>Ga0102941_1001291_pt1 | contig 11704 bp, 14 predicted proteins | sample SalPonR2_C_D2_MG_FD_79281 | JGI IMG/M metagenome (GOLD analysis project Ga0102941, IMG submission 79281) | Salt pond soil microbial communities from South San Francisco under conditions of wetland restoration - Salt Pond MetaG R2_C_D2_MG | ecosystem: Environmental > Aquatic > Marine > Intertidal... | reverse complement strand
TAGTTCGCATTCAAATCTGGCTAATTCAAAAATTAAACTCAACTTAGATAAGTGGCGGAATGGTCACTTTGGCTGAAACAAGCCTAGAAGCCCACTCCCTTTAGGTGGTGGGAGCATTCACAAATAGAAAGAACCCAATATTAGAGTTGGGAACTCTAAACCAGTTTTGCTCTGGTTGGGTCCGATAGGGGTATGATTCTCAGGAGAGAATGTCAAAGCCAATTCAAGAGCGTATCTGTGGTCGTCAATCGTTAAAGATTGGGCCACTATTTGGTGAAAGGCCTTAAAATATTAGAATTTGATTTATATATTTTTTATTATAGAATTTAAAACATCAAGGAGAATATATAAAAATGTCCCAATACACAAAATATCCTAGAACTCCACATTTACCTTGGTCGCGTGGTGCGACTCCTGATGACATCCGTATGGACGATGATAATCCGTTTTGGCTTCATGGTGGTGATGTAGTAGTGAGTGAGAAATTAGATGGTGAGTCATGTTCAATGTACTGTGATCATATTCATGCACGTTCAATGGATAGCCTTAATCATCCAAGTAGAGAATGGGTTAAGCGTCTTCATGGTGAGATTTCGTGGCAGATTCCAAGAGATATGAAAATCTGTGGGGAGAACGTTTATGGAAAGCACTCCATTGGGTATGATGAACTAACCTCATTCTTCTATGTTTTTGGGATTTGCGAATGGAACGAAAAAATAGGAGAGTATATGTTTTTGTCTTGGGATGATACTGAAGAGTGGACAAAAATGCTTGGACTTAAACTAGTACCAGTTTTATATAAGGGAATTCCTCAGTGGAAAGACCTACATAAAAAATGCTGGACTAGAAAATCTGCATTTGGTGGCGAACAAGAAGGATACGTTGTCAGAATTGCTGATAGTTTTATGGAAAGTGAATTCGAAAATTGTGTTGCCAAATTTGTTAGAAAAAATCACGTTCAAACTGATCAATTTTGGATGAAAACCTGGACACCAAATAAACTTCTTGCAAAAGATTGAATTAGTGATACAATTCATCACCAAAGAAAGGACTCCAAAATATGGATTTTAAAGAAATTTTGTCTACCATTGAACAAGCAACCTTAGCTAATCAATATTTGTATAGTGCAGCAATTGATCATCAACTTACTCATGATGATTTTCTATGCATCAAAAAAGATAATGAATTGAAAAGATTTATTGATCAATTGTGGGAAAATGTTATTGTTGATATGGAACAAGATGAACAAATTGAATTTTTTAAATGGGGACTTCAGAATAAAGATTTCTCAACAAATTGTGTACAACAAGTTAATTCTATTGAAGAAAACACCAATAAACTTTTAGAAGAGGATCTTAGTGAAGTAGAGATTCAGAAAAAGGTTATGGATATGATGACAGAATCTATAGATTCTATGATTAAAGAACTAGGTAATGTATTAGATAAATTACCAGCAAATATCTTTAAAAAAATATTTGTTAATTTTTTGAAAAATGGATTTGATCTCGGGACATATATTAAACTCCAAGAAAAAGAAGCTAAGAAGGTTTTAATTAAAGAAATTAATAATCTTCCAGAAACTTTGAGAAATTCTGTTGCTGAAAAATATGGAATTGATCCTTCAGAATTAAACGATGAATAAGGAAAAATATGTTAGTAGAAATTGCGATTGCTGATACTTATGCTGCGGCATATGAGTTCACGAAACCTGAATATATAAATAAAAATCATGATATGAAAACATACCGAGTCCATCCGAGGTATGGTATTAATAATGAAATAAGAACTGAAAAAGGACAATATACAGATGATACTCAAATGAGTATTGCTATTGCAGAATTAGTTTATATGGATGGTATTTGGAATCAATTTCATACATTGAATAGAATTTTAAAATGTTTTAAACGAGATCCTCGTAAGGGATATTCTAAAAGAATGCAAGAAATTTTAGAAAAATCTAAATCTGCAACTGATCTTATGAAATTTATATCTCCTATTGCAGAATCGAATGGTGCAGCGATTAGGTCAGTACCATTAGCACTTTTAAATAGAAATAAGATTGTTCATGCTGCTGTTGCTCAAGCTTCTGCGACTCATGCCACTAGATCTGCTATTGAATCGTCTATTTTAGTTGGTTTGATTGGGTTTGAACTTTTACATGGAGGAGATATTGAAGATGCCGTCCGCCAAGCATGTCAAGATTTAAATCGACCTCTATTGGTTAGAGGGCATAATCAACCAGTTTCATGTCATGGAATTTTAACTGTAAGAGCAGCATATAGATTATTGCAAGATCATGATAATCTATATGATATACTTAATAGTGCAGTTAAATTAGGAGGAGATACTGATTCAGTTGCAGCTATAGCAGTTGGGTGGGCTAGTCTATCACATAGATATATAAACAATCTTCCTGACTCTTTATATGATGGGTTGGAACCTGAAAGTGATTTTGGATTATTCTTTTTAGAAGACTTAGATAAAAAATTATTTTCAAAAATTTAAAAACGGAGATAAAAATGAAGTTTAAAAAGTTTGCAAGTATTGATAACGTTAGTAGAACTAAAACTATTAATTATATCATTGAAATGGGATTTTCTGAAGGTGAATGGGAAGTACAAGAAAAATGTCACGGCTCGAATTTCTCCATCTGGTATGATGGCGAAACGATGAAACCTGCAAAAAGATCGCAGTTTATTCAAACTGATGATAACTTCAATAACTGTAAAAAAGTTATTGGCGAATTAGAGGAGAATGTCAAAGCCCTTTGGAAAGAACTTGATGATGAATATCACGATGAAAATGAGGATAATGTAGAAGTTTCAATTTTCGGTGAAATTTTTGGGGGATCTTACTCACATCCTGATGTAGAGAAAGTTAAAGGTGCAACCCGAGTTCAGTCTGGAGTTTTTTATTCTCCTGATAATTTATTTTATGGTTTTGATATTATGGTGAATGGTAGATATCTAGATACTAAAACTGTAGAAGAGTTGTTTGAACGATATGATTTCTTTTATGCGAAGCCTTTGTTTAGAGGAACGTTTAAAGAATGTTTGGAATATTCAAATAAGTTTCAAACAAACATTCCAAAATGGTTAGGACTACCTGAAATTGAAGATAACATTTGTGAAGGTGTTGTCCTTAGACCAGTAGAACCTAAATTCTTTGGGTGTGGGTCGAGAGTTATTCTAAAAAATAAGAATGAAAAATGGTCAGAAAAAGCACATAAACAAAAATCTGTAAAAACTGTTGAACCTTTATCTGAAAATGCCCAAAAAATTCTAGATGAAGTTTCTTTATATTTTACTGAAAATCGGCTAAAAAATGTGTTGTCTAAAATTGGACAAGTTACACAAAAAGATTTTGGTAAAGTTATGAAAGCTTTTCAAGAAGATGTATATGAGGATTTCAATAAAGATCACGAAGGTGATGATTCTTTTAACCTTGATTTGTTGGAAGATAAGAAAGAAGCAAAAACTGTTCATAAAAGAGCATGCTCTGTTGGTTCAGGAATTGTAAGATCTAATTTTCAAAATATTATTGACGGAACTTTCTAATGAGAGAAATAGATCCTAAAATTTTTGATATATTTGTTAAATTTGGTTTGGCTGATTTAAGAATTGGCCAAACCATTATGAATTTTTCATTTTGGCATGAAAAGAAATATGGGACTGATATTTTCTATATTGAAAATTCTGTGTTTTTAGAAAGATTTCAGCTTTATTATTTAGAGAGTTTTGAAAATGAATAAAATGTTAAATATAATCCGATATATTTTAGGGAAATTAACTTTTCCCAAAGGTGCAATTATAGAAGATAAAAATCATGCAGTTAAAGTTGAATATAAAGATGATTATAATGTTGTAGTTCATTATGTTCGCGGGTATTTTGGAATTTGGTCATTGGTTTTTATAACAAGCCAAAAAATATATAAATAACCATGGACTTTATTAGGGATTTGTTTATGGAAGATTTTGAGGAAAGAATTAAGCGTAAATTAAATGAAGCTGGAGGTACAGGAATTGATGATATTAATTCTCGTATAGCAGAAGTTGCTTCTCGTAGAGGAGGGCATGCATATCTTGTTGGTGGTGCAGTAAGAGATGAATTTTTAAAGAAATATCATCCTGAATTAGCTAAATTGACATCTAAAGATATGGATTATGCAATTAACGGTACAGGTTGGGCAAATGATCCTGTAATAGCAGTATCAGAATTAGCGCATGATTTAGAAAAAGAATTTAGACCTGAAGGTGGTAAAGTATCAGAGACAAATAATGATACTGGTACTGTTATTATGAAAATTGACGATGAAGATTATGAATTTACTTTCCCTAGAAAAGATGTTGATAGACAAAATGTAGCAGTTTATCCATCATTAGATATTCAACAAGATCTTGAACGGCGTGATGCGACTATGAATGCGATTGCAAAGCAATTAAGAACTAAAGATGAAATAGCAAATGGAGAAGAAGAAAAAATATTTCAAGTAGATGGTGCTCTTGATGATATTAAAAATAAAATTGTTAGAGCAGTAGGAAATGCAGATGATAGATATTCAGAAGATGGGTTAAGAATTCTTAGGGCTATTCAATTTGCAACAAGATTTGGATTCGATATTGCTCCTGAAACCTGGCAAGGGATCAAGAATAATGTTGATCTTTTAGATGATATTTCTCACGAAAGATTTAGACAAGAATTTTATAAAGGGTGGACTAAAGGATCGAAAGATACAAAAAGGTTTTTTAAATTATTAAATGATACAGGAATTACCAATAAATTATTTGGAAACGATTTTAAACCAATTCCTATTGATATTACAGATTTATCGCCTGATAATGGGTATTTAGAACAATATATTGCTGCATTTTTAAATGGTGGAGATTATAAAAGAGCTACCCATTATGGTGATGATTATGAATTAGTAGAAATTGCAAGATTTTTTAAAGATATAATTGATAATAAAAAAATTGATTATGAAAAACTTCATGGTCTTCATAATCTTGGGGATGATAGGATTTCTGAAGTATTAACGATTATTTTAGATACATTTAAAAGAATTGATTCTGATTTATCTTCAGAATTTGAAGATATTATTTCAAAACCTATAACAAGAAAAAAGAGAAATGATGATCATAAAATGTTTGAACTTCCTGTAGGAGGGGGTGAAATAATTAAAGCTTCTCAAGGTAAAATTCAAGGTAGAGACATTACAAAAGCTGAATTATCGTTAATAAAAGCATATCAATATGAAAAAATTGAATATGATCCAACTGATTTAGAAAAATCTAAACAAATAGTAATTGAATATATACAAGATAAACTTTTAACTGATAAAGAGTTAAAAGAAGAGTTGATGTTATCAACAATAGAAGAACGAATTAAAAAGATTTTATATAAATAGTTATAGACTAAAAAATATATGAGGATATAAAAATGGCAAAACTTGCACCAATTTTTGAAACATTTTTTAAAAGTGATGATAATACAATTCGGGATCATAAAACATCTTTATCTAAACAGAATGCAGATAAATGTTTAAAAGAATCATTTGAAGGTATATATGGAAGTATAGATTCCATAATTAATGGAGAAGATAAATTAAGCTGTATAATGGAATCATTTCAAAATATGGTAGATGGTATTGATTATTATAAAAATGACGAAATAGATCAAATAGAGAGACTTATTGTTGAATCTATAGAGTCGTTTGATAACGAAAAATCATTAGAAGATAATGCTCTTTCCTTAGAATATTTGTTTATTAAATTGGAAGAAGAGGTTGAAAAATGTGGAGCAAAACTTTTGTTAGAAGAAGAAGATGAATTATACAAAAATGTAGAAAATTTAGAATCTCAAATTGATGAAGAAAATATGGATCAAAATCCAACTGAAAGTGGATTTCCTGATTCTGATATGGAAAATGATCTTTCTATGTCAAATACACCTACTTCACCTGCTAATCCAGGAAGTGAAGGTGAATTTTCCCCTGAAGTTGCAGTTGATGGAACGAATGCTGATGTAAATAAAATTGAGGAAGTATCCAAATATGAAGAAGGGTTTGAAGAAGGACGAAAATCATATAATTCTTTGAAAGCTGATGGACATAATCCAAGAAAATATTCTCAAAATATAGCAGAAACTAGAATGGCAGATATGCCATATGCTTCTGTTGAACAATGGAGAAGAGGATTTGAAGAAGGTGTCAAATTCCAAGAAAAAGTTTTAAGAGAAACTAAACCTGAACTATTTGAAAATGAAAACGAAGAAAAGTAATAAAAAATAACGGCTGATTTTTGTCAGCCGTTATTTTTGCCTTGACGGTTTTCATTTTTAGTGTAAAATCTAGTTCATAACATAAAAGTCCATAATTTAAGGAGGATAAATGGCAAGAAAAAATTATTTTAATCAAGATGAGCCTGAAAATATTGGGTTAAATCTTAATGGTAATATTAGGTCGAAAGAAGTTAGACTTATTGACGAAAACGGTGATAATATTGGAGTCGTAAATATTAAAGAAGCTAGAAATAGAGCATATTCTGCATCTTTAGATTTAATTGAAGTTTCTCCAAATGCCAAACCTCCAGTTTGTAAAATTGCAGATTATGGAAAAATGGTATACGATCAAAAGAAAAAAACTAAAAAGAATGAAAGTAAAAATAAACTTGAAATTAAAGAATTGAGATTGAATTGTTCTATTGGTACTAACGATCTTAAAATCAAAGCTAAACAAGCTAGAAGTTTCATTCAAAAAGGTTGGAAAGTAAAAATACAAGTAAAATTCAAAGGAAGAGAAGTTCAACACACACAAATTGGTATAGATTTGATTGATGAAATGATAAAAATGGTAGGAGAAGATTTAGTAAAACTTGAATCTGATCCAACTAAAGATGGAAAATTTATTAATACTGTTATGGTGGCAAAATGATAACTAAAAAAGTGAAATTTTATTTGAACCCTTGTAAAATTTATAAATAGTTTATGAATACTTTTTTAGGGGAAAAATATGTGTGATCTAGATGAACATTTTAAGAGAATATTAAATGAAAATGTTGGTTTCGGTTTTGGAATGGGTGGACAAGGGCAATTACCTGTAGATCAATTGGAATTTCCAAACACTACACCAGAAGAACCTGATGTTCAAGTGGATCCATTTAGACCTGTTGTAACTACAGGCGAGACAACTGAAGCTGGTACTGGTAGACAAGATTATGCTATGGAAATGGGTGAATATGATCCAGCAATAGAAGAAGTTGGAAATTTGTTAATTACTATAGGTCATATTCTTACTCAATCTGGTTTAATTTCAGATAAATATAGTGTCCCTGAGATTTTGGACTTTATTAATCATAATTTTGAGGTACCAGAAAATCCAACTGAAGAAAATCCTCCTCAAGAAAACGTATTAACTGTAGGAATAGATGATGAAATTCCAACTCCTCCAGATGATGGTGTGACACCAGAGCCTGATGATATTTCTGTTGGATATTCATATATTTCAGAAAAGAAAAAATATGATAATCATCAAATGATGATAGAATCTGACAAGAAAAATGATTGACAAAATTTATATTTTTGTTAAAATCTTTTCTTTGTAGGAGAGAATATGGATACCTGTATATATTATAGAAAAAAACGCCATTGGGCTATTATGGGATCAATTGCCATTATAACATCAATATTAATTGCAAGTGGGTCTTCTATTTTAATAACTAACGCTATAGTTAATAAATCAAGTCCTAAAGATAATGATATAGAAGGTATTAAAGAAATTTTAGATCAACCTATGTTAGATTATGAACCTACTTCATATACAACTCCAATAGAAGTAAAAAATTCAATTAATAAACAAAAAGATAAATTAGTTGTATATGGAAATAAAACATATATTATGAGACCTGATAAATTATTGGAACGTGATGGATATATTTGGAGAACAGTAAAAGTAACTACAACTGCATATACTTGGAAAGATGATGGGTGGAATCCCCGAATTGGTGCAGGAGATGGAAAAACATCTAAATTAAAAGATGCCAAACGTACATATGGAATAGCCGCAGATCCTAAAATATTTCCATATGGAACAGTATTTCATGTAGCCGGATACGGAGAATTTGAAGTTGATGATACTGGCGGAGCAATGAAAGGAAAAAGAAAACTTGATCTTAGAATTCCAAATTTAAGATATGATGGGAAATGGAGATCTAATAGTGAAATTAGAAAAATTGCGATACGTCATGGATGCCAGAGAAATAGAATTGTTCTTATTAGAGTCAAAAAGAAAATTATTAGAAAAAAAGATATGATTTGTTATAATTAATTATGATGATATTTCATCGCAATTTGAAAATTTGAAGTTATTTCCACTTCTTAGCACTTTAATTTGAACCACTGGTTAGTGCTCCAGTTTAACCTATGAAGGAGGAGGATATGGAAATGCATTATAACGCTGTAGTTGTTAGCCTAACTGATGAAAATAAAAAGGCTTTTAGAGAAGTAGATGCGAAGAAGACCATAGAAGGTCGTAGATGCCAAGTCTTTATGCCATTCGATACAGAATACAAACTTCTTGTGAAAAACATTAATAATAAAAAACGAATTCGTCTTGAAATAGACATTGATGGTACAAATGTCTCTGGATATGGATTAGTAATAGATAAAAATGAATCTTCATATATTGAAAGATTTGTTGATATTGATAAAAAATTCAAGTTTGTAAAAGCACAAGGTTCTGGAGCTAATGAGGATGTAGCTGACCCAACCAATCCAGAGAATGGAATTATTAAAGTTAGAGTTTATACAGAAAAACAAATTTCTCCATATATTAATGAATATAATCGTGGTGTACCTTTGTATACAATATCTGATTATCCATCAGTAAGTTTTGAAAGAAATACCATTAATTATTCAGGCAATTCGGTTTATTTAAATACATCTATGAAAAGTTGTTCTGTGGATAAACATATTAACAACGATCAAATTGGGGCGACTATCGAAGGTATTAAAAGTTACCAAAAATTTGGAACAACTTTATGGAAAGGGGATGATGGAGTACCAATTGTATTTTCTTTTAATCTTATAGGAACTCCATCTAAAAATAAACTAGAAGATGATCCTGAATATCAAGAATACATTAGATTAAAGTCAAAGTTTGGAAAATAATTTGACAAAGTCCCTATTTCTGATATAATTACATATTCAGAAATAGGGAAATTGGTTCCTATAGCAGAATTGGCTAATGCACCCGCCTAGTAAGCGGGAGATTCTAGGTTCGAGTCCTAGTGGGAGCATTCATTAAAAAGTATAAAAAATAATTAGAACTCTATATAAATAAAGACCAAGAATATGATACTTGACACTGCATCAAAAGTTGATACAATAGAAGAGACAGATTTGAGAAAAATTCTTGATGAAGTCTGGAATGACATACTACTTGGATGGGAAGAACACCCATCATATAATGGTCTCCCATTTATAGGGATTTTTAACACCCATTATTCTTTGACAAATCTAAAACTTGTAGAAGAAAACAAAAATGTTGACATTCATAATACTCGTAGTAGAATGTGCATAGATATATCAGTAGCTTCCAAATTACTTAAGGTATGGGAAGAAAAAGGGTGGATAAAATCTCTTGACAATGGATTAAAAGACTATAAACTATTATAATAACATAATGCGGGATGGAGAAGTGGTATCTCGTCTGTCTCATAAGCAGAAGGTCGTAGGTTCGAATCCTGCTCCCGCTATTAAAAAATTTGGTTGACAAAATAATCAAACATATTATAATTATATTAGCGAATGCTTAGTTGAGATTACATCTATTTTATTTGGAAAAACAGAAAACAACATCTCACTTATTTTTGTCGCTTTTTCTTTTACAATTTTCATATGCTCGCATAGTTTAACGGTCTAGAACCCAGGACTTTCATTCCTGAGATCGGGGTTCGATTCCCCGTGCGAGTACTAATTCGAATGCTGTTAGTGATTACATCTCAAACTCATAATTTGAATAAATTACATCACTTTCAAATTTGTCGAATATTTAATGCGGGTTGGAGAAGTGGTTATCTCGTCTGCCTCATAAGCAGAAGGTCGTCAGTTCGAATCTGACATCCGCTACCAAAAAGTCCTTGTTTCTGTGAGACTACTCTATGTTCAAGGCAACCATTGAAAAATATATAAATGTAGTAATTCTTTTTGCTCCCATCGTCTAGAGGCCCAGGATACATGATAGTCCCCAACGCGGGGGCAAGAAAGACATGGGACAGGGGTTCAAATCCCCTTGGGAGTATTTTTGCGGGTGTAGCTCAGTTGGATTAGAGCATCTGATTTCCAATCAGAAGGTCCTCGGTTCGAGCCCGAGTACCCGCACCAAAGAAACTGATTTTGATAAAGAAAAGTAGACTCATTTGGTCGTAGTCGTAAATCTTTTGCCTACTCTACGGGTACTATCAACCCATGACCATGGTTGCTGAAATTATTATGCGTAAAATCGTAGAGTCAGTTATTTCTGCTTGCAGTAAGAATTTTTTAAGTAGTTGTTGTAATGAATTATCGTATGTCACTTACTGCAAGCATTTATCTTGGAGACATGTTGGATCGAAAGTTAGTGCAATTTGCTAACTCTCCCTATAAATACTAATATAGAGATCTGATATGTGGAAATGTAAACATTGTAATAAAGAGTTTGATTTTAAAACAACTTCAGAAAAGGCCAATCATTCAAGATGGTGATCACTACAATAATGACAAAGAGAATTTAGTTCCTCTTTGTCCAACTCATCATGAATATGTCCATACAAAGACGAAGTTCAACCTATTATTGATGAATATTTAGAAAAATGGGGCTATGGTGAAATGGTATCACAATTCCTTTGCAAGGAATAATTTCCGGTTCGAATCCGGATAGCTCCACTGTTTTCTTGCTTTTCTCAAAAGCAAGTGGTGGAAGGCACGACCGCCCAATGGTCGTCCCCAATGAATATTTCATGCTCTAGAAGTTTGTCTAGTTGATTGATTAACCCAAACCAAAAGGAGATAAACATGAAAATATTCAACAAAGTAGATGGATGGGAAACAAAGGTAAACTTTGTCGATGAGAATAACGTGATCCTCGGATACGATCTTTCTCAGAGTTGCTGCGAACACGCAGACTAGTTCATTTCTGATAAAGTGGAGATTGAAGATAATTTTTACGATAGGAATGTAGAATTTGGCCGAGAGGCTGATTACTCTGATTATCGTTTTGATACTGAGTTCTTCATAAAATCTGATAAAGATCCATATGACGTTGAAGCAGTAGTAGTTTTTCGCATCACTGATGGGAAAAATGAAAAGTTCATTCATCTATTCAATTGTCACAATGGTTACTATAGTCATGGTTTCGACTTCACTATAGATAACAAATTGACAAGAGATGGGTATCTTTGATACCCAATCATGCGGGTGTAGCTCAGTTGGATTTAGAGCATCGGCTTGCCATGTCGAAGGTCCTCGGTTCGAGCCCGAGTACCCGCACCATAGATCCAGCAAATGGGATCTGATCTTGTGAGCTAAAATCAAGATTTTTATCATTCTCTCACCAGAAAACCACGAAATCTTTAGTTTCGTGGATGAATGGTGGCTATTAAAAAACTTGAATAAAATATATCACATGATATAATATATTCATATCTTTGAAAATGATATAGTAGTATTCTGG
>Ga0102941_1001286_pt1 | contig 11721 bp, 8 predicted proteins | sample SalPonR2_C_D2_MG_FD_79281 | JGI IMG/M metagenome (GOLD analysis project Ga0102941, IMG submission 79281) | Salt pond soil microbial communities from South San Francisco under conditions of wetland restoration - Salt Pond MetaG R2_C_D2_MG | ecosystem: Environmental > Aquatic > Marine > Intertidal... | reverse complement strand
AAATTTTTAAGATTTGATTCTACCAAACTGGTAGATTTATCAGCCTTAGAAGCTATTTCAAGTTGCATGTTTGCAACTCAAGATTCCAACCAAATTTTGATCTCGGAATCATACATGGGCTAGATTCCTTTTTGTAGATCACTCAGAATTTTTTCACAAATACGTTTTTGACTCTCCAAGTCTCCATTTGAGTCTTTTCGCTGAGTCATATTTGAGTTGCTTCTACGTTGACTTGTCCAATTTAGAAATAATTCTTGGTGGACATCCTGAACCCACAGAGTTCTGACTGAATTTGGAAAAAGAACTCGGTTTAGTAAGCCAGCCTTACGACTGCTTATCCCAGATTTTGGGAAACAGTTATTTGAAACTGTTCTTAGTGGGCTTACCCTGCTTTCACTAAAATTATTATGGTGCATTTCAGCACACTTTCTTAAGACCACTACTGGCTCCGCCACAGGAATCAGGTTTAGCTCGCCTATCCAAGCCACATTTGTTCGGCACCATAGAGATTCCAAATCTTCAAAAGAAGAGTGTAAGTTTTGTGGGTCATCGATTAACTTAATTTTTTGAATTAAGTTCAGTTCGCTTTCGCTTAGTTTATCTTTTAGAAAAAATAAAATTTTATTTTGCATACTTACAAAGAATACATTACTGCTTCCCAGCTGCAAACAAAATCGAAACCTAGGAGCTATCCTTAGTGCAGTTTCAAATTTTAGTGTATCAGGTCGACCGTGTGCTCAAACAATGAACCCTAAGAAACCAATTGATAACATGGCAAAAATCATACCTAGTGATCCAAAAACTGGTTTAGAAGAAAATGTTGAAACGATATGTGAAACAATCCCAAATGCAGGTAAAATTAAGATATAAACTTCTGGGTGACCGAAAAACCAAAAAAGGTGTTGATACAATAATGGATCACCTCCTCCGTTTGGATCGAAGAAAGATGTATTAAAATTACGATCTGTTAATAACATCGTAATCGCTCCTGCAAGCACTGGTAATGATAATAATAGTAGAAAAGCTGTTATAAAAACAGCTCATACAAAAAGTGGAGTACGATGGGCTGTCATTCCAGGTGCTCGCATATTCAAAATAGTTACTATAAAATTTATAGCACCAAGAATAGATGAAACACCTGCAAGGTGTAGGCTAAATATAGCTAAATCGACAGAAGCTCCTGAATGGGCTTGAATACCTGCTAAAGGTGGATAAACTGTTCAACCAGTTCCTACCCCTGCTTCAACCATTGAAGAAGATACTAAAAGAATTAATGCAGGAGGTAGTAGTAGGGTCGATTGCCCGCACCGTGATCTGATTATAGACTGGCAACGAACAGCCTCCCTCCGAACCGTACGTGCAAGTTTCCCTGCATACGGCTCTCCACTTTCTAGTTAGGTTTTTCTTTTTGTTTTTTAATATATAAATCCTTTAATCCCAAACCATTATATAACCCTGAGTGTAGTTTTTTATGACAATTTTTACATACTGGTATTTGTCTTCTGTTAAATTTAGACATTAAGTTAGTAGAGCCGGAGTATTTAATATCTCCCTTTCTTATGTGTTTCACATGATGCATTTCTACACTCTCAGATAACCCGCAAATTCAACAGAGTTCAAACGAGGTTACCTGAGTTCGAAGACTTCAATTAGTAACTTGAAAGGGATCGATCGAACTAGATACATACTTGGTAAGTAACTTAGTATTTTTCTTGAAATTTTTCTCTGTGAGTAATTTTATTGATTTCAATTCTCCTTCTTTCGGATATTCCAAATATCTCCCAAATTTCGCAAAAGCTTGAGCTCGATTACGTAATTTTAACTTTCTGGCTAAAGTTTTGGCGCAAGAATGGTGTATGAAAAAATTAATGATAGAGTGGAAGGAGTATTTATTATCTACAAAACAATAGTAATTTAATAATCCTCTTATTACAGCATTATATCTCAAAATTATCGATTTATGGTCTAAAAAGATTCATTTAGTAATTGCGTTAGATACCAGTTTTTTTTCTCCTGATTTGGATACATATACTTTGGTGAATCCCGCGTCTTGAAGTCTATCAAGAATTTGAAGAACTGGCATGTAGAAATGTAATCTAGTATTATTAATTCTAGATTTAACTAACTTTCCTCTAATAATTTTTTTTATTATTTTAGCTTCTTTACTAATGTTTCTTTTAATGTCTACTCCAAGGAATTTGACATTATTCCTTGAAACATTGGTTATCTTAGTTTTTTCTTCATTCAATTCGATGTTAAGATTGTTTTTAAGATAGTTTTTACATAGTTCTTTAATCTGCAATGCTAATGCTTTGTTGCCACTAATACCTATTAATCAATCATCAGCATATCTAACGTATCTCACTCGAAAGCCAGTCCTAATTCTTGAAGGTATTGTATTCCTCTCAGTTCTCAGTTTTTTGATTTTTTTAAGTATGTCTTTATCTTTATTTTTTTGATATTTTTTATCTAAGAGAAGTAGCTTATTAGAATAATTAACGATTAATGGATTAACCTTTGATATTAGTTTTCCTTTTGTGGAGAATTCTTCACATAGGTTAGTAACATAAGAGTCAAATGCATTAAGATAAATATTAGATAATATTGGAGATATAGTTCCACCTTGAGGTACTCCTGTAATAGTATTGTATTCTAATCCTCCATCTATGTATCCTGCTCTAAAAAGTTTTCATAACAAATCAAAGAATCTCTGATCTTTAATATCTTTAGATAGAATGTTCACTAAAATGTGATGATCGACATTATCAAAAAAACCTTTAATATAACCTTCTATCATTCAAGTAGTTCCATTTCATTTAGATATTTGATGAAGGGCTGTATGACAACTTCTCTTAGGTCTAAATCCGTGCGAAACATCTGAGAACTTAGGTTCATAGATGACTTCCAAAATAATTTTCATAGCTTCTTGCACTAACTTATCTTTAGATGTGGGAATACCTAATGGTCTGGTTTTACCATTTGCCTTGGGTATATACACCCTTTTAACAGAAGTGAATTTATATTTTTCGGATACTAATTCATCAATTAGTTTATCAAAATATTTATCACTAATACCATCGAAAGTTAAATTGTCGATTCCAGGAGTCATGCTTCCTGAGTTGATTCTCACATTCTTATAAGCTTGAATTAGCAGATCTTTTGAACATATTAATTTGTACAAATTGGTATACTTACCATTTGAAAAACCTAATTTCATTGCATTAGATGTACCGTTGCCAGCAGCATCCATAAATGATCTAGAAAGCTGGGTCACTTTAGTCATAGATTGAATTCAAGGTCTATGACCTAGTATTGACCCTCCGTTACCGTAAGGATTACTCCTCTTAGGCAATCTCGTAGTTAATTCTTGATAGATTATGTTCTTTGTAGGTGCACTGAAATTCTCTCGTTGAGACTGCGAATTAACACTTCCTTTGATAAATCTCTGACCTGAATCTATCAATACTAATTTATGGGCGAATATATGTTCCATAGGGTTCAGCTGGGCCCCGCTATCAGTTTTATTCACCATGAAGAACTTATCTAGCGTTTCGTTATAGGCATTCTGCCCAGGAAACGCGTTTGTAGCATGCTCTGGTCCCGCTGGGATTTCCCCTTGTGGTAAGCTACACGATTTACAGTAACATGGAAGATTACTGATGCTAATGTATTGTCTTAGGTTTAATAAATGGATTATTTTTATATCCTTAGGATGAATTAAAGTTAAGACTATACTAGCACATACTATCAATATCCACAACGACGCACGCCAGAAGCTTATATTATTTAAGCGTGGAAAGGCCATGTCACAAGCACCTATCATAAGTGGTACAATTACATTACCAAAATAAGGATAAAACCTTTTTTAAAACAAATCATAAAATTTTCATTTTAATTTGCTTAATAAAAAAAAGCTTTATTTTAAGCGTTATACTTAAAAATTCTTTTTTTTCAAACAAGTTTTTGAGCTTAATTTGTATTGAGATAATAATCTATATTTCCCTCAGCAAAAATAAAAAAATTAATTTCTTAAAAACCAGTGTAGTTCCTTGAAAATTACTTAAGTTTGTTTGGGAAAATTTACTGCTGGGTATACCCTGGGGGCCGTCATTTTTAACAATTTTAAACACTTTTTGAAACCGTAGTCTTCAGTTAAAAAAAGCACTTTTTTAGAAATTTTTTTATTTTTATAATTTTGGCGAGGATTTTTTAGGATTTCAAATGAACAATATGCCTTAGATAAAATTTATACTAAATACTTAAATGTGTTGTATAAGTATAGTATAGCTTTATTTAACAATTAAGCCCGAAAGGATTTGAACCTTTAATATAAACATTATGAGTGTTCTGTTTTACCATTAAACTACAGGCTAAGAAATAGAAATAAAATATTTTTAGGCAAACCAAGATGCTTTAATTATATTAATAGTTGGATCCGGGTAAATTCCTAAAAAAAAAGTTAAAAAAACAAGTGGGCAAAAAAGAGCAAATTCTCTTCTATTTAAATCTTTAAACACAGTAATTGAGTACTTTTTTACATTACCAAATAAAATTCGATTGACTAGTCATAAACTATAACCAGCACCTAAAACCATACCAAGACCTGCTATTAAAGCAACCCAGCTATTCATTGAAAAACATCCAACTAAAACAAAGAACTCACCAATAAAATTACTTGTGATTGGTAAGCCAATATTTGCTAAATTAAATATTACAAAAAAAGAAGCGAAAATTGGCATCGTGCTTGCTAATCCACCGTAATATTTGATAATTCGTGTGGAATATCTCTCATATAATAAACCAATAGCAAGAAACAACGCACTCGAAGTTATTCCATGACCTACCATTAAAAAAATAGCACCAATTATTCCTTGGATATTTGAAGAAAATATACCAATTGTAACCAATCCCATATGTCCTACTGACGAATAAGCTATTATTTTCTTTAGGTCAACCTGTTGCAAGGTAGAAACAGAAGCGTAAATTACCCCAAAAACACTTAAAATAAATATAAATGGTGTAAAAAAAGCCGAGGCTTCAGGAAACAAAATCAACGAAAAACGTAAGAATCCGTAGCCACCTAATTTTAATAATATACCTGCTAAAATTACGGAACCACCTGTTGGAGCTTCGCAATGCGCCTCGGGTAATCAAATGTGAAATGGTATCAATGGCATTTTTACAGCGAAAGAAGAAAAAAAAGCTAATCAACATAATTTTTCTGCAAAAGGATCAAGTTTGGCAGTATATAATAAAAGATAATTAGTTGTACCAAATTTACTATATAAAAATAATATAGCAATAAACATTATAATTGAACTTAAAAGGGTGTATAAAAAAAGCAAATAGGAAGCTCGTATTTTTCTTTCCCGAGACCCAAAAACACCGATTAAAAAATACATTGGAATTAAAACAGCTTCAAACAATAAATAAAATACTAAAAGATCGAGACTACTAAATACACCAATTAAAATTCCTTCTAAAACTAGAAAAATAATAGTGTATTCTTTAATTAAAAATGGATTTTTTAAACTTCAACTTAATATTAAACAAATTGGGGTTAATAACGTAGTAAGTAAAATAAGTAACAATGAAACCCCGTCAACTCCTACAATAAAATGATTATTAGAAAAATTTAGTCATTCTATTTTTTCTACAAATTGAAATTTCGTTGTAACTGGGTTAAACATTAATAAAAAATAAACAGAAATATTAAATATTGCTAGGGATCACCCCAGAGCAAAATTTCTAATTAAGCTAAAGTTTGAACGTTTTATAAAAAAAATTATTATAGCTCCAATTAAGGGGCTTAAAATTAAAAGTAATAACATCTATCTATCGTAAAATTTTTTTAAATATCGCTTTAAGGACTTGCACCTCTTCCTTATTTTATTTGTTAGCATAAGCTATAGAAATTTTTAGACTAAAATTCCCATATTTAGTTTGGCCATTATAAAACCCTGCGTCTACAAAGGATGAAAAACTTTGTGTAGATAATTTACCTTTAGAAAAAGTAAATATCTGTTTACGGCCAGATTTCGTTTTTTTTCATCGACCAGCGCACACTATTTTTATTCCACAAATTAAGTTTTGGTTTTCTTTTTTTAAAAACGATTGAATTGTTTTCCCAACCCCCTTTTTTAAATTCGACTTAAAATTCAAATCACGTTGTTTAAATGATGATTCAAGCTGTCACCCAATATAAACCCCTAACATTTGCGCAGAATTATATCGAATGAGGTTAAAACTTGATTTTTTAATTTTTTTACCCAAAACTGATATTAATTTTTTTTTCTTTCAGCGGTGAAAATCATATATATGTATTCGTGATAAAGAGTTATAGTAAGATAGATTCGAAGAGTTGTTATTTAACTTTTTGCTATTTAAAACTCGTTGATTTGAAGAGAGTATTTTTTTTCTAACTAACTTAGTAACAAAACTCGATTGAACATAAACTGAATTACGCTTAAAAATTTTTACTAATGGTTTATCTCCTAAAATAGAAAAAAACTTTAAAAATGTTGCTACAAAAAATCTAGTCTGTAAATCAACAAAAAATAAATTACTAAGTTGTCTTTTATCAGTATTTAAAATTGTTGCTCAAGAATTACGGTTATTTAACCTAATTGATGTGGGATTTGCCTTCTGACTCATCTTTGTGATTTTTTCAATTTAATCTGGAAAAACGAGATTTGAACTCGCAACCATTGATTTGACAAACCAAGATTCTAACCGATTGAACTATTTTCCAAGAATAGCGAATAGCGAGATTTGAACTCGCATTTCCGGTTTGGAAGACCAACACTCTAACCATTGAGTTATATTCGCTAAAATTATTTTTAGTTAGTTATCAGGGTAGTAGGATTTGAACCTACAATCTTTAATACCCAAAACTAACGTGTTGCCAATTACACTATACCCTAACATTGTAAACCATATAAAATGAGCCTTTCTTCAACGAATTATGAGAGGCTAAGTTGACTGTTTTAAATATCTTATAAAATATTAGACACTACTCGACTTAAAAGATTTTAAATTTAATCTTTTAATTGAAGTATTCGCTCGATAATAGCAAAAATACATTAGTTGTTCTAATAAATATTAAAATGATTTCTTAACCATCTAGTTTTTAAATTGTAATCATTAACTAATATCTTTACTTAACGAATTATTTTGAAGAATAAATTAAATCGCGCTCTAAGTATCCTAATTGTGGTACAATTATTAAAAAGTAAGCAAAATAATAAACCGAAGCTAATTGCCCGATCTCAATGAAAGGAGTTTCAGGAGTTTGTTGACCAATATAACCAAGCAATAAAAAATCAAATACCAACAATCAAAAAAAGATTTGATGTAATGGGCGGTATAAAGAAGACCTTATAGCAGAAGTATTAACAAAAGGTAATATTAACAAAATTAAAATTGACGCTAATAAAGCTAAAACACCCAATAACTTATTTGGTATTGAGCGCAAAATAGCGTAGGATGGTAAAAAATACCACTCTGGAACTATATGCTCTGGCGTAACCATAGGATTAGCAACAATATAATTATCAGGATGTCCCAACTCATTAGGGTAAAAGTAAACAAAAAATGAAAAAAACATTATAAAAGCGACAAAACTTAATGTATCTTTTAATACAAAGTACGGGAAAAACCCAATTTTATCGCTGTGTGAAGAAATACCTAATGGGTTATTAGAGCCCTCTTGATGAAGTGCAGCAATATGAACTAAAACTACAGCTGCTATTGCGAATGGCATTAAATAATGCAAACTAAAGAAACGATTTAATGTTGCATTATCCACGCTAAAACCACCTCATAAAAGAGTCACTATTTTACTACCCACCAAAGGAAAAGCACTGAATAAATTTGTTATTACCGTTGCACCTCAAAAACTCATTTGACCTCAAGGTAAAACATAACCCATAAATGCAGTAGCCATCATCAACAGAAGAATAATAGTTCCCAAAATTCAAACAAATCCTCTAGGTTCCGCATAAGAACCGTAATACAATCCACGGCCGATATGAATATAAACAACTATAAAAAACATTGAAGCCCCATTAGCGTGAGTATATCGCAGTAATCAGCCCCCATTAACGTCTCGCATAATACTTTCTAAACTTAGAAAAGCTAAATCGACGTGGGGTGTATAATGCATGGCTAGTGCTATACCTGTAACGATTTGTATTACTAAACACATACCTGCTAGAAAACCGAAATTTCAGAAATATGAAATATTTGAGGGAGTTGGGTAATCGATAAGATGAGCATTAATTAGTTGAACAATTGGTTGTTTTTTTAAAGATATAATCATCTAATTTTTTTTTTGAGAAATTATAGAAAGAATAAATAACAAAGCTAAATTATAATACTATTATTTTGGAAATGGTTGGGATCGAACCAACGACCTCTTGTTTGCAAAACAAATGCTCAACCAACTAAGCTACACTCCTTAAATATAACAATTAAGATCTATGATATTCCCCAAATAAGAAATAAAATATAGGACTTATCATAAAGTAACGTTTTTAATAAATTTTTATCGAAGCAAAAAGATAATGATTAACTTTTTGACTTAGTAATTAATTAATTTTTTGCTAGTGCTTTTTGTACTAATTATTAGAAAAAATGTTTAAGAAAAAGCATATTTTTAACCGGTTTTTTAGGGCTAGTTCATTTTAAAAAAGCTTGTAACCTAGCAGGGTGAGAGATTGACTTAGTAGAAGGGCTACTTGCAGCGATTTTCTCATCTGATACTAAACTTTGAGTTCAAGATTTCAGTGTACGAGTTTTTAAAACAACAGCTGCTACAGGAAATAAAGAATAACTATTTATCAAAAAAATTAGACCAAAAAAGAAAAAAGTTCAGGTTATTTGAGAGAAAAATGAAAAGGTATCGAATTGTGGCATCTTTTATTAAAAATTTAAATTTGTATAAGGACTTGTTATGAGATTTGAATAAGCGCATAAAAGTAAGGTAGATTCTTATGTTTGTAAATAAAAGTAATTCAAAAAAAATTACACTAATTATTACAAAATATTAATAATAAATCTATTATAAAATAATAGATTGCTTCAAGTATTTAAACTAATATTTTTAAAATTAACGAAAAATTCAATACTCGTTGAAAAATATGTTCGTAAAAGTAAAAAATTTACTATTAATGCAGACTTATCGCATCATTTAGGTAAACACATAAGAGTAAAGTAAATACATATGCTTGTAAAAAAGCGATACCAAGTTCTAATCCTATTATTGCAATTATTACTAATAAAGGTAAAAGATGAACAAATGATAATAGACTCAAAGAAGACAACATAGCTCATGCGAAACCTGCTAAAATTTTTAACAAGCAGTGACCAGACATCATATTTGCAAATAATCGTAAAGATAAACTTACAACTCGAAAACTATAAGACACTAGTTCAATAAAAACCAGTAAAGGAGCCATTATTAATGGAGCACCGGGAGGTAAGAATAAAGATAACATATGCAAACCATGAGTTTGAATACCTATATAATTAATACCTATAAAAATTGTAGATGCTAAACCTAATGTGATAACAATATGACTTGTAACTGTGAAACCGTATGGAACCATACCTAATAAATTACAGAATAAAATAAAATAGAAAACACTAAAAAGAACAGTAAAATATAATCCACCTCCTTTCTTAATGTTTTCTGAAATAATATTATAATAAACAAATTCGTACAACAACTCTAAAATATTCTGTCAAACTGAGGGTATTAATAAAGCTTTCGATCAAATCGAATTAAACCCTACAAACATAAAAAAGAAAGAAATTGTAAGAAATAAAGAAGAATTAGTAAATGAAATATCAATAAAACCGATTGATAAAGGTAAAATCTTATAAACTGCAAATTGTTCAAGTGGAGATGAAGTAAACATCTTTTAGATTAAAATTTAATTGTTAGACAAAATTTTATTGCATAGTTTTTCATGAAAAACTATAAAAAGGTTTTAAATAAAAATATAAGTGCTATAATTTTTTCTGTATTATTTAACAAAAAACTTGTTCGTTTTTAAAAGCCGATAGAAAACGGTGTAATATAACAGTAATCGATTATTGAGAAATTGTGCGTTATGAAAAACTAGTGGATTACTTCATCTATTACAAATTAAATCACCAAAATTATTATATTTGACGTCATCAATTTCACTTAATCGGGTGAAACTGGATAGTAAAACCAAGTAGTATAAATTATAAAACTACGTAGCCTATCTGTAAACAATTATCGTTGCTACAAAAAACTAAATTTTATTTATTAATAAATTAAGTGAAAAAGTAATTAATAGTCTAAAGAACGGCTGTTTATTAAAAAATTCATAACAATAGATTCGAACTATTAACCGATTCGTTGTAAGCGAATTACTCTACCGTTGAGCTAGTTATGAAAATTATTCATTTGGTAAAGTACTCATTTTTGTAAATTAATTAATCATTGCCACGAGCAATAAATTTAGCAATATCACAAGCAACCTGTTTTACGGTTGACTCGGGACGAGGATCGTCACGTCGTGGCGGGTCGAATGGTGGAACCGTTTCTCCAGTTGCTCAGCCGTATGCCTTCCAACTAGCGTGTTCGACGGCAGGATATGCTCCTGTCACGTCTTTTAACACAACTTCTGAGTAAAGCACAGACGCTCCAGCAGCAACAGTCGCTGCCGACGTTGTTTTTAGTACGACAGTGCCAACTTTTTGGCCTGTACCCATTCCAACGAGTTTGGCGAATAGTTCCGGAACACCAAAAAGAGCATTCCCACAAAATGATTTAAATAACTCCGGTGTCGCGTGCGACTTAAGATAAGTACACATAAAACTGTCAAATTTTTTCGACACTTTACATGTAGTTCAAATAAAAAATGCAACCCATATTGGAATTATCTTCCATAATACAGCGACTTTCACGCCGCATAATCCCATCAAAAATATTGCGATTAGGTTATTTAGAACAATAAAGCTTCATGTAGAAGCTTTTCAATTACCTGTTAATGTAACTCAAACGAAGATAATGATAGTATCACTAATTCTTCTGTTTAATCAGGAAATTAGAAATCGAGTACTATTTTTTAGCAGTCTTATTAACATAGATATTAAATTGACAAACATCACTTGTAAAAAAAATTTTTAACACCATGTCACGAAAAGTTTTTTAAATAAAAAATTATAGCGAATCAGACTAAATAAAAGAAATAATAAATAACATGTAAGTAATTTTAAAAAGTATAATAAACTATTGTTTTAGCCAAAGAGAGTTTGAACCTTTAACGATCAACTTATTAATAGTAGGGTCTTATTGTAATTTTACTCCATAAAGACTGCGAGATGTCTTTCTATTAACAACCCCAACAAGATCATATTTCCCGCGTATAGCCTTTAAATGAACTCCAATTAAATCTTTCGATCTACCCCCACATATTAAAATTGTAGAGTGTTGTTGCAGGTTATGTTTTTCACCGGGTATTTTAACGGTTAAAAACGTAGGGTTCTTTAAAGTTTTAACTTTAGCAATTCTTCTGTTTGCAGAGTTTGGTTTTTTCGGTGCTGTTGTTAACACTTTTAAACAGACAGCTTTTCGCTGTGGATTCGAGTTTAATTTTATACCAGCTTTTTTAACAATCATTTTTTTATCGCGTTTTTTTTTTAATAATTGAAGTAGACGACTCATCTTTTTTTCTATTTTTTTTT
>Ga0102941_1001285_pt1 | contig 11722 bp, 9 predicted proteins | sample SalPonR2_C_D2_MG_FD_79281 | JGI IMG/M metagenome (GOLD analysis project Ga0102941, IMG submission 79281) | Salt pond soil microbial communities from South San Francisco under conditions of wetland restoration - Salt Pond MetaG R2_C_D2_MG | ecosystem: Environmental > Aquatic > Marine > Intertidal... | reverse complement strand
TGTAGGAGATGAAATAAGAGATATTAAATCATCCCATAACATGAAGGTACACATAGCTTCTGTAGATTGGGGATACAACACCAGAGAAAGTTTAGAAAGGAACAATCCAGACTATATTATAGAAAACCCTAAAGAATTGCTTGAAATACTAGGAATAAATGGAGCTGATATAATTGGAAAAAATTAAAAATTTGAAGAAAATAATTGATAACAGTAGTTACACTGTATTTTTTGGTGGAGCAGGAGTTTCTACTGAAAGCGGAATACCTGATTTCAGATCAGAAGAAGGTCTCTACAATGGGAAAGAAATATATAATTATTCTCCAGAGGAGATTCTTAGTATTGATTTTTTTACAACTCATATGAATATATTCTATGAGTATCATAAAAAAAATATTATACATCAAGAAGCTAAACCCAATTGGGCTCATAAAGGCTTAGCCCAGTTGGAAAAAATGAATAAATTAAAAGCAGTTATTACACAAAATATAGATGGACTGCATCAAAAAGCTGGAAGCAAAAATGTTTTTGAGCTTCACGGTACGGTTTATCGTAGCTATTGTATGCTTTGTGGTCAAGACTATGATTTAGATTACATAATGAATTCGAAAAATGAAGTACCCAAATGTAGTAAGTGCGGTGGAAATATAAGACCAGATGTTGTTTTATATGGAGAAGGACTGGATTCGAAAGTAATAGAAAAATCTGTTAAACATATACTAAATGCACAAACTTTGATAGTAGGAGGAAGCTCACTAGTAGTTTATCCTGCAGCCGGATTAATTAGATATTTTAAAGGAGAAAACCTTGTTTTAATCAATAAAACATCTACAAAATTTGATAATAGTGCCAACCTTACTATTAGAAAACCAATTGGAGAAACATTCGAAAAATTAATGAAACTTTACAACGAATGATAAAACAATAATATATAAAAAAGTTCGCTAATAAAGAAAAATAAAAAAAATATACAGAAAAACATTTTCCTAAATTAAAAATTATTGCATAAACACGAAGATTATGCTATTATAGTATGCATAATTCTAAAGTAGGAGGACAAATTTATGAACCGAGTATTTTACATCGAAAAAAAGGACCAAAATAAAAAAAACCTTACAAAAATACTTAACGATCACCCCGAAATAATGTTCGTATCCCTTATGGGTATCGATATTGGTGGAAATGGAACAGATGAAAAAATCCCTGTCTCAATGTTTATAAAGGATATGGATGATATGTTGGACATAGGAATACAAACAGATGGATCTTCTGTTGAACTTCAGGGAATAGCTACGCTAGATAATGCAAGAGTGGATTTAGTACCTGATAAAGAGGTTAGATGGTTTATAGACTATAATTATGATTATTATTGCGACATAAATGGAAAACCTGTAGGAACTCTAAGAATACCTTCATTTCTAATTCATAATGAAAAAAGGGTGTGTTCTAGATCAATACTTAAGAGAACTATGGAAGGGTTTGAAAACAAATTAATTGAACTCTTAAAAGAAATCAAAGAATTAGCCCAAAAATATGGAATAAACCCTGAAGATATAGAAGAAGTTCTACTAACATCAGCTACAGAACTTGAACTATGGGTTCAAACACCAGATGATAAGGCTGATATCGAAGCACTATCTACTTCACAAACTTTAAAAGAACAGTATTGGAAACGAACTACTGGATTAGTAAGAACAGTGATGGAAAAATCAATACAAGAACTTGAAAAATATGGGCTAGAACCTGAAATGGGACACAAAGAAGTAGGAGGAATTGCAAATAAGGTTGGTACAACTGGAAAACTTAAATATGTAATGGAACAGTTGGAAATAGACTGGAAATATTCTACTGCACTTCAATCAGCAGACAATGAAATTATAGCAAGAGAAGTAATAGAAGATGTATTTAGAAGACATGGTTTAGAAGTAACATTTATGGCTAAACCGTTAGAAGGTGTAGCTGGTAACGGAGAGCACACTCATATTGGAGCAGCAGTAAAACTAAAAAACGGAAAAATATTAAATCTTTTTACACCTATAGATATGAAAAAAGAATTTTTAAGTGAAATTGGATATGGAGCTTTGATGGGTATTCTTAGACATTATGATATCATAAATCCTTTTGTATCTTCAACAAATGATTCTTTTAATAGATTAAAGCCAGGATTTGAGGCTCCTGTATGTACGGTTACATCTCTAGGAAATAGTAAGGAAATTCCTTCAAGAAACAGATCAATACTTGTAGGAGTAATTAGAGATATGACTAATAAATTGGCTACTAGATTTGAACTTAGAGCGCCTAATCCTTTATCAAATACATATTTAGTATTAGCAGCTTCCTACCAAGCAGCTTTAGATGGTATTAAAGCAGTAATAACAGAAAACCTTTCAGAAAGTGATCTTGAAAAGATAATTTCTAAAAAATCCGGAGAAGAGGCTTTCTATTTAGAAAAAGAAAAAGCTTATAGAAGTGAAAAAGATGTGTTTGAACATTATACTCAAGATGAAAGAGATAAGCTATTTGGTAAGGCTCCATCAACAGTTTGGGAGAATTTAGAAAATCTCAATAACGGGGGCAGCAGAGTAAACTTATTAAAAGAAGAAGATGCTTTCTCAGAAGATCTAATCAAATCCTATAAAATGGTAATATTAGATAAATGGTCAAATGAATTGATTGGAAGAATAATACCAAATAACATAGAAATATTAAGAAGCTTTAAGAAACTTCACACGGACTTAGCAACAGATTTAGACGTTATAAACTGGGAAAAAATAAATACCATGAGAGTAGAATTAATGAAAGATAGCACATCAAAGTTATCACTGTTTACGACTATAGCAAATGCAATTAAAATAAGAGACTTTGAAACAGCATCTATAAAACAAAAAGAGATGAACGATAAAATGACTTTAGCAAGAAATAAATACATGGAATATAAAAGAAATATTATATAATAAAAACTCCCGGCTAAGGTCGGGAGATTTTATTGCCAAATAAATATTTTCATAGTAGAATAATATTTATATGATTTGGAGATGGAACTGTGAATATATTAAGTGAATTATCAAAATTAAGAAAAAAAACTAATTTTAAAAGAACTTATTTTTCAGAAAGAATGATACTAAAAGTATTAAAACCTAATAACGCTCAAGAGGTCCTTGATTATTACTTAAGTAATAAAGAATTTCTTCAAAACTGGGAGCCTCAAAGAGGCAAAAGATTTTATACCTATGAATACCACCAAGAACTCTTAAAAGAAGAATATTTAGAATACAAGGAGAAATCCAAACTAAAACTATGGATATTAAAAAAAGATAAGCCTAATAAAATCATAGGCAGCATTTGTTTTAGTAATATTATTTATGGAAATTTTCTATCCTGTTTTTTAGGATATAAATTGGATAGAAATGAAATTAATAATGGATATACTACTGAGGCAGTAAAAAAAGGTGTATCAATAATGTTCGAGGAATACAAACTTCATCGAGTAGAGGCAAACGTTATTCCTGAAAATATTCGCTCTATTAGAGTGCTTGAAAAAGCAGGTTTTGAAAAAGAGGGATTTTCTAAAAGATATCTAAATATAAATGGAGAGTGGAAGGACCATGTTCACTATGCTATATACAATGACAACTTGAATCTCAGTAGTAATTGAAAAATAACAATCTCTTTGATATAATACCTTCTATGTACTAGAAAAAGAAATAAATAAAAGATAGGTGAGGCGCAATAATTATGAAATCATATAATCCCCAAGAAATAGAAAAAAAGTGGCAAAAAATTTGGCAAAAGGAAAATACTTTTAAGGCAGAAGATAAGTCAAAAAAGGAAAAATTTTATTCTTTAGTGGAATTCCCATATCCATCGGGCATAGGATTACATGTTGGTCATGTAAGAGCCTATACATCCCTAGAAGTTATTTCAAGGAAAAGAAGACTTGAAGGATATAACGTAATGTTTCCTATAGGATTCGATGCTTTTGGATTACCTACAGAAAATTACGCTATACAAACAGGTGAACACCCAAGAAAAGTAACTGATAGAAATATAGAAGTTTTTACTCAACAGCTTAAAAACATAGGATATTCCTTTGATTGGGATAGAACTGTAGATACTACACAACCCAATTACTACAAGTGGACTCAGTGGATATTTATCAAATTATTTGAAGAAGGTTTAGCTTTCAAAGATACTACTCACGTAAATTTCTGTAGTGGTTGCCAGGTAGTTTTGGCAAATGAAGACTTTAGAGATGGAAAATGCGATAGATGTGGACATGAAGTTGTACAGTTGGAAAAAGACGTTTGGTTTTTAAAGATAAGAGAATATGCTGATAAGCTTTTAGATGGATTAAATGAAGTGAACTTTCCATCTAGAATCAAATTAGAGCAAGAAAACTGGATAGGTAGATCCTATGGTGCTGAAGTAAAGTTCAAGGTAAAAGATACAGAAACAGAACTTGAAGTATTTACTACTAGACCTGATACATTATACGGGGCTACATTTATGGTAATAGCTCCAGAACATCCATTACTAGAACAACTTCACAATGAAATTCAAAATCATAATGAAATACATAAATATAAGGAAGAAGCTAAAAAGAAAACAGAATTCGAAAGAATACAACTGGCAAAAGATAAAACTGGTGTAGAAATTAAAGGAATCAAAGCAATTAATCCAGTAAACAATAAAGAAATTCCTATATGGATATCAGATTATGTAATGATGGGTTACGGTACAGGAGCTATAATGGCAGTACCAGGACACGATACTAGAGACTGGGAATTTGCTAAAAAATTTGATATACCAATTGTAGAAGTAATAAAAGGCGGAGATATAGCAAAAGAAGCCTATACTGATACAGAAGACGGAATATTGGTAAACTCTAAATTAATCGACGGAATGAGAGTAAAGCCGGCTATAGATAAAATGATAAAATATCTAGTAAATAAAAATTTAGGCAAGAAAACCGTTAATTACAAAATGAAAGATTGGGCCTTTAATAGACAAAGATATTGGGGAGAACCTATCCCTATAATACATTGTGATGATTGTGGTTCGGTAGCTGTACCAAAAGATGAACTACCTTTGGAACTTCCAAAAGTAGAAAAATATCAACCTACGGACACAGGAGAATCACCTTTAGCAAATATAGATGAGTGGGTAAATACGACTTGTCCAAGATGCGGAGGCCCGGCAAAAAGAGAAACAGACACTATGCCCCAATGGGCTGGTTCAAGTTGGTATTTTTTAAGATATATAGATCCTGACAACGATGAAGAACTAGCTTCAAAAGACAAATTAGATTATTGGCTTCCTGTAGACTGGTACAACGGAGGTATGGAGCATGTAACCAGACACTTGATATATTCAAGATTTTGGCATAGATTCTTATATGATATAGGCGAGGTACCCGTAAAAGAGCCTTATGCTAAAAGAACTGCTCAAGGACTTATATTAGGTGGAGACGGAGAAAAAATGTCTAAGTCCAGAGGAAATGTAGTAAACCCCAACGATATTATAGATGAATTTGGAGCAGATACTCTTAGGACATATATAATGTTTATTGGAGATTATGAGAAACCTGCACCTTGGTCAGATAGTTCTGTAAAAGGATGTAAAAGATTTTTAGATAGGGTATGGAATTTACAGGAGATGTTGTCTGATAAAGATGGATACTCTGAAGAACTTGAAACCTGGATGCACAAAACTATTAAAAAAGTAACAGAAGACTACGAAGATATGAAATATAATACCGCAGTAGCAGCTATGATGAGTTTAGTGAATGAATTTTATGATAAAGGAAGGGTAAGAAGAGATGAGTTTAAAGATCTACTCATACTTTTAAATCCTATAGCACCTCATGTTACAGAAGAAATTTGGGAGATACAGAATTATAAAGGTATGCTTAACCAAACTTCTTGGCCAAATTGGGAAGAAGAAAAAACTGTGGAAGATATATTAGAAATACCGGTACAGATTAATGGCAAGGTGAGAGCCAAAATAAAAGTTGCAAAAGATGCAGATCAAAAAAAGGTAAAAGAAAAAGCATTTGGGGACGGAAATATTAAAGAAATTACAGAAGGTAAAAAAATAATAAAAGAAATATATGTTCCGGGGAGGATATACAATATAGTAGTTAAATAATAAATTTAAATACACCTGGCTTACTGACTTGTTAAGTAGTTTAGGTGTATTTTCTTTATATATGTATAAAAAAATGATATTATTGACATATAATTTGCTTAGGAGGTATGAGTTTGAAATCTATAGAAAATATGGATCAAGTGGAAATAAGAGAAAAAATAAATCAGGTCAAGGACCTTCTTTTGGAGACATCTTTAGAGGTTGCAAACTATGATAAAGTAGAAGAGATACTTGAAAAAATTCTTGTAAATGCAATCAAAATTCTAGATATTTCAGAAAGCGGTTCCATACTTCTTCTAGATGAAGAAACTGGATATATGATGCCCGAAATTTTAATTGGATTGTCAGAAGCTTCAAACAATGTCAAGGTTTTACCAGAAGACACTTTCCATTTTTTTGTTAGTAAAGATAGCTACAAATCTACAGTTATAATACAAGATCTTATATTTTTAATAAATTCCAGAAAAGGTAGAAATATGATGAAGATATATACTGGTAAAGGTGAATTAATTAAATCTACCATAAGCGCTCCTCTTTTCATAAAAGGTAAAAGATTTGGATCAATAAATATTGATAGCACAAAACTAGCTCCTTTTTCAGAATACCATAAAACGATAATGGATTATATAGCAGGTATTGTAGAAATGATTCTTGAGAGATTTTTGATGATAGATGAAATAAAGTTTTTATCAAGTCATGATTATCTTACAAGGCTTGGAAACAGAAGTAGCATGTATAATTATTTGAATAAAAAAATTGAAAAAAAAGAATCATTCTACCTTGCTCAAATTGATTTGGATAATTTTAAAGAAATAAATGACAAATTCGGACACCTTATAGGAGATGAATTTCTAAAAGCTTTTGGAACAAAATTAAAAGAGTTAGAAATATCGCATGAACCTATAAGATTAGGTGGAGATGAATTTGCTTTAATTTTTGAAAATAAAGATGAAAAAGAAATAAAAGAGATTCTGGAGAAATTACACTATAAATGCAAAAAAATAGGATTGAGACTTGAATCTGGTAAAATATTTAAAAACGGATTTTCTTGGGGTATATCCAAGTATCCTGATGATGGGGAAAATATCGAGGATATTTATAAGGAAAGTGACAAGTTACTTTACAGTGTAAAAAGAAAAACTTTAAAAAGAAGAAAAACGGATGGCTGATTAGCTATCCGTTACTTATACCTTACTAAAAATATTGTGACCTTGCTATCATCATAGTAAACCTTTGCTTCATCAGTCATCATACCTACTAGAGTAAGCTCTGTATCCATATCGTAGTTTCCAGATAGCTCCCAGTAGTATTCTTCCATTTCTTCTTCCTTATCGTAGTTTAAATACTTTACAAGGTTATAAATTTCTTGGATTTTTTCTTTTTTATAATTACCTTCAAGGGTAATCAAAAATCCTTCTTCATTTTCTTCGTAATCTATACTGATTTTTTTTGATCCAATAAAGAAAAGAAAATTTGTGATTTCGTCAATTATTTTCATTACTCTTTTTCTTTTATGTTTCATTAATCCTCATCCTTTCTAAAGGCTTCAAAAATCGGAAGTAAAAAACCAGCTACGATACCAGCTGCGAAGCCGTTATTATATAAATTCATTCCACCATGTAAAAATCCTACATTTAAAACTACAGAGGAATGTACAAAAGCTGCTATAGAACCGTAAATCCATCCAAATTCTCCAGCTATAGGTGTTAAGGCCGTACCAAATAAAGCTGCTAATTGAATAGAAGGTTCGTTGATACCCCAGGTTTTAGTGAGTGAACCAAAAGCAACCCCGATAAATATAGGAAGTATAGTTTTAGGAGTTTTACCAAAGGCTGAAAATCCTACTATAGTATAAATCCCGGCTAAAGTGGCTCCATTTAAATCTCCTCCAATAACAAGTAGATATGCAAGGGATAAAAGTCCTGCAAGTCCCATGTTTATTAAAGTAAAAGGAAGACCTTCTAATTTTACATAATCTGTTATCAATCTTCCTGAATATTTAAAAATGTTCTTATATTCTGATATTTTTCTTTCACTTAAATATATTCCCAGTAGTATAAATCCTAAGAAAATAATAGAGAGAAATATTGAAAGTTTAAAGTTATTACCTGTTGTCCATATAAATCTAGGTTCCGGTACAAAGCCGTAGGACCTTAAAATAGAAACGTATACTGTAGCTAGTAGACCTGAAGTAAAGCCTATATTATAAAGGTTAAAACCCTGATGAAAATTTAGCATAGATGTTGCTAAAGCCGGAAGTATAAAACCCATTAAAATTCCAGACAATATACCAAGAGGAATACTTATATTATAGGGTAGTAAACTACTAAACATAATTTCTGTAGCTACGGGAGCAAGAGCTGTTCCAAACAATGCAACTACAATATATTTTGAAAACTTATCCTTTTGATACCTCGAGTAAAGATAAACTCCAAATACTACAAACCAAACGTTTAGAAGATTTTTACCAAAAAGTGCAAAGCCTGAAATAGTTAATATTCCAGCTATTGTAACACCGTGTGCCCTATGTTTCATACGATAAAGCATAAACAAAAATATTAAAGTAAGTAATCCTGAGTTTACAAAGGATGCTCCTAAACCACCAATACCAAAATAGTCTGAAACCAGTGTATTAGGATTAGAAAGTATACTTTGTAAGCCTATGATTATATCTCTTGGAGAATCTTGAGTTAATCCAAATATTATTTGTATAAAACTAAAAGCTATTAGAACATAATATGTAGCATTTAATTTAAATTTCTTTTTTTCTTTTTTCATATATTTACTCCTTATTCTTAACATTTTACTTGATTTGTCTAGTAATTTCAATAAATAATATAATATAATAAAAAATCAATGAATTGAACCTCTATTAATGTTATAATATAAACACTAAGAAAGTAGGGAGATATAATGAATATAACATCAAAAAGTATTATTAAAAAATATATGCCCATCATAGTTCTTGCAATTTTTATAGGATTTTTATTTTTTAGAAATAATGCAGCAGCAAGGGTAGTTGCAATAATGAAACCCGTTCTAATTGCTTTTGCTATAGCATATGTATTAGATTCTGTTGTTAAATTTTTAGACATCAGAATAAAATTTAGCAGAAATTTTAGTATATTCTTCACTTATCTATTAATAATAGGACTAATTACAGTTTTAATTTCTTTTTTAGTTCCAATAATAATTCAAAACTTTAACAGTGTTTTTAATTTTGTAGTTAATGGAAATTTTGATTTTAATAATGTATTAGAAAATCTTAAAAATAATTCAGAAAGTCAAGTTTTAAGAAATTTTTTCGACTATATAACGAATTCTACTGGAGAAATAAACAGTGAGATATCAGAACAAATTATGAATGGACTTAAATATATTTCAGAATATGGTGCAGGATTTGTTAGAAATATAGGAGAAGGAATTCTTGCAGGATTTACGAGTTTTATAATATCAATCTATATGCTAATTGAAAAAGATGATTTATTAAACAAATGCAAAAAATTCACAAAAGCTTATTTTGAAGAGTATAGAGCAAATAAAATAATTTATACTTTTAACAAAGGTAATAAAATATTTAAAAGCTATTTTAATGGAAAAATACTTGATTCTTTTATAGTTGGAATAATAGTAATAATTTTATTTTGGATATTTGGTGTCCCATATGCTGCTTTAATGGGTGCAATATTAGGTTTTACAAATATGATACCTTATTTTGGACCTTTTTTCGGCTCTGTTCCTGTAATTATTGTGTCTTTATTTATAGATCCTCCCAAGGCATTGTTAGCTTTAATTATAGTACTAATCGTACAGCAGATAGACGGAAACTTTTTAGACCCTAAAATAGTTGGAAAAGCTATAGGAGTAAGTCCATTTTGGGTAATTACAGCTGTTACAGTAGGTGCGGTTGCAGCTGGTCCACTAGGTATGATATTAGGAGTACCTACTGTTGTTCTTATAAAAACTTTATTGGAGGAAGATATAGAGGAAAAACTTGAAAAAAAAGGTATAGAGATGGACTTGCCAGAAAAATCATAATATGGTACTTTTAAAAACATCTATATCTTCAAAATTTAGTCCACTGTAGCTTAGAGATATAATATAAGAAGATTCTTTTTTTTCTATAATTCTTATCAAAACATTTTTATCTTCAAATCTTTGTTTTAAAAGATTTGGGGATATTTTTGTTTTGATTTCCAATACTATATGAAGACCAGAATCTGCACTTAAAACTTTTATTTTATTTCCCTGGAAATATTTAATGTGTTCCTGAATGAGATTAATCTTTTTCTTATAAATTCTTTTTATTTTATTTATATGTTTTTGAAGATATCCTTCTTTAATATAAATTTCTAAAGCCATCTGTTCTATTTTTGACGATGTTTGGGTGTATCTGTGCTTGATTTGATTATATTTATGAAGTAAACGTACAGGTAAAATCATATAGCTAATACGTAAAGAGGGCAATAGTATTTTAGAAAAAGATCCAAGATATATAACTCTGTCATTTTTGTCTAGTCCTTGGAGGCAAGGTACAGGTTTGCTTTCATGACGAACTAAGCTATCGTAATCATCTTCTACTATAAAAGAATCTTCTTCTTCTGCCCAATTTAGAAGCTGAAGCCTTTTTTTTATAGGCATAAGACTTCCTGTAGGGAATTGATGAGATGGACTTACATAAGCTATATCAGCATTTGACTTGTAGAGCATTTTTGTATTTAAACCATCTTCTTTTACAGGAATTTCAGTGGTATTAAAGCTGTAGTCTTCAAAAATATATCTTGCTTTTTCATAACCAGGACTTTCTACAGCAGCTGTAGTATATTCATCTCTAATAATACCTGCAAGTATCCCTATTAAATATTGAACTCCAGCACCGATTACTACCTGTTCAGTTACAGAATTAGCACCTCTTGCTAAATTAGTGAATTCTGAGATTTCCCTTCTGAGTTCATATTCACCTTGATAATCAGAAGAACTGTATATATCTTTTTCTCTATTAAATAAAACTCTATTATATATCTTTTTCCAATCCTTTATTTCAAAAGTAGAATGATCTACATCTTCATTTTTAAAGTGTTTTTCTTCCATATCAATACCAATATTTTTAGCATTTGTTGAATTATCCTTTGTTTCAGATTTTATTTGAAAATCAGACAAATGGATTACATAATAGCCTCTTCGTGGCTTGTTTTCTATATAACCTTCAGTTACAAGTTGAAAATATGCATTTTCAATAGTAGTTTTGCTCAATTTTAGCATTTTAGAAGCTTTCCTAATAGATGGAAGTTTTTCGCCATCTTTAATATTATTTTTTATTATTTCTTCTTTCAAGTATTCGTAAAGCTGCATATAAATAGCAGCCTTTTTATCTTTATCAGCGTAAAAAGTTAAAAGCATACCTATCTCCAATCTGTACCGGTCAAAAAGTTAAAAACTGTATCTTTTAAAAGGTACAATAATATTATATCCTATAATTAGAAAAAAGAGAAGGAGAAATAATATGGCAAATTATAATACAAAACAACTCACAACTACAGCCTTAATGGCGGCAGTAGTATTTGTAGCTACTATG
>Ga0102941_1001282_pt1 | contig 11735 bp, 12 predicted proteins | sample SalPonR2_C_D2_MG_FD_79281 | JGI IMG/M metagenome (GOLD analysis project Ga0102941, IMG submission 79281) | Salt pond soil microbial communities from South San Francisco under conditions of wetland restoration - Salt Pond MetaG R2_C_D2_MG | ecosystem: Environmental > Aquatic > Marine > Intertidal... | reverse complement strand
ACTTAAGATTCCTCGGTAGCCTCGGAATGACTGTCTCTCCGAATGTAATGAGGAGTCTGTGAAGTTAAGATTCCTCGAAAAGCTCAAAATAACAAAAAAACGCTTTTATAATAACTTAATTAAACTATTCCTTTAAAAAAGCGAACTTTTTCAAGATCGCTTTTTTTGATTTATTCTATTTTAAAGAGCATTGGATAGTTTTGTTTTCCGTGAATTATTCTATATATGAATACTTCTTCTCCTATTATCCTATAAAAAACTATATAGGATGATATAAATAACATTCTAATTCCAAGTCTTGCCATATTTTTATCCGGTACTAATCTTCCTCTTTTAGGAAATGTATCTAATTTATTAATATTCTTTCTGATCTCATCATACATTTTCAATGCATTCTCAACACTATCTTTTGCAATATATAATAATATCTCATCCAGATCATCAATAGCTTCTAGTATGTATCTAATTTTATATTTCTCCATCTATCAGATCCTTTATGTGTTTATCAACTTCTTCAGGCGAATAAGTTTTCGCTCCGGATAATCTTCTTGCTTCTGCTTCTAAAAGCTTCTGTCTTAGGTCCAACATTTCTTCTCTCATTTCAAAAGCATCTATACTCATTACTACTAAATCGCCTTCTCCATTTTTTGTCAGATATACTGGTTCTTTTTTTTCTTTGCAATATTTTGAAATTTCATTATATTCATTTCTCAGGGATGTAGAGGATTTTATTAACATTTTATCATCTCCTATCAATATTATATCACTATTATATCATTATTATATCAATATGTCGATATTATTGCTGGATTGTATTAATTTCATAACTAAGATCCTTCGACTCTGCTCAGGATGACAACTTTAAGATCCTTCGACTTTGCTCAGGATGACAACTTTAAGATCCTTCAACTTTGCTCAGGATGACATTTGTTCTTTTGCCGCTTTTACAAATCCTTTAAATAAAGGATGCGGTCTGGTAGGTCTGGATTTGAATTCCGGATGGAATTGGCATCCCACATACCAAGGGTGGTCTTCTATTTCTACTATTTCTACAAGTCTTTCATCTGGGGATAGTCCTGTGATTTTCATTCCTTTTTCTTGGTAGTCTTTTCTGTATTCGTTGTTGAATTCATATCTATGTCTATGTCTTTCATATATAAGTTCTTCCTTGTATAATTTTTTGGAGTGGGTGTTATCCTCTATCTTACAGGGATAAAGTCCAAGTCTCATAGTACCTCCCATATCTTCTATATCTTTTTGTTCCGGCATCAAGTCTATTACGGGGTACTGGGTATCTTTATTAAATTCTGAGCTATTTGCTCCTTCTAATCCTAGCATACTTCTTCCAAATTCTACTACGGCCATCTGCATACCTAAGCATATACCAAAGAATGGAGTATTTGTTTCTCTTGCGTATTTGGCTGAAAGTATCTTTCCTTCTATACCTCTATCTCCAAATCCTCCTGGTATTAGTAGTCCATCTAAGTCTTTTAATCTTTCTTGGTAATTTTTTTCTGTTAGGTCTTCTGAGTGCACCCAATCTATATCTACTTCTACTCCATTTTCTATGCCTGCATGATTTAAAGCTTCTGCTACTGATAGATAGGCATCTCTTAGTTCTACATATTTTCCTACCAGTCCTATTTTCACGCTTCCTTTTGTGGATTTCATTTTTGTCAACATTTCTTTCCACTCATCTAAGTCTGGAGTTTTATCTTCTATGCCAAAGTGTCTACATACCTTTGATGCTAATCCTTCTTCTTCTAGAAGTAGTGGTACATCGTAAAGGGTATCTGAATCTGTGTTTTCTATTACATTATCTGAATCTACATTACAAAATAAGGCTATTTTGTCTTTTAATTCTTCTGATAAATTTCTCTCAGCTCTACATACTAAAATATCAGGCTGTATACCTATACTTCTCAATTCTTTTACCGAGTGTTGAGTAGGTTTGGTTTTAAGTTCTCCTGCTTTTGCTAAGTAGGGTACTAGGGTTACATGAATGTAGATTACATCATCTTTGCCTACGTCGTGCTTCATCTGTCTTATAGCTTCCATAAAGGGTAGGCTTTCTATATCTCCTACAGTACCACCTATTTCTGTTATAATCACATCTGAATCTTGGGCTTTTCCTGCTCTTTTGATTTTGTCCTTTATTTCGTTCGTGATATGAGGGATAACTTGAACTGTAGCTCCTAGATAGTCTCCTCTTCTTTCTTTTGATATAACTGCGTTGTATACTTTTCCAGTAGTGATACTGCTGTATTTAGTAAGATTCACATCTGCAAATCTTTCGTAGTGGCCTAAGTCCAGGTCCGTTTCTGCTCCATCGTCGGTTACGTATACTTCCCCGTGCTGATAAGGGCTCATAGTTCCTGGGTCTACATTAATGTATGGATCTAATTTTTGAAGTGTAACTTTTAATCCTCTAGCTTTTAACAGCTGTCCTAAGGATGCTGCTGTAATTCCTTTTCCTAATGAGGATACTACTCCTCCTGTTACAAATATGTACTTCGTCATTTATTTTACCTCCAAATAAAAAAGGTCAAAAAAAAGGGTTTTTTTTTTGGCCTTTCAACTTTATATATGATTTTTTTATCTCTTTAACGAAATTAATTTTATATTATTTTTTTCTTTTCGTCAAGATGGATTGATGAATATTTTAAGTATTTTAGTAATAGTATATATATGTTGCCACATATAATTGACAAACATATTTAATTAATATAGAATTTTTCTTGCATACCCAGTTTTTATAATATCTAAACTTAATTCCAAGAAAGCAAAGGAAATTCTAATGAAAATATTAATAGATAGTTTGTCTAAAAGAATGACCGTTCCTCTTATAAGAGAATTAAAAAATAATAATTACCAAGTCCATGGTATTTGTAAAAAAAACGAAAAAAATCTTTCTAGAAATAAAATTGATAAGGTTTTTTTTGTTGATTATAAAAAAAATCCGAAAAAACAATTGGAAAAAATATTTAGCAACTACAGCTCTCATGATATTTTGATATTTGGTAATCCTGTTAATATAAAGATTCTTGATTTGATAAAACCAGATATTAACTACCTAAGTCCTTCACAAATCTTAGTTAAAAGGGTAACTAATAAATCTAATTTAAATATAATAGCTAAGAGTTTGGGCATAAAAGTTCCTAAGGAAAGTAATGAAAAATATCCAATGATTATAAAATTAAAAAATTCTGAAAATACAAGTCTAAAACCTAATGAAAGATATAGAATTATTAGAAATAAAGAAGATTTTCATCAATCTCAGAATTTTATTAATAAAAATAATAAAAACTTAATCTTCCAAGAATATGTAGAAGGAGAAAGTTTCGGAGTTTCTATGCTTATGGACCATAAGAGTAATATGTTGGATTATATTGTTCACAAGAGAATTTTAGAATATCCTATAAGTGGAGGACCAAGTTCTTTATGTTCAACTGTTGAAAACCATTTATTAGTTGAATCGACAAAAAAATTACTAGAACATATTAAATGGAAGGGATTTGCCATGGTTGAGTACAAAGGTGATTATTTAATTGAAATTAATCCAAGATTTTGGGGAAGTATGCCCTTAATATTTAAATCAAAATCGAGTTTCTTTAAAAACTATATAAATTATCTTTTAAATGAACCTCTGATCAACCAAGACAAAATTCCATACAAGTTAAATGTTAAAATGAATTACTTTCCTCAGGGTCTTATATCAATTTTTTCACTTTTAAAGAATAAGTATTGGTCCAAAAGTTTCAAAGGTTTTATGGGAATTTTAGGAAGTAGGGAAGGAATTTTTTCCTTGAAAGATCCAAAGCCTTTTATACTATATTTATTAGGTTTGTTTAGGAGGAATCTATGAAGTGCGGTTTTCATATACATTCTAAGTATTCTCACGATTGTAGTAAAGATATAGAATCAATATTAAAGTATGCAGAAGAAAATAAATTTGATGCTTTAGCTATCACAGACCATAATACAACAGCTGGCAGTATACATGCTTCAAAATTATCAAAAAAAATCCAAATTATAATTGGTGCAGAATTTAGTACCGATATGGGGCATATATTAGCACTAAATATAGATAAATACATAGAGAAAAATTGTGAGTTTAAAGAGGGAAAGTATAAATTTGAAGATGTAGTAAGGGAAGTAAAAAAGCAAGGTGGTTTGCTTATTGCTGCCCATCCTTACAATTCTAAATTCACAAAACATCCTGAAGCCATTGGTCAACTTCATGGTTTTGAACTTATTAATGGACGAATGATTTCTGATCCTTTTAATAAAAAATCCTCTCAATTCATAGAGAAATTAAAAAAAATGTACCCCGAAAAAATATGGTTGGGTTCTAGCGACGCCCATACCTTAGATGAAATCAATAATGTTTTTGTTTTATCTAAGGAAAATAATATTAATGATGTATTATTTAGTAATTATGATATTAAATATAAAAAAACAGATTACAAAACTATTTATAAGAACAAAATTAATAGTAGTAATAATTTCAAATCCAATTTTAAACAGAGATTAAAATATGCTTTTAGCTTATTAAATGGAATAAAAGGAGATAAGTCCCATGAAACTATACGAATATGCAAGAAAAATAAATCATAAAATAAAAAAATACAAAAAGGAAAAAGCCGGCAAGTTTTTATCACCAGTTAGAAAAATAGAAAAATTTGCTCCAGTTCTTGGTGATAAAAAATACATAGCTATGACTTTCGATGATGGTCCTATGAATCTTCCTCCTAATCCCGAAAATGAAAATTATAAAGAATATAATTCTTTAACAAAAGTTATTATTGAAATTATGAAAGAGTATAATGCAAATGGTACATTTAATGTTGTAGGCTCTACAGAAGATAACTATCCTGATAAAAAAGGAGATTTACATGGAACTAAGTGGGGTGGAGTAATGAATGATCATTATCCCAAATACAATGAAGATAAAAATGGTGGTGCATTTAACCAATCTAAACTTGTCAAAGACCTTATAGATAATGGTCACGAAATCTCAAGTCATGGATATGTACACAAACTTTTTGGACCTAATAAATTAATATATGGAAGTAGGGACCATTTAAAAAATATAAATGAAGTTTATAGAGATTTACAGAGATTACATGAATTATTTATTGAAAGATATAATTACGATATTACTCTTTCAAGACCACCACATTATATAGATAAAATACCTGATGGGTACGACTCCTATGATGCTTACGCTCTTATGAAATATGATTATCTTGCAGCAAGTTTTGATGGTGGTGGCTGGCTTCCTTCTACCGGGGACTATGATAAAGATGTTAAAAAAATGGTTGACCCCCTAAAAAATGCATTGGAGAAAAACCCTGATGCCCTAAACGGACAGATAATTTTTCAAAAAGATGGTTATAATATGTCTGAAATGACTCCCGTTTGTCATGCTTTACCTCAACATTTGAAGATTTTAAAAGATAAAGGATATGAAGTTGTTACTGTTTCTAAATTAAGAAAGCTAAGCCCTTTTGAAGATATAAAAACAGATGATGATTATATTAAAAATATAGTCGATTTAGATAGTAAAGGTTATGTTATTGGTTATAAAAACAATACTTTTAAACCTAATAAGTTGCTCAGCCAAGGTGAAATGTTAACCATGACTCTAACTAAAGAAATCTGGAGCTCTTTTTTAATGAAAAAAATTCATGATAAAAGTTTCAAAAAAAATTATAAAAAGAATCCATATTATCTTACATACTCTTATTATAATCTTTTAGATCATTACAATAAATGGAATGAAGAAGTGAATTCAGATGATATGCAAAATTTGTTTCAAAAAATTGGTATAGATAAAGATATTAAATCATTTAATAAGATTAAAAGAAAAGATTATGTGGAAATACTAAATAAGTAGCTAAAAAATGTCCTCTTTTAGATAGATTGTTTCTAAAAGAGGACATTTTCTTATGGTATTAAAAGATAGATTGATAAATATTTCAAGTGTTTTACAAGGTGTTTTATTGGAAAATTGGTATTTATTAGAATATAATAAAATTTAGTATATTTTGTTGTTATTTCAAATTCAAAATGCTAAACTATAATTGGTTTAAGCATATTATCCATCAACTAAAGGAGAGAACTATGATTATAGATAAAAAGGGAAAACTATTTGGAAAAATTAATATTATAGATTTGGCTGTAGTACTGGTAATAATTTTCTTTGCTTTTAACGCTTTTTCCACTAGCAATGCAATAGAAAACCAAGAGATAATAGAGGCAGAAAGGGCCTATATGACCCTTGAGTTTGAAGAGGTTCATTCTAATTTTTTGAATGTAGTTAATGTTGGAGATTTGGTGAGAGATTCTGTAAGAGGTTTTGTCCTAGGAGAAATTGTAGAAGTTGAAAGTGAAAGTTACAAAGAAATGCTTACTAGCTCCGATGGCAAAGTAGAATACAAAGAAATCCCCGGCAAATATAATATACAGGTAATCTTGGAAACAAAAGGTGTATTCGACGGAAACGGTGTCCTAGTTGAGTCTAAAAGGTACTATATAGGCTCTGAGACTAGAATAAAAACCGAAGACTATGTAACAGATGCATTCGTGCTTAACATCACTAAAGCCGAAGGTGAGTTGAATGACTAGTACAGTATTTAGAAGACTTTCAGATACTTTAATCTTATGGTTTAAAAATAGTTTTATCTTTAAGTTCTTTTATTCAATTTATTTAAAATTCAAAGGATATTTTGAAGCTAGCTATTTTGTTAAGCTTATGTACATAATTAAAGATAGGATAACATCTTCTGAATATATTCCTAAAGAGTCTATGAGTATTGCTGATAGGGTCTTAAAGTTTATTCTGGAAAAATTAAGAAGGTTTTTTAATAAAAACAAAGAAGCTTTTTCAATACAACTAATTATTAAGATTAAGGATATGAGTTTTGGAAAAATTGCATCTTTAAATGGATTATTTCTTGCTGTGTATACCTTAATATCTACCATATTATATGCACTTAGAGGAAGTTATAATCTTTCATTAATTTTAGCCTTAATATCTCTAGGATTTTTCTTAGTCTTCTATTCTTTGAAAAGAAATATAGGTATACTTCCTAACTTTTTGAAAAGAAAAGATGAAATATCAAAAATAGAAATTGCGGTTTTTGCTATTTTAGGGATTATTTCAGGAGGTTTTTTACCTGTTTTAGGATTTTCCCTAGCAAGTGCTTTGGCTCTAGGCATTGTTTTTCTAATTACCGTCCTTAAAGAAACTTCTTTAGCAGTAGGAAGCTATATATTTGCCATAGTGTTTCTGCCTGATCTACTTACTCTTTTAGTTTTTTTTATTACAATCATAGTTATTTGTCTTGATATATCAAATAAAAAATCTTTCGAATACAATGTTACCCCTATTAGTAATATTTTGTTTATACTTTTAAGTATATTTACAATAAGAACTATACTTTCTGTAGATAGGTCGGGAAGTATAAGAGATTTTGTCCTTAATGCAGGGTCTATACTCTTTATATTTTTATGGACTCAGTTGGATTTAAATATAGAAAAATTCAAGAAAATAGTTTATTTTCTAATATTTACTGCTTTTCTAGCAGGATTGTATGGGATAGTTCAATATATAATCGGTGTCCCTATGGAAAGTGGTTGGGTTGATCCTAACTCCGGTATAGAAACTAGAGTTTTTGCTACTTTTGAAAATCCTAATATTTTTGCAGAATATTTAATTATGATAATTCCCCTAGGATATGCACTTATGATTAGGGAAAAGAAAATGAAAACAAGGATAATCACCTTAGTTATGGGAGGAGCTATTTTTGCATCTTTGCTTTTTACCTTTTCAAGAGGTGGATGGCTTGGAGCTGCAGCAGGAGCTTTTCTGTTTTTATTTATGTATCAGCTTTCTATGCTGCTTAAGTTTATTCCAGTAGCTTTAATCGGCCTTATGCTGCTACCGGCAAGTATTTTAAGGAGAATGGCTTCTATAGGTAGTTTGGATGATGCTTCTAATTTTTATAGAATGCAGATATGGGAAAAAAGCATAGAAATAATTAAAGATTATCCTCTTACAGGAGTAGGTCTTGGATTTAACAGTTTTAGGAAAATTTCAGCTAAATATATAACAGAAGCTGACCCCTACCATGCCCACAATACCTACTTAGAGCTAGCTGTTGAAATAGGTATTATCGGCTTATTCTTTGTAGTAATGCTGGGATTAAAATTATTGGGAATGGTACACCACATACTTAAGGTTGATAAACATAAGGGAACACTTATGCTTGGATTTTTCGCTGGATTGATTAGTCTTATGGTTCACGGTATGGCAGAGCATGTACTTTACAATCCTAAAATTATACTCTTGTTTTGGTTTTATGTTGGATGTATTAATTCTATTTACTCTATAGTAAAGAAGGAAAGGTTGGAATATGAAAATATTAATGTTAATTGATTCTATAGATATAGGTGGTGCGGAAACTCATCTGGTAGACTTATCTGTAAAGCTTAAGGAAAAAGGTCAAGAAGTAATGGTTATTTCTAGTGGTGGTATATATGAAGATACCCTAAAGGAAAAAAATGTACCTTATAAAAATCTACCAGTGAAAGATAAAAACCCTGTGATAATGATTAAAAATATAATGAAAATAAGAAATATAATTAAAGAAAATAATTTTGACATAGTACACGGTCACGGCAGACTTCCTTCTTTTATAGGAAGTAAAGCATGTATTGGTACTGATGCAAAATTTATGACTACTGCTCACGCTAAGGTTGAAAATAAAAGTTTTTATAAATATATTACAACTTACGGAGATAATATAATTGCAGTAAGTGAAGATATTAAAAAATATATAATAAAAGAATTCAATGTTAAGAAAAATATAATTAATGTAATCCCTAACGGTATTAATACGGAAAGATTTAAAAAAAGAGTAGAAAATGCAAGCCTTAAAAAAGACTTGAATTTGTCGGAAAATAAAACTAAAATTCTATCAATAAGCAGAATGGATGACCAGCTAGCCCAAATAGCATTAGATTTAGTCGATATAGTAGCAAAGGATTCAAATCTAGAGCTGCTTTTAGTTGGAGATGGAAACCGAATGAAAGAATTAAAGGAAAAAACTAAAGGAATAGAGGATATTCATCTCTTGGGTAAGCGGACAGATATACCAGATCTAATGAATTTGTGCCATGTAGTAGTTGCTGTTTCCAGAAGTGCTTTAGAAGGATTTGCTTCAGAAAAATTGGTTCTTTTAGCCGGGGGAGAAGGTTATTTAGGCGTTTTTAGAGGAGATATCTTAGAGGTAGCTATGGTAGATAATTTTACTGGAAGGGATAGTAAAACCCCCTATAATAAGGAAAAATTAGAAAAAGATTTATATAAATCTCTCAAATTAAAAGATACAAAAGAAGGAAATAGTATTGAGAAATTGGGAAGAAAAGTCGTGGAAAAACATTATTCTTTAGAAAATATGATAGAAAAAACTATAGAAAACTACAGAGATTTTATAGGAAAAGAAGGAGAAAAAAATGACTAGAAAAGGATTATTTGGAAAATTTCACCGATTAGATGTTATTTTGCTTATTATAATAACTGCTGTAGTAGGACTGGCTTTTAATTACTTTATCTTAGAAGATGGAAGTTTAAACATGAACGTATCAGAGCCTAAAACTGTGGAACTCACCCTTCTTATTCCTGGAGTTAGAAAGCCTACTTTTGAAAATATAGAAATCGGAGATATTGTAAAAAACGGTGAAACTAAAAAGATTTTAGGAGAGGTTGTAGATAAAAAAGTAAAACCTTCAACAATCACTACAACAGATTCATTAGGAAATGTAAGAGAAGTAGAACTTATAGATAAATTCGACTGTACCATTGTAGTAAGAGGAAGTGCTGATGTTACAGCTAATGATATTATGATGGCTAATAAATATGTAAAGATAGGTCAATTGATGGAAGTAACAACTCAACGAGTAGAAACTACTCCTGTTATTTTCGGCATTAAAATTATAGAGTAGGTGGAATATTGAAGAATATATTTGTTTTCGGATACTATGGCTTTGACAATGCAGGGGATGAAATAATAATTAAGGAGATAGTCGACTCCTTTAAAAAACCTGGAATAGAATTTTTCGTTTTAACATACAACTACAAAAGAACTAGGGAAAGATTAGGAGAAAATCCTGTTTCCAGGTCTAAGTATATTGACATTATTAAAAGTATAAGAAAATCAGACTTGGTAATAGGTGGTGGTGGTTCTTTAATTCAGGATGTCACCAGCTCTAAATCTCTATACTACTACCTAGGCCTTATAGCTTTAAGTAAGATTTTCGGTAAAAAAGTACTTTTTTTATTCAGTGGTTTCGGTCCTGTGTCCGGTAGTTTTAACAGAATCTTAACTAAATTTATATTGAATCATGTAGATTATATAGTACTTAGAGATAAGATGTCGGAGAAGTTTTTAAGGGACTTAAATATTAAAATTCCTTTTAAAACCGCTGCAGACGCAGCATTTTTGGCTAAGGATATAAATTTAGAATGTGAAAATTTTAAAAAAACTAATGAAAAAACAGTTGGTATTTCCTTACGTAAATGGTATGATGATGAACTTGTATTAAAAGAAATAAAAAAAATAGTTTATTATCTAATAAAAAAAGATTATAAGGTGAAATTAATACCGATGAAATTTCCCGATGATTATGAGTTTATAAAGAAATTAGACATTTTGGATATGGAAGAAGTTTCAATTGTGGATACTTATCTTGACTTTGATAGCTTGTGTGGAGTAATTAAAAATTGCAGATTCCTGATAGGTATGCGACTTCATTCTCTAATATTATCTGCTCTTGTAGAAAAACCCATGATAGGAATATCCTATGATCCTAAAATAGATGGTTTTTTAACTTCTGTAAAGCAAATTAACCACGGTCCCGTTGAAAGTATTGATTTTGAGAAAATGAAGAGAGATATTGAACTTCTTGAAGAAAACTACCAAGACTATAAAGGCAAACTTGTCCAATCAACAATAGAAATGAAAAAGATGAATTCTGAACTTGTAGATGAAATTATAAACAGATTTATAAATTAATTTTTATTTCACCCAGAAAGTCTTCCGTAAAAGACTATCTGGGTGATTTTTAACTTTTTGTCTTCTATGGAAGACTTTTCTACTGATATTTACTGAATTTCATCTAAATCTGCTAGTATTTCATATATTATCTTTACTGCTTCTGCTCTTGTTAGAGTATCTTTTGGTCTAAAGGTACCATCTGGGAAACCTGTAAGTATTTTTGAATTACCAAGTTTAGATATACTTGACTGAGCCCAAGGTGATGCTGTTTTAGTATCTTCAAAGTACTCTTCTACTACTTCTGTTTCCATATTTAAGGCTCTTGATACCATTACTGCCATTTCTTCTCTTGTAATAGGAATATTTGGTTTGAAAGTATTGTCTTCATATCCTTTTATGATTCCTCTTCCCACTGCAGCGTTAATACTTGATTCAGCCCAGTTATCTAAAGTATCATCAAATATATTTCCTTCTACCGGATCTATATCAAAGGTTCTAATTATAATAGACGCAAATTCTCCTCTAGTGACTTTATTATCCGGTCTGAAAGTCTTGTCAGGATATCCCAAGATTATCCCTCTCTCGATTATTGTGTTTATATAGTCACTAATCCAATGTTCCAATACATCTATAAACTCTAGCCCTTCTTCCGGAATTTCTATTTCAGGTGGT
>Ga0102941_1001278_pt1 | contig 11749 bp, 8 predicted proteins | sample SalPonR2_C_D2_MG_FD_79281 | JGI IMG/M metagenome (GOLD analysis project Ga0102941, IMG submission 79281) | Salt pond soil microbial communities from South San Francisco under conditions of wetland restoration - Salt Pond MetaG R2_C_D2_MG | ecosystem: Environmental > Aquatic > Marine > Intertidal... | reverse complement strand
GCCCTTACTGCCAACTTCGCTGAAAGTTGAAAATGTATTGGCCATGGACCAAAACAATCCGGCAAGGTTTGAAACCGCTACGGAAGGTTACTTTTTGGTTAATGTAAAATTAAGCAGTGGCTTAAAATGGAAAAACCAAAAAATATACTTTTCACTAAACGTGCACAACTTGCTTAACGAAACATACATCGACCACCTGTCTACCCTAAAACCACTGGGGTTAAACAACATGGGACGTAACATAAGCCTGCAAATCAAAATTCCTGTGGGGATAAAATAAAATATACGCAGTGCGATTTATTTAAATTGCACTGCGTTTAAATAGGCTTTAATTGACCAATAATCATATTGGTTTTCATTAACTTTGCATAAAATATCTCAATATGGAAACCATTACAAAGCAAGATAAACTGGCAAATATTCTATATAAATACCCGCAGCTAATTCTGGTATTGGAACGTTTAAACATTTTTCCCGGCTTAGGTGAAAAAACAATTGAGCAAATAGCAACAGAAAAAAGGATCGATTCTGATTTATTAATGGTTTTGCTCAAAATGCAACTTGACCCGGAACACACACCCAATATTGAGCTGCCTGTTGACACTATTAAATCTATTGTAGAATATTTATCAGTGTCTCACGAATACTATACTCAGGAACTTTATCCGGTAATTGCCGAAAACATAGCTTTGCTTGCCGAAAAAAACGATCACACTTCCATACAAATGGTCAAGCAATTTTTTGCTGAATACAGAAATGAGGCAGACCGGCATTTTGAATATGAAAACGACATAGCTTTTCCATATATTCTAAGCCTTTATGCGGAGAATCAAAAACTCCCTGATGAAATTTCTGCTGAATATTCTGTGGATACCTATCGCGAAAACCATGACAATATTGAAGAAAAGCTCGATGATTTGAAGCAATTACTTATCAAATACCTCCCTTTCGATGAAGATTACCGTATTCGTCGCAACATTATTCTATCACTCGACCGACTCGATGCAGATTTAAAAGCCCATGCTAAAATTGAGGATGAGATTTTAATACCATTAGTGCGCCAACTTGAAGAAAAATCAATCAAATGACCCAGAACTGCAAAATACTCATAATTGAGCCATCAGACATCATCAGGCAGGGATTAGCAGAGATATTGCGTTCAATATCATGTATTGAAAAAATCGACCAAATAGAAAGCTGGGAAACATTTTTAGCTCAAAAAAATGAAAAAAACTACGACCTGGTGTTGCTCAACCCCCTGGGTTGCTGCCGTGGACCTCGCATACGTCCGCAAGTATTGGAAAAATTCGAATCCACCATACTTATCGGCATCATAACTACAATATACCATCGAAATTTGCACCAGGATTATCAGGATGTTATTTATTTGAGCGATACAGAAGAAGAAATAAGAAGTATTGTAGTACGTTACCTCACTCAAAAAACTGAAAAGCCACCCGTCTACCAACTACTTTCGGAACGAGAAATTGACGTACTAAAACAAATGGCCCTTGGACTCTCCAACAAAGAAATAGCAGAAACACTTCACATTAGCACACATACAGTAATATCGCATCGGAAAAACATCAGCAATAAACTGGGAATCAGAACAACCTCGGGCATGGCCATCTATGCTGTAACAGCAAAACTCATTGATGCATCTGACATTTTAAACGACATCCCTAAAAATAGGGATTGACCCACCAAATTATCCTTACTTTTAGTGATTGCAGGTTCCGGACAAAACCTCCATCTTTGCTTTCAATAACGAGGGATCAAAAAATGAAAACTTAAAGCTAAAAAGTAATTTGTTCGTATTCGTACATTTTTATACGAAAAAGAAATATCTACATAATAATTTTTTAAGTTTGTTCCCGGTAATATAAAATGCAGTGTTTAAGAGGTTTTTATCCATAATATTAGTTTTTACAGCAATCTTTATAATTGCCAATAAAGCCATTTATTTGCACGTACATGAGGCAGACGATGGTACTTTAATAGTACATGCACATCCTTTCAATAAATCTGCTGACGATGCCCCAATAAAAAAGCACCACCATAATTTATTAGAATATGTATTATTGAGTCATTTCGACCTGATATTTATAGCATCTTTATTATTTAGCCTGGCTGTAAAATTTTCTCCCGAAATAATTTTGAGCATTAAACGAAAAAAATGTCTCGGTGAGATTTTCCTCACCTTCAAGCCGCTTCGGGCACCTCCTTTAAAATAACAACCAGGCAACACCAGCCCACCGTCTCTTTTCCCAATTTTTTCCGTTTTAATTACACCCATTAATTTATATTAATGTGGGCAACACATAAGATAAAAAAACTCACAACAATGAATTTCAAATTAGCAACAATATATATCCTTCTGTTTAGTATTTCGGTATCGGCATTAGCTCAAAAAGAATCCCGCACCGATGCCAATCTTGTAGGTCACGTAACTTGCTGTAACGAACACATACCCTTTGCCACCATACTAATTGAAGGCACCACGATAGGAACCACCACAGATGAAACCGGCCATTACAGAATTATGAATATGCCAGTAGGGGAGTTTACAGTTACGGCTCAGGCATTGGGCCATGCCCCTAAATCTATACAAATACAAATGGAGGCAGGCCAAACCAAAGAAATCAAATTCGATTTGAAAAAAGATGTATTAAATCTTGAAGAGGTTGTTGTAACTGGAGACCGAAACAAAACCAACCGACGAGATGCCTCTGTTATTGTTTCTACCATTTCCCCCAAAGTATTTGACTTTGCTCAGGCTGCTACCTTAAGCGAAGGGCTTGACTTTTCGCCCGGATTGCGACTGGAAAACAACTGCCAGAACTGCGGATTTACACAAGTTAGAATGAATGGAATGGAGGGCCCCTACTCTCAAATTTTAATTAACAGCAGACCCATTTTTAGTGGACTGGCCGGAGTTTACGGCCTGGAACTCATTCCCGAAAACATGATTGAACGAATTGAGGTTGTTCGTGGTGGAGGCTCAGCTCTTTATGGCAGCAATGCCATAGCAGGAACCATTAACCTGATACTTAAAGATCCGATTACCAACTCATATGAAATGGATATAAGCCGCGGCAGTATTGGTGTGGGACTCAAAGATGCCAACCCATCATCAGATTTTACAGCAAAGCTTAACACATCACTCATCTCCTCCGACAGTAAAACCGGCATGGCTTTATATGGGTTTTATAGAAAGAGAGCACCCTTTGATGCCAATAGCGATGACTTTTCAGAATTATCAAACATAAAAAACGCAACAATAGGAAGCCGTATGTTTCACCGGTTTACAAATCGCAGCCGGGTGTCATTTGATATATTCCATATTCATGAAAAACGGCGCGGAGGAGATAAATTCAACTACCCCCTTCATGAATCAACAATAGCTGAGGCTGTTGAACACAGAATAACAACCGCAGCATTAACATACGACCAGTTTTTTAGGACACACGATAAACTTTCCATTTTTGCTTCTGGTCAAAAAGTTGATCGCGATTCTTATTATGGTGCCGAACGCTCACTGGCCGATTACGGGTATACACAAGACTTCTCCTACACTACCGGAGCACAATACCACCTAAATCTTAATTTATCTGAAGTTACGTTTGGCTTAGAAAACCAGGGAGCGTGGCTTAAGGATAAAAAACTCGGATACCCTGATGTAGAGAATATAGAAATAAATATTCAGGGCAATGACACCACAATCAATGTACCGCATACGGATAATGTGACCATTGCCGACCAGCAAACCAACACATTTAGTGCTTTTGGTCAGTATGATATTACTTATGAAAAACTAAAAGTAACAGCCGGTGTGCGTTTTGATCATTATATAGTAAAAGATTTCATTTCAAAAGCTGACAAATCGGGCAACGTAATAAGTCCGAGGGTTACGGTTAAATATGATATTTTTAATTATTTACAATCGCGCCTAAGTTATAGCCAGGGATACAGGGCTCCACAAATTTATGATGAAGACCTGCACATAGAAACCTCTACGGCACGCAAGGTGCTTCACGAGAATGACTCTGATTTGAAACAAGAAACCAGTCATAGTATTATGGCTTCTCTTGACTTTAATAAAAAAATCGGGAATGCATATGTAGGAATACTCGCAGAAGGTTTTTATACCAAACTTATGGATGCTTTTTCCAATGAATTCTCTGATCCAGACTCAACCGGAACAGTAACCTATACGCGCGTAAACGCTGACGGTGGAGCTACAGTAGCAGGTGTCAATATAGAAATCAACGTTGTTCCAACAGAAAAACTGACGTTCAAAGGCAGTTTCACTTACCAAAGCAGCAAATACGAAAATGCTCAGGAATTTAAAGAAACATCATTCTTGCGCACTCCCAGTGATTATGGATACCTAACAATAGATTATCAGGTTATAAAGAAACTCGGCTTTTCATTGACCGGAAACTATACTGGCTCAATGTTGGTTCCTTACTTTGGCAATACACTTCCAGCAAATTCAGAAAGAGAATTGCGGGAAAGCAATCCTTTTTATGACATCGGTATAAAAGCCCGCTTTAACTGGAAGCTCAATGGTGCTACCATGCAATTCTATGGGGGTGTAAAAAATATTTTCAATTCCTATCAGGACGACTTTGATTATGGCGACGACCGTGACCCGGGCTATATTTATGGGCCGGGTTTACCACGAATGATCTATGCAGGAATTAAAATCAGCAACCTTATTCATTAAAATATGTAAGCCGTTATTAATTAGAAAAAGGATCAGATAAAACTGGTCCTTTTTTTATTTTTAAATCAAAAGTTTATTAAATTGAAAACTGAAACAGCCAATTTTAAGCCAGAGGCTAATTCATGAATTTGAGATTAACTGCCAATAAATCACTACTTTTTATTGCAACGCCAATAATTATTTGCATTGCAAAACCGTTTTTTGCACAATCTTCTGAAAACCATAACCAGCCAGATATACTGGAAGACTCAAGGGATGGGAAACGTTATAAAGTGATGCGCATTGGCAACCAAATTTGGATGGCAGAAAACCTGGCCTATAAAACACCCAAAGGATGCTGGCCCTACCTGGATGACACTCAGTACGTTTCAGAGCATGGCTATTTATACAACTGGGAAACCGCAAAGGAAGCCTGTCCCGATGGATGGGAGCTGCCAACAAAAGCAGATTTCAATCAATTACTATTTTTAATAGCACGCGACAATAAAAATCCTTCAAAAGAAATAATACAAGGAGGGTGCAGTGGTTTTGAAGCTATTCAGAGTGGCTGGAGAACAGAAAATGGTCAATATGTTGATCTCGATTATAGCGGGAACTATTGGACCCGAAGTAAAAGTTTCCGCGGCCAGGCCTGGTTGCTATTTATAGGAAAAAATGGCCGTAAAAGCTATATCGACTTTGCTGACAAACGTTTTGGCATGTCCGTAAGGTGTATAAAAAAATAGAGGTGACCAAAAAACAGGCCACCTCTGTATATTTTAGTTTTCTATTATTATGCCTGTTCTTTTATGGCCCTTCTTTTTTCCATCCAATTATAAATAGTAGGCAATACAAAAAGAGTCAATAGTGTAGCAGTTACAAGACCGCCAATAACTACTGTAGCTAATGGCCTTTGAACCTCAGAGCCCGGTCCGGTATTAAAAGCCATAGGAATAAAACCGAGACTGGCCACCAGGGCAGTCATTAATACCGGACGTAACCTGTCAGTTGCGCCATCAATGACTGATTCTTTCAGTGAATACCCTTCCTTACGTAAATGATTGATGTGATCTACTAAAACAATTCCATTGAGCACCGCTACACCAAAAAGCGCCACAAACCCTATGCTAGCTGAAACGGACAGATACATATCGCGCATCCATAAAAAGAACACACCTCCTGACAATGCAAATGGCAGGTTAACCAGAATGAGTAGAGCATAACGAATATGTCCAAAGTTCAGATACAAGAGCCCAAGTATGATAAATAAAGATAATGGTACGACCAATAATAGATGATTCATTGCTCGTTGCTGGTTTTCAAAAGTGCCGCCATACTCCAGGAAATAACCGGCAGGAATATTTGCTTGTTTATCAATAGCTTTTTGGAGATTCTCCACATAAGTGCCCATATCAATATTTTGAATATTGATACCTACAATAAGCCTGCGCCAACCATTTTCACGCTGAATTTCACGGGGGCCTTCCTGCGCCTGAATATTTGTAACACGTTTTAGCGGAATAAAACTGCCATTGGACAATTGCACGGGCACCTCCATTATTTTTTCAAATTTATCTCTCAAATTTTCAGGATAACGTACCATGATATCGAACCGGCGTTGTCCTTCGAAAACCTGGCCGGCACTTTGCCCTCCAATTCCAGCTTCTATTACTTTTTGCACATCATTTACATTCAACCCAAAAGAAGCAATAGCTTCGCGGTCAGCTTTTATAGTCAAATAAGGTTGACCGATGGGTTGTTCTACATAATGATTATCGGTTCCATCTAAAGTCCGAATTACGGAAGAGAGACGGCCGCCTATTTTACTCAAAGTCTCAAGATCTTCACCATAAACCTTTATAGCCAAATCACTTTTTACTCCACTGGTAAGCTCATCTACCCGCATGGCAATGGGCTGCGTGAAATTGTATGCCAACCCTGGTTCTGTTTTCAGGTAAGGTTCAATTTGCTCAATAATTTTTTGCTTGGTCATGCCTTCGCGCCATTTGTCGCGGGGTTTTAATAAAACCCACACATCTGTTTGATGCACACCCATCCAATCGTTTGCCAAATCGGAACGGCCCGTTTTAGGCACCACAGTTTTTATTTCCGGGATATTGGCCTTTAATTGCCCTCCTAGCCAATTCGCATTCTCCATTGATTCTTCGAGGGTAACAGAAGGCATGCGTACCTGCTCAACCAAAATGGAGCCCTCATCGAGTTCAGGTAAGAATTCAGTTCCCAATCTCGCCATAACCACCATTGAAAGTGCGAAAATTACGATTGCTGTGGTCAACACAACAACTTTACGTTCCAGGTAACGTTGCAAAAAATTATTGTATTTGGGCTTTAGCCATGCTATAATTCTGTTTTTTCTCGTTTTGACACCCTTTCGGAAAACAAGTGCAGAAATTGCAGGCACATAAACAATAGCCAATAAAAGGGAACCAAAAACAGCAGCAGCTACTGTAATGGCCATAGGCCGATAAAGAATTCCTTCCATACCACTAAAGGTCATTATGGGTACATATACCATAAGGATGATGAGTACCCCGAAAAATATGGGCCTTACAACCTGTTTAGCAGCCTTTTCAACAGTATCATTAATATCTTTGTCTTCTTTAGGTTTCTTCTGTCTTCGGGCAACTATGTTTTCAACCATTACTACAGAGCCATCTACCACCATACCAAAGTCAATGGCACCAAGACTCATAAGGTTGGCTGCCAGACCAAAATACTGCATCCCTATAAAAGCAAAGAGCATTGATAAGGGAATGACAAGCGCAACGATAATAGCTCCTGTAATTTCGCCAAGTAAAAGCAATAATACTGCTATTACCAAAAATCCACCTTCTATAAGGTTGGTAGAAATGGTTGAAGTAGTTCGTCCGATTAAATCAGACTGATCATAAAATTTCTCTATCTCTACACCCTCAGGCAAACTTTTATTGACAGTAGTTATCCGCTCTTCGATATTGGAAATTACCTTGCGTCCATTACCACCACGAAGCATCATAATAATGCCCGTTACCACTTCGCCTTCTCCATCTTTGGTTACTCCGCCCTGACGTATTTGTTTCCCTAGTTCCACCCGGGCAATATCGCGTATGTAAACCGGTTTATTTTTAATGCGGTCTACAATTATATTTTGAATATCATCTGTCTGACTAATTTGTCCAAAACCTCTAACAATATATTGCTCACGATTATGTTCCAGGTAATTTCCTCCCGCTACACTGTTGTTATTCTCTATGGCATTGATGACATCTTTTAAACCAATACCATAATTCCGCAATTTGCCAGGTTGAATAATCACATCATATTGTTTCACAAAACCGCCGAATGAGTTTATCTCGGTTACCCCTTTAATGGTTTTAAGCTGGGGCGCAATTAACCAATCCTGCATTTCTCTGAGCTCGGTGAGTGAATGCTGATCACTTTTGACCACATACTGATAAATCTCTCCCATGGCAGTCGATATGGGTCCGAGTTTTGGTGATGAAACCCCTTGAGGCAACTCCCCTCTAATTGATTGAAGTCTCTGACTCACCATTTGACGGGCAAAGTAAATATCCGTGCCCTCGTCAAACTCAACAGTTACCGCAGATAATCCAAACTGAGAAATGGACCGGACTTCCTTAATATCAGGCAAACCATTCATAGCAGTTTCAATGGGATAACTAACCAGCTTCTCAACGTCGTAAGGCGAATAACGCCCTGCCTTGGTTATAACCAGAACCTGTACCGGAGTTACATCAGGCAATGAGTTAATAGGTATTTTCAGCAAAGCTGAAACACCACCTACAGCCATCAGTACAACAAGTGCCAGGGCTACAAACTTTTGTCTTACACTAAAATGAATTATACTATTGAACATATCGCGCGTTTTATCTTGTTTGACATTAAAAAATAAAAATGATCGTTATGCTATTCGGCAAATTTCTCATAACGCGATAATGCTTTGAGCGTGAATACCTGGCTTACCGCTATTTTTTCATTACCCTCTAGTCCTTTTTGCACCAATGCATACCGGTCACGCAACTCAGATATTTGCAGATATCGTTTTTCATAAAGGCTTTTGCTGTGCTTCACAAACACCACGGGCTCATTTCCATCATAAGTAACTGCATCCATCGGTATCATAATGACCTCGGCCGGGGTGGTTGTTTCAATTTCGATACGCACGCTTGTACCGGGCAATGGCCAATTACCATTATTACGGATCGGAATATTAGCCACAATAGAGCGGCTTCCTTCATCAAGGCCCGGATTTATACTTGCAACTGTGCCTTCAATAAACTTTTCCCGATTCTGGCGCCGCATGATGTTGGTCTGGTCACCCTTTTTTACAAATTGACCATCTTCCGGGCTCAGATAAGCCTTTACCATAACCCTTCCCGGATTAATTATTCGCTCCAATTTCTCATAAGCATTAACGGCTTCTCCCTGCTCAATTTGGCGCTGATCAATGGTGCCGCTAATTGGAGCATAAATATTGAGCAAAGGCTTAATTTTTTTATTTGGTTTCAGGTTATCAATATCGCGGTCTGCTACGCCAATAGCCTTCAACTTTGAATAAGCAGCATTCACTGATGCTGAAGCCCTTTGGTAATCAGCCCGGGCCTTCTCCAGGTCGCTTTCCGAATTAATATCTTTCTCAACAAGTTGTTTCATGCGATCCAACCTGCTTTGTTGGTAAGTTTCTTCCGATTTAGCCTGAACATATTCTGCCACAAGCGATCCGTAGGTAAGACTTTCCATTTGCAATATTATACTACCTTTCTGAACATAATCTCCTTCAAAAGCAAGAATTTTTGCTACTCTTCCTTCTATAGGAGCACTAATGATACTTACATCTTTAGGGTGTGGCTCTGTCATTCCGGGTGCAATGACCTTATAATTTTTTACATCACTTGTCACATCCACCGTTTTAATTTTCAGCTCCTTAACCTCTTTGTCAGACAACTCGATCATCTGTTTTTGGGCAGAATCTGATACCAGAGATGGTGGTGTTCCAATCTCTTCATTTTCAACTTTTACACCTTTTTCATCATCACATGACGTTGCTAAAATTAACATTGATATTATCCCGATGAAGAATCCCGATTTATTCATGGTTCTGTTTTTTCTGATTAATAAACAATTTCTTTATTCATATACTTTTCAAGCTCTATAAGTTGTAAATAATAATCTTGTAAAACTTTAAGGTAGTTTTTCCTTGTATCAAGATAGAGTTGTTGTGCATTAAGCAAATTAAGCAAATCAATTTCACCAAGCTTATAAGCCTCGAGTGTCAATGATCTTAATTTATCTGATTTAATAGCAATAATCTCCTTAAAGCGCTCAAGGTTTTGCTTTGAGGCTTCGTAATTATGCCATGCATGCTCTATTTGCATCTTCATATTCAGCAATACTTCTTTTTGTCTCCATTGAAATTCCTCAAGTTTTGCTAAAGCTTGTTGTGTTTTAACATGCTGGTTAATCGTGAACCATAAAGGTATACTCAGGCCTACTTCAAAACCGGTAAAATCGTATCCATCTCCATAATCCTGTTGGTATAAGCTAAAGCTGATATCTGGCAAATAGCCACTTTTTGCGGCTTTAACACCATATTCAGCTGCTCTTTGTTTTTCTACGTAAGATGTGTAATTAGGATGTTTTGAAGTAAACTCAAGTGCTGCATCCTGATCAATGACATCATTTTTTGTTCTAAGTGTATCGTCAAAAGCTATTGTATACTTTTGATCATCTTCCCCCAACCCCATCACATTGAAGAGCTCGTAACGGGCCTGGTGCAATATCCTTTCGGCATAATCTATATCATTTTTTGCTTTGGCCAGTTGAATTTCAGCCTTTAATTGATCCATGCCTGTGCCAGCACCTGCTTCCGCACGACTTTGAACTGCATCATTGAGGTTTTTAGCCAGGGTAAATTGTTCGCCGGTCAATTTTTGGTAATAAATTGCATACAAAAGGTCTACGTAAAGCCTCTTTACATTTGCCGTAAGGTTGCGTTTAAATGCCAGAAACTGCATTTCCAAAACCCTGTATTCTCCCTTCGACTTTTTAACCTTATATATACTTTTGAGCGGAAAATCTACTGATTGTGATATGGCAATTCTTTGTTCATCGAAAGCAGGAGTGGTATTATCGTTAATACCTTCCTTAAAATAGGTTAGTTCCGGGTTTTCGATTCCATAAGCGAGTTTACGCTCTTGTTTTTTGGCCTTAAGCCGGGCCTCCCATTGTTTAAGCGCAGGGTTATTTTTTAACGAGGTCTCTACAGCACGTTCCAGTGAAATTTTATTATTCTGGGATTGAAGTGACGTGGCCTGAATAAATATCAGCAGAATAATAAACTGAGCTATACGGTTCATAAATTTTTGTTTTTAAACACATTTGATAGCCCAATAACAAAAACACAACAAAATTGTTTTAGCGATAAAACACTAAAAAACAATGCTATAAAAATCTTTTATTAGTTATATTTAAGGTTCGCGATCTGGAAGCGTGATAATGAATGTACTACCTTTGCCTGGGTCGCTCTGTATTTCAATAGTACCTCCATTCATTTCAACAAAATCTTTTGATAAGATTAAACCCAAACCCGTTCCCCGCTCTTTATCGGTTCCAAGTGTCGAAAAATGTGTTTCGGCATGAAACAATTTATTTTGCATTTCAGGTTTTATCCCAATGCCCGAATCTTGTACAAAGAACTTTACAAATCCCTTTGCTTCCTCGAAATAGAGATTAATTTCTCCACCAGACGGCGTATACTTCAATGCATTAAACAAAAGATTACGCGCAACCGTCTTAATCATATGTTCGTCGAAATAGGCATAAATGGGTTCATCGTAAATCAGATTTACCTTAATCTTTTTTCTTTCGCCCAATGGCAATAAAAGTTCGGTCATCTCTTCAACTACCGAAGTAATATCGTCAAAATCGGGATAGTATTTTATGCGACCCTGCTGTTGGCGCGCCCAATCAAGCAGATTTTCAAGTAAATTATATGAATTCTGGGCACTGCGTTGTAGTTTG
>Ga0102941_1001277_pt1 | contig 11753 bp, 3 predicted proteins | sample SalPonR2_C_D2_MG_FD_79281 | JGI IMG/M metagenome (GOLD analysis project Ga0102941, IMG submission 79281) | Salt pond soil microbial communities from South San Francisco under conditions of wetland restoration - Salt Pond MetaG R2_C_D2_MG | ecosystem: Environmental > Aquatic > Marine > Intertidal... | reverse complement strand
GTCCCGAAAATAGAAGGGATCCGGCATGGCCTGTTTTAAAGCCCGCAGGTACTGATTTTCCTTTTCAAGAGCAATTCGTTGTTCCCGTTCCTTTTTTAATGCTTCCATGAGTTCCTTCTTTTTTTGCACAATTAAACCTCCTCTGAAAAGCAAACGATACTGGCTGACTGTCAGACTTTTTAATGTTGTCATTTATCGGGTTAGTCTGTTTAATGAATCAAAGTGATAAGTGATTATACCATAATTTATTAAACCAATTATAAAACCGTCCCTCCGGTTTCAACTGTTTCACTCCCCTGATAGAAACTCGGACGGCCTCCCGCCGGAAGTGATCAGAAGTGCTTTTTTGGCTCTTGTAGCGGCAACGTAGAGCAGGGAGCGTTCAGATTTTTCCAGTTGCCTTCGCTTGACAGGATCTTCCTCGTCTTTGTAGATGAACGCCAGCGGAACTGTTCCCTGATTGACAGCGGCGATGATAACATAATCAAATTCCAGGCCCTTGACCCGGTGCATGGTCGCTATTCTTAGATACTCAACCGTTCTGTTTTCAGACTCGCTCGTGGAAATCTTGTAGGTTTCAAGGCCCCTTTGCCTCAGCAGCGTTTTATACGCCTTTAACAATTTGTTTGTACGCACGCATATACAGATATTCCGGGAGGCAGCCTTTGACTTCCCTTTCTCATCCGGCTTCGTCAGGTCTTTGACATAGTTGGCAATATAATCCACCTCTTCATCCTGTGTAGCAAACGTTTCAATGTCAGGTTCAGGACCCTTGAAGAGTGATTTATAACCCTTTCCACTATCCACTCCGCCGTTTAAGTCATCAAAACGCTCGCCCTTCAAAACCGAAAAGGCCCAGTTTCGGGTTTCCTCGGTTGTCCGGTAATTGACACGCAGGATCCTGCTCCTTCCCCTGATGTTGATCCCGCATTGTTTGAGATTGACCCGTTGATTGTAGATCCTCTGATGGGCATCCCCTGTAATGAAGAGATCATTTCGTTTTTCCTCCCCCATCATTTCTCTCAGCAGTTTGAAGCCCTGCGGGCTGATATCCTGCGCTTCATCCACCACAACAGTTCTGTAATCCTTCGGAGCCCCTTTATTCCTGAGGACCACCCGGGCATCCATGATCATCGAATGAATATCCCGAATCCCCTCGTTGTTCATTTCATGCTTGAATTCTTCTATTACCTGCCAAATCCTTTTTCTTTCCTTTCGACCGGCCGGCGTTCCTCTGCCGCGGCGGGAACATCTCAGATACTCCTCAAGGGTTTTAATGTCTTTCGGTGCAATCACCTGTTCCCATTCATCCTTGAAAAAGGCAACATCATAGGATGTATCCTCCTGAGCAAAGGCACAGGCCCTTTCCCAACAGTCGTCGATTGCCTTCCCATATTTCAAATCGTAAGTATAACCCATGGCCATCAGATACTCATTGACCCATCTGTCGATGTTGACAACCTCGATCCGCTTCAACACATCACTGTCACAGATCTTCCTCAGATTGTTTTTAATATCCGCTGCCAGATTAACCGTAAAAGTTGTAAAGAGGATCCTGTCAGAAGGGCGGTTAAAGACTTTTTCAGCCAAGCGTTTTGCCCGATGCATGGCCACAACGGTCTTCCCTGTTCCGGCACCGCCCAGAATCCTTACCGGACCGCTGTAATCACGTTCCACAATCTTCCTCTGTGACCGGTGCAGGAAAACCCGCCACTTGTCCAGGGGGGCACCCAGTATCTCCCTGAGCTCTTTCTCGTTTTCGCTGTCCACCACTATAAACTGCTGCTTAGAACCGGGATTGTTGAGAGCCTGTTCAAAATCATTCTCCTCAATACCTTCGGGATCCTCCTCCGAGAACAACTCGTTGATCACTTCTCCGACCGAGAGTCCTGCTTTGATGAACTGTAAAGCCTCATAGGATTCAGGCGGAAAGAGGTTCTTCTTTTTCTCAAACTCAAGTTCATCCTTCAACTCCCAAACCGTATTGACAAGCTCCCCGGGAATACCCAGCCTCAGCAGGTTATTCTTGCTGATATCCGAGAAAATCCCCCGCCTTTCATCCAGATGTTTCACTTCGCCGTGATCTCGCTTTTCTTCTTCGCCGGCTTCATAAACCTGAACGGTACCGGTCTTTTTGTTGACAGCACACTTCTTTCTCTCAGCCCATTCATAAGCCCGATCATGGGAATCCACCCACAATAGCAGATAGACATTCCCCTTATCCGGCTTATAAACAATTCCGCGATAATCCCGGTCAATCCGTACAGACTTCATGTTGTCATCTGCCGAATTGTGTATCTTTTCGTAATTGATTCCCGAAGAGGATGGATTATTCTGAAACTTGGTGATAAATTCGGAGACCTTCTTCTGTTCATTCTTGGGAATATCGGCAAAAGCCGTAAAGAAATCCGTTGATATCGCACATCTTATAGTATTCAAACCCATAAACACTCCCCTCAATTGATGAATCAGTTAAACCACTAACGTCTCATACCCCTTGCCTTCAAAAACAGCCTCATAATGACGCTGGTCCGGCCTGAGTAAAACGCGTTTCTCATCTCTCCAAAAGAGCTCAGCCTCTGCAACGATCTCCCCGTTACCGTCGAAGAGTTCAAATCCCAATTCATCCGGCGGATCGTACCCTTTTTCTTTCAAGGATTCAGCGAATGCGCGTACCTCATCGCCAATCACATCTTCAAGAATGGCCTCCCAGTTATCCTCCTGCCGGGTGGCAGAAGGGTCATCCCGTTCATATTGGATGTCATGAGATAAAAGAGGGCCGTATATTCCTTCTTTGATTCCAGACTTTGTCACAAAGAAACAACTCTCCAGGAACTGAAAGAGGTTAAACGCTCTTAAAAAGCCGTTCCATTCGTTCTTAAAACCGTCCTGATCATATGCCTCGTCATCAATCACACACAGAATCCTGGATACCCGGTCTGGAACATCCTTTTTACGCAGAAGAAAATAAAGGGTGGCATATTTGAGCCGCAGATCCGGACTCCCCGTCATTACTTCTTCATCAATCTCAAACTGACTATCTCCTGAATCAGTAAAAGAAAAAAGTGGATTCCCATCAATGACATTATACAAATCGGACCACTTAACGTTTTTCTTCATCGAATGGAGAAAACTGTTGATAAAAGCGAAGTGTTCAAAATCCACACTCATTCCGGGATTAGCCAACCATTCAAAGAGCATCTCGAAGGCATTTTTATCTAAAATGTCATCAGGGGTTGAAACCTCGGTTTTATGTGCCAGCTGCCTGAATACTTTCTTTTCATGATGATTCAGATAAAAGAAATCCGGACAATAAGCACCCTGATGTTCAAAAGCCGAATTGACATCTTCATAAGAAAGATTCCAGACCCGGTAACGCCCACTCCTGACAACGGCCATCCGCTTCAGAAAATCATCCCCCACGGACTTTTTGTGAAACGAAAAGCCATCAGTATAAATCACAACCGGTTTAAACGTTTCTTTGACGTTCCTGTCCAGAGACTCGATCAGAAAATCAGCCCGTGTATCAACTGCGACCCCTTCGGATTGTGAAAGCATCACCTGCTGGGTAATGAAATAATGCCTTTTGTTACCGATAGTCAGCTTGAACCCCTCTTGCATGTTGTGAATTGCAGGTTCTAACTCAACCGGTTGATCAGAAGAGGAAAAGCGTTTTAAGCCCTCAATGAACATCTTTTCCAGCTCACTATCAAAGAGGCTGGTGAGAACAATATCATCAATGGTGTTGATCCGCTCAATCTTATCGCGATTTTTCAAGATCCCCCTCAGAATCCTCAAGGCCTCCTGCTTCGAAATGGCGTTTTGGAAACGGCTCAGTTTATAGGCAAACAGACAGCGATAACATCCGTCATGCTCCGGATTGCTCTCGCAGCTGCAATTTTCCATCACATCGACCGCCTTCTGGAGCATGTCAAAAACAGCTCCGGGTTCTTTCATAAGATGTTTCAGATAACCCGTTCCGCCCGGAACCGTATCGTAGAGAACCAGATAGTTTTTACGATATTCCGACCCCACTACGGGTTCCTGAGAGATTGTGGCCCTGAGATGATCGACAGTCCCAAAATAGCCCTTCAGACCCAGCATAACAGCTGCAATGAAAGAATGTTCCACCACATCGTCAAGTTGCAAAGTGGTGGCAGGAATCAGTATTCGCAGGATCTCGGATTCAAAATCGCGGTACAAAAAGACCTCCACCTCGTAATCTGCCGGGCTGCTTGAATTGTATTGGGGACACGAATAATAATGCTTTTTTGATTGAGCACCCGGATTATCGTTCTGGACCTTACCGCAGTATTTGCAGATCGTAAACCCGTTCCGAACCTCTTCCTCTCCCGCAACCGTCAACGGCAAGCCGTTTGAACGCTTCTCCCCGAAGTTAATCTCACGGAGGGTGGCCTTTTTAACAAATTCAAACCCAAACGGCTGTTCCGAATCATCAATCTGATAGGCATCCGTAATCTTCCCCGGATCAACATCCACGTAAAGGTCTTTTCTGTAAAACCGGAAATCCCGGTCATCGTTCTCATCCGCGCTGAAACTTCTCTTGTATTCATCTGTGGCGTAAACCTGACGCAACCGGAGCATCATATTCTCCTGGTTCATCTCCCGCCAGGCAGCCGATCCGCATCTCGGGCATGTCCGTGTGTTAGTGATCTCACTGCTCAACTCTGCATGAGAGCAATCCGGGCAGAGACGCCACAATTCAGGCTTTGAAACGTTGACATCGATCTGGTCAATCTCCATCTTCCGTCCGCCGGAATAAAAGGCGTTCCGGGGGGCAAACTCGCTGATGGCCGAAGCGGCGGGGCGCATATACTCATAGACATAATGCTCATACTTTTTCTTACCCCCTTTGTTCTCATCCGGGGCAACATCACGGTATATGACCGCTTTTAACGTGATACCGGACTCCGGGAAGGCGTAGTTGGGCAACAAGCCCTCATCAGAAAGGAAGTTGTAGACATTCTTTCTGTTAATCTCAGTAACCACACGGGCCAGTGACTGTTTTTCCAGTTTGAAGGAGTTCAAATTCTCATCCTTCCTGCTGTCATCGGGCTTTTTCTCCTGGGCCTTGATCAACTGATTCAAACGCTTGAGCTGAGCCTTAACGGATTCGCGCTCCTCCTTGATCTTTTCAAATGCACGGACGAGCTTGAAGTTGATACTCCCCTCTTTCAACGAATCGCCTTCGGCAAAGGCCCGCAGCTTGTCCACCGTTTCCTTTTCAATCTCGCTGCTGGTCATTTCATTCTCATAACCAAAGAGAAAACAAAAATCAGTGAAAAGGGCCTTGAGATGCACCTTGATATATTCGAGCAGATTATGGGGAAAGACCCGTTTCTCCGGTTTTTCGATATTACTCAGCACCCGTGAAAGATCCTTCGGAATCCCTTTTTTCTCTGAGCCCGATTTGATCCAGCAGTCAAAACAGAAGGCCAGGAACTGCCTCTCGAGGATAGCCGAAGCATCCAAAAAGACATGTGGTGGTTTCACATCGCCGGCAATCATCTCATAGGGCTCCTCAAAGAAGTACATGTCATGCGTTTTAATATTCGAGACAACCGTTGAGAAGGCATTCCCCTCGCGTCTGCCGGGTCGACCCACACGCTGTAGAAACCGGGCCTGTGAGGGGGGGACAGAACAGAGAATGATCGAGGAGAGATCCCCGATGTCAATCCCCAGCTCAAGGGTTGGGGTGCAGGAAAGGAGATTGATGTTCCAGCTCTTCTGCACCTTTCGATCCACCTTAAACTTCTGTTCAATCGCCTCACGGTCTTTTCGGCTTAAAAGCCCCGTGTGCTCCGCTGCAAAAATCCGTTTGATCTCTCCGTTGGCATACAACCTGCCGAAGAAATTGGACGTGTTCCCGTATTGTTCATAAACGCCCATGAGGTTCTGCTCTTGAGCACACGAACGAACTGGCTTAACCGTCATCGTGCAGGCCTGCTGGCGACATGGCATCCCCAGCCAGGTTTCAAGGTCATCCGCCGGAATTGAAAGGGCATTCCCGCAGCTGTTACAACGGATTTGTGCAACCTCTTCCGAAACAAAAAGCTTTCCGGGGTTTAAACCCACCACTTCATTGTGACGGTCGGAGTCAATCTTCAGAAGGATCTTCGACTGTTCAAGGACATCCACCAGCATACGATAGAGGTCATGGACAAGTGTGTTATTCACAAGCGTCTCGCTGACAAAGGGCTTCAGTAAAGTCTTCTGAGCCCACCGGCTATACCAGGAAGTTTTTTTGAGATTGGTAAAATTCCCCTTCGGGTTGCCAACAACAGACATCTCTAGAAAATCCGGTATCTTTCCTGATTTGATCTGCCCCGGCATCCACTTGTATTGTGCCTGGGACAGGAAATAGGGGTTTCCTTCTCGCTTAATAAACGGTATCAAGTCCCCATAGACAATGCCCCCGTTGTTTTTCAATCGGGTCAGAAACCCATAAACGAACTGCTTGAATGCCCGATAGTCAACTTTCCTAAACGCTCCAAGCTCATTGATCAACTGTTCATAAACGCTTTTTAAGACGACTTCCAAATCTTGTCCGGAAAATGTCAGGATCGATGCATCCGATTTTTCCAATGTCCTGCCGATACGGCAGCGAAACCCGTATTCATAAAGCGCTTCCAGCTTCATGCGCTTTTTGATGCTCTCCATCAGCGCCTGCACCTGTGCCCCGTCAGATGGCAGAGTGTCATGTTCCAACAGGTGTTCAAACGCACGCCGCCACTTCTGATTGGGGGCGATAAAAGTGGCCGCAAAATCTTCCGGTTTCATCTTCGAGGCATAATAATCACAGAAACCGTCCAAAAACGCCCGAAGATTCTGACCCGACCCCTTTTCCTGAACATACTGCTGAAGGGCAACCCTGAAATTAAACCGCCAGGTCCTGGCGTTGAAAAACCCCGCCTTGTGGGCGGCATCCTGAACCGAATCCGAAAAAGCAAGCAGCTTCTTGTCATCGTTGAACCGGGAGGCAAAGATCTCCGAGATACCGGCACTGATCAGAGTTGAATTCCTCGCCCCGATAAACGTTGTCCCCCCCTCGCTGGAGCAGATCGGGCATTTGATCCGGTGATTCCCCGAATCCCGGTCGGCAAAGGGGCGCTCATAATGAACCTTTAACTGACTGTCGTTACCGCATTCTGTACAATAGGACTTTTGGTTCAACTTCAGGCAGTCCGGACAGAGATAGTACTGGTTTTGAGGATTCATGTCATCGGGAAAATCGTCAACGGGATAAAGGATACAGATATCCGGATCGGCGTTGAAATAGTCAATATAAAAATCACGCAACGTTCCGAGACGGACAAATCCATCGTCATTGCGTTTTGACACCCAACCGGTTGCCCCGCAGTCCCTGCAGTTGATAACCGGGAGCTTGTCACGCATCTGTGCGGCATTTAGATCATCGGAGAGGTGAAGTTTTGGTTCGTCTCCAACCGAGGCCACCACACGTCGCATCTCCCGAAACCAGAGTTGAACATGCACATCGAGAAACCGGCCCGGCCCTCCGCTCTCATCACGTGTCCGGGCATAGGAGACCAGACAGAGGAGAGAGTCCACCATGAGATATTTCAGTTCCATGGGATAATGCTCCAGCATCCGGTTCCTTTTCTCCAGTTTTGCGATAAAGAGGTCATAATCCAGCGTGCCCGATTCAACAACCCCCACCAACTCGCGAAAGAAGAAGTGGCGTTTCAGATTTTCTGCGAGAGTAACCGCAGGAGGGACGGTTCTTGTTGCGAGTGAACTCGCAACAAGAACCGTCCCTCCTGCGGCTTCTGACACTTCAAACCAGGCCTCAAACGCCTTTTGAATAAACGCCTTCTCATCACCCGCTTCAAGGGTGGATGCGAGTTCTCTCAAATCCCCTTTCGACGGAATACGGGTGTAATCAACGGAGATCCCCTCCAGAAACGCATCGGTCGACATCCGTTTTTCGGTGATTACCCCGTCCGTTTCAAAAGGCTCGCCGAAGACCGATTGGGCAAACCCCAGCATCTCCACTTCAGAGGATTTTGACCCCATCGTGGCCGAGGTTCCCACACAGCACAGATAGTCTTTCGGGGTTTCGAGGCGTTTTTTCAGCCGCCTGACAAGACAGGCCAGGTCCGTTCCCTGGGCACCGTCGAAGGTGTGAAACTCGTCAACGGCAATAAAGCGCAATGTTGAGGGCTTGTTATCTTCCCAGAGGTCTCTGTCATCGGGGCGGGTCAACAGGTAGTCAAGCATCTTGTAGTTGGTGAGCAGAATATCAGGCGGGTTGCGGCGCATCGTTTCGCGATCTGTGATGAGTGAGTCCGCGCTCATTCCCGTCGAAGAGATTCCGCTCCGGTCACCGATATACATCCCGGCGGACACATCGTTTTTCAACAGCGGTGTGTTGTAAATGAGTCTGGCAATCCGGTTCGCCTGATCGGTGGCCAGGGCGTTCATGGGATAGATGATGATGGCCTTGATCCCCGGCTCGCCCCTGTTTTGATAGCAGTATTCGAGGATGGGGTACAGAAAGCACTCCGTCTTTCCCGAGCCTGTGCCCGTTGCAACGAGAGTGGAGCGGGGCGTTTCGCCGCACAGTCGGTCAAAGGAGAGTTCCTGATGGATAAAGGGGTTGAAACCAAGATTCACCCCGTCAAACCAGCGATTGTCTGAATCCGAGACCTGAAACGGCATCCGGACGGAGAAAAACGGCGGCTTGAAGAGATTGCCATGCTCGACAATATGATCCACACTCCCCTTGAAAAAGCGATTTGAGACGGGAAATGTCGTTTTGATATATTCACGCAATCCCTTATTTAGTTGCCGACAGATGATAGACGGTATCATTGAACCACACCTCTCCACTTGATTGATGACATTATCAGTTTCAGTTCTCCGGGGTTAGCTGCCAATACGATGATCCAGCATATCCTCATAGGCGATGAGAAATACATCTTCCCGATTCCCGGCAACCCTCTTGAGTTCTTCCGTGAAACCGCTCTTTGAAAAAAGGAAAAAAGCGCGTTCGTCATACGGCAGCAAGCGGCTTCTTTCTTCCAGTCTTTTAAACTGAGGCATATCCACAAGTTTGTTACGCCATTTACATTCGCCAAACAAACCCTTCTGACCGGATATGGCGAGAATATCGATCTCTTCCTCCCGTTTTTCCTGAGGGTTTGGCCCCCACCAGGTGCCGATCTGCTTAAAGACAAAGGGGAGTTCAAGTCTTGTGTTCTTCCTCTTTAGGTACTCAATACAAATTTGTTCAAACGCCTTTCCCAAATAGTCTGTTAAACGCGGCTCGATCAATTTGGAATAAACATAATCGACCATGCCCTGCTCGAGCAATGAGTAGTTCTTCGTGATGAAATAATAGTAGAAGCGGAACAGATTGTCCTTAATTCTGTATAGAGATTTTCGCGATTTTTCGGTCTTATCAACGGGATTAACCCGTTCAACGACCCTTAACTCCAGGAGGTTGTTCAGGTACTTAGCTGTTTTAGCGGATGCCTCCCCGACTTTGTCCGCGATTTGGTTGAGACGGGTATAGCCATCGGCTATCGCTTCGATGATGGAATTGTAAACGATGGGGTTACGCAATTCCTGCATCGTCATAAAACGCGGTTCCTCGTAGAGCAAAGAGCCCTTTTGTAAAATACTCCCCTTGATATTCTCCGCCACAGAGATACTATCGTCAAAGCTCTCCAGGTATTGGGGGATGCCGCCTAATATGGCATACGTTTTAAACAGGTCTTCTTGAGAAAAACGTTCAAAGAACCGAATCGAATCATAAAAATCAAAAGGCTCCAAGACAAGACTGCCGGTTCTTCTGCCGTATAGGGGACTCTTGTAGCTCAAAACTTCCTTTTCCATAAAACTCATCGAAGACCCGCAAAGCACAAGAAAGATACCACTTTCCTTAAAGGGGCCGTCCGCCAACCTTTGCAACAATGATGGCAGTGCCGGGTTTGCCCTCGCCAGATAGGGGAATTCATCCAGCACCAGTACCATTTTTCTCGACTGATTATGTTCAATCAGAAAACGAAAGGCCTTTTCCCATGTTTCAAACGATTCAAACAGGCCGGACATGCCGAAATGATTGAGTATTGCTTCCGAAAACCGTTTGAGTGAAAGCTTGTCATTGTTTTCCTCCCCAACAAAAAAGAGCGTGGGTTTCCCTCCACAAAAATGCTTGAGCAGCGTTGTCTTGCCAACCCGCCTCCTGCCGTAAAGGATAAAGAGATGAAAACGCTCTTCCCGATATTTCTCTTCCAGTATTGCCAGTTCTTTCTCTCTTCCGATAAACATATGATCACCACAACTAACTTATAAGTTAGTAACTCGTGATTCAATTATAGCATTTTTTATCTCACCGCACCTCCCCCGGGGTGCGGCGCCATCCCGGGGGTGGTGGAACGAGGCCATCATCTTCCCATCCTTCTCTCAAAGGCCTCCCAGGCGGTTTTGTAGTCCTCTATCCGGTCTGCCTTCTCGAAGGGGGCGTGATAGACGATTTCCCGCTCAACGGGACCGCCCGGGAGCGTGTTGTCCTCGACGGTGATGGTGTGGGTCTCTCCCTCGCCCAGGTCCTTGACCTTGTCCCAATCGCCCCGCTTTCCAATGCCCACGCCGGTCAACCCCCGGTTGGACGTCCAGACGATACGGCCCCGTCGGTCATAATACGTGTCGCGCTCGTATTTCTGCATAACGGGGAACTGCACCTTGTAGATGGTGATGAGCTCGTCCAGCGTCAGCCCCAGTGCCATGGCCGTGAGGACGTCGATCTCGACCAGCGCCTGGCGTCTTTCGTAATCGGTTCGCAAGGCGACATTCCGCTGCCAGTGGGGGGTGAGGTCTTTGAAAAAATCCGGGTTGAGTTTCGGGTCTTCTTTTGTCCAGGTGTCTGTTGTGAAGGTCTCTTGGAACTGGTCCTCCCAGAGGTCTTTGTAATGGGTGGTTAGGCAGTTTAGGGAGAGGGTTCTGATTATAAGTTCTTTTTTGTGAACTCTTACCAATGGAAAGTTTCTATATGTGCTTTCTGATAAATTTGGTTTTCCAGAAACTTTGATATTGAAATCGTAAACAATTGAACTTACCAATCCAGAAAAAAGGAGTACTTTTTGAATATCTACAAATACCAACGAAATTGCACCATGAATATGAGTTGGCTGTTTTGGAATCAAGCAAGGTATCAGAGTCCTCTTTCCAGCTTGACTTAACATTTTTCTTAATATCAACCGATAATACTCCGTCACCTTCCGCTTCTCATTCTCCCCCTCTTCAATCCATGGAACACTTGGAATTCTCTTGTCATACTCACTTTCCGAACAAGCAGGGAGATAATTCGTCCTGGGAAGATAGTCGTCCGGGATTTGTGTGAGGTCGAGAACATCATAATGACTGTTTACGGTGCATTTTTCTCTCGGCGTTTTATAGAGAGGTGTTCCCACAAAAAAATGCGGACCGGACAGGATCAGCTCTTTGGAATCTTTCGGAAACCGTGTCTCCCGTTTGATGGTGCCATCGTTCTGGGCGTTGGTTTCATGCCACATTTCCAACGAATGATATTGATTCCCCAAATCTCTTAACCGGTGAGGATAATCGGCAAACTTCTCCAGAACCGATATGACTTGCTGCGAATGAATCGAGGGGAGTTTGGTCTGAAGTGGATTGGTGTCGCCGGTTTCAAAGAGCTTGGCAAAGACTTTTAACAACTTCTCATCGACTGTTACGATTCGTTGATGGTG
>Ga0102941_1001275_pt1 | contig 11758 bp, 12 predicted proteins | sample SalPonR2_C_D2_MG_FD_79281 | JGI IMG/M metagenome (GOLD analysis project Ga0102941, IMG submission 79281) | Salt pond soil microbial communities from South San Francisco under conditions of wetland restoration - Salt Pond MetaG R2_C_D2_MG | ecosystem: Environmental > Aquatic > Marine > Intertidal... | reverse complement strand
TTGTGATTGTAGAAGTCGAGTCCCGCGGCACGCAGCGTGGCGGCCTGTTCGGCCGTCAACATGCCGAGGGTCGCGCAGGTCTCTAGACCGAGTTCGCGCACCCTGCGCACCATCTCGGCCACCGCGGCCAGCTGCTTCGGCTTCGGGTTGCGCCAGGCCGCGCCCATGCAGAAGCGGGTCGCGCCGGATTCGCGCGCCAGGCGTGCGCGTGCCACCACGTCTTCAACCTCGAGCAGCGGATCGACCGGCAGCTTCGTGTCGTGACGGATGCTTTGCGGGCAATAGGCGCAGTCTTCGGGACAGGCGCCGGTCTTGACCGAGAGGAGGGTGCTGACCTGCACCTGGTGATGCGGGAAATTGTCGCGATGCACGCCGTGCGCGCGATACAGCAGCTCGAACAGCGGCAGTTCGAAAAGTTCGCGGACTTCCTCGAGGCGCCAGTCGAAACGCGGTTCATTCATGGTATGGGAACTCGTGGTCGGAGAGCCGTTTCCGGGCCTGTAGGCAAGAAAGCGGAACTGTGCCCGTGACCGGGCGTCGCCGCACAATGCGTCGGGAGTATTCGCGGCCGGGGAAGGGGCTGTCAACCGATGTGCGCCTGCGGAGTTGACGACGGGCGGTGGCTGCGGCTGCCGCGCTGGCCGTGCGAGTTGTGCGGGGCGGCCGCGGGTCCGGTCGGCATCTGCGCCCCGTGCCGTGCCGAGCTGCCGTGGATCGGATCCGCCTGCGTGCTCTGCGCGCGTCCGCTGGACGCAACAGGGCCTTGTACCGGTTGTCGCGGCGCGCCGGTGCCGTGGCGGCGGGCGATCGTGCCGCTGGCCTGGCGTTTTCCCGTCGACGCGTTGATCGGCCGCTTCAAGTACGGCGGCGCCCTGCATTACGGCGCTCTGCTGGGACGACTTCTGGCAGACCATTGCCGGACGCACCGCCCGAACGCGATCGTGCCGGTGCCGCTGCATCGCTCCAGGTTGCTGGAGCGCGGTTTCAACCAGGCCCAGGAACTCGCCCGGCCGGTCGCGGCGAGGCTGGGCGTCCCGTTGCTTTCGGGAGCGTGCAGGCGGACCCGGGCGACGCCGCCGCAGGCGGGCCTCGCCGCCGGCCCGCGTTATCAGAACCTGGCCGGCGCGTTCACCGCCGGACCGGTCGTGCGGGACTTGCATGTCGCGATGATCGACGACGTGTTCACGACCGGTTCGACTGCGGCCGCCCTCGGGGTGGCGCTGCTGGAGGCCGGCGCGGCCTCGGTCGAGGCCTGGGCGGTGGCGCGCGGCGGGACGGGGAGCGCTCAGCCGGATGCGAAGGTGTAATGCAGGAGAATGCCGAGAAAAACGACCATGCCGTAGTAGTTGTTGTTCAGGAAGGCGCGAAAGCAGTCTTCCGGCCGGCGTCGGCGAATCAGCACCTGCTGCCAGACGGACAGCAGGCCTGCCAGGAGCAGCGCGCCGTAATACCAGCCGCCCAGCCCGGCCTGCCGGCCGACGAGCCACAGGGCGATCAGCAGCAGCACCTGCACGGCGCCGATAATCTGCCGGTCCGCTTCCCCGAACAGGATGGCCGTCGAGCGCACGCCAAGTTTCAGGTCGTCGTCCCGGTCGACCATCGCGTACATGGTGTCGTAGACCACCGCCCAGAGCACCACTGCGATGAACATCAGCCAGGCGAGCGGGGGTACCGCGCCGGTCTGTGCGGCAAAGGCCATGGGGACGGACCAGCCGAATGCGGCGCCGAGCCAGACCTGCGGCAGATGCGTGAAGCGCTTGAGAAAAGGGTAGGCGATCGTCAGGACGGCGCCGCCGAGCGCCAGCAGCACCGTGAGCCGGTTGAGGGTGAGCACGAGCGCGAAGGCGGCGGCGCCCAGGGCTGCCGCGATCAGCAGTGATTCGAGGGGTGTCACGGTGCCCCGGGCCAGCGGCCGGTCGCGCGTGCGCTCGACGTGCGGATCGATCCGCCGGTCGGCGAAATCGTTCATCACGCAGCCTGCGGAACGCATCAGCACGACGCCCGCGACGAACACCAGGAAGACATGTGGGTCGGGCCGGCCTTCCGCCGCCACCCACAGCGCCCAGAGTGTCGGCCAGAGCAACAGCAAGGTGCCGATCGGCCGGTGCAGCCGCATCAGCAGGGCGTACTCCCTGAGCTGGGCGGCGAGCCGGGCCGCCGGCCCCCGCGCGTCTACCGGTTCCGGCATCGGGTCAGGCCCGGCAGGAAGATCTCGTAAACGAGCAGCCGCCCGGTGGCCAAGCTGAACAGCGAGCGCCGCGCCCACACCCAGGCGGGCCGGATGTCGATGCCCTCCAGCGCCGGGACGAACAGCGGATGGTCGGGGTCGGTGCGCGTGTACTCGAAGGCCGAACGGTGGATGCCTCCCCGTTCGAGCAGCGCATCGCCCAGCGGCCGGTCGCCGAGCTTCGCGAGCCACGGATCGCCGGCGAGCGTAACGCCTGGCATGAGCGTAGTCGCGCAAACACACAGCGTGGCGCCGCAAAACATGCGCACCCGCCGCGCGCGCGCCGTGTCGAAATCGAGGAGCGGCCGTGCGTCGTCCGGAACGGCTTCATCTGCCTCGCCGAGCAGCTCCAGCCGGAAGCCGTCATTGCAGGCCCGGCGGAGGCGTGATGTCAGCGAGCCGACATCAAGCAACCAGCCCCGCAAGCCGGGGTCCTCCGGCAGCGCGTCGGCGGCGTCGGCGGACAGCCAGGCCAGTGGGCCGGAAAGGCCGGGGTTCCCGGCAATTAGAGAGCTTTTACTGGTCATGCGACGCGGGGCAAGGGAAACAGGTGACCATTATAGATGGGTTCGGCTTCGCGTCAGACCTGACCGTAGCGGGTCGCCGCGCCGATCCATCGCCGGGTGAGTGCCGCGACGGCTTCAGCCGGTCCGCGGAGCATCTGGTCGGCCAGCTCCCGCACGGCCGGCATGAGGTGCTGGTCGCGCACCAGGTCGGCCACTTTCAGCCCGAGCAGGCCCGTCTGGCGAATTCCAAGGACCTCTCCCGGGCCGCGCAACTCGAGGTCCGTGCGCGCAATTTCGAAGCCGTCGTTCGTGTCGCGCATCGCCGCGAGGCGGGTCGTGGCGATGGCCGACAGCGGGGGGCGGTAGAGCAACAGGCAGCTGGCATCCTCTTCCCCGCGTCCCACGCGGCCCCGCAACTGGTGAAGCTGCGCGAGGCCCATGCGCTCCGCGTTCTCGATGATCATGAGGCTGGCCCGGGGCACATCGACGCCGACCTCGATCACTGTCGTGGCGACCAGCAGGTGGATCTCGCCGCCCTTGAAGGCGCGCATGATCTTTTCCTTCTCGGCGGCGCGCAGCCGGCCATGGATCAGGCCGACAGACAGTTCCGGCAGCGCCTCGGTCAGCTTCGCGGCCGTGTCCTCGGCGGCCTGGGCCTGGAGCTGGTCGGATTCCTCGACGAGCGGGCAGACCCAGTAGGCCTGACGACCGGCAGCGCATGCCTCACGGATGCGCGCGACGATCTCGCTCCGGCGGGTCTCGGGCATCGCCACCGTGCGCACGGTGCCGCGCCCGGGCGGCAACTCGTCGATGATCGACGTGTCGAGATCGGCGTAGGTCGCCATGGCGAGCGTGCGCGGGATCGGCGTGGCGGTCATCACCAGCTGGTGAGGACGGCGCCCCGCGGCCTTGCCCTTGTCGGTCAGCGCGAGCCGCTGGTGCACTCCGAAGCGGTGCTGTTCGTCGATGATCGCCAGCGCGAGTCGCGCGAAATCGACCCCTTCCTGGAAGAGTGCATGCGTCCCGACCGCCACGCCGGCTTTGCCAGAGGCGAGGCGCGCCAGTGCGTCCCGACGCTGCGCGGCGGGTTGGGAGCCCGAGAGCCAGGAGACACCCACGCCAAGGGGCTCCAGCCAGTTGCGGAAATTCATGTGATGCTGCTCGCCGAGCAGTTCAGTCGGCGCCATGATCGCAGCCTGCGCGCCGCAGGCGACGGCCTGCAGCGCCGCCACCGCGGCGACCACGGTCTTGCCGCTGCCGACATCGCCCTGCACGAGGCGCATCATCGGCACGGCCCGGGCCAGGTCGTGCCGCACCTCGGTGATCACTCGCTGCTGTGCGGCGGTGAGCGCGAATGGCAGGCCGCTTATGAAACGTTCCACGAGATCGTCGCCGGCGAGCGGCCATGCCGCGAGGCGTCGCGCGCGATGGCGCAATGCGCGCATGGCCAGCTGGTGCGCCAGCAGTTCCTCGAGCGCCAGGCGCTGGCGCGCGGGATGCGTGGCGGATTCCAGCGCCGCGACGTCGGCGTCCGGCGGCGGCCGATGCAGCAGTTGCAGCGCCGTGCGCAGGGTCGGCAGCCCGCGTCCCGCCAGCCCGTCGGCGGGCACGAGTTCCGCGGGCCCCCGTCCGAGGGCGGCCAGGGCCAACCCGACGAGCTGCCGCAGGCGCGCCTGTGTAAGGCCCTCCGTGCCCGGATAGATCGGGGTCAGCGTGCCCTCCTCTTCCTCCGCAGGGCGCTGGAATTCGGGATGCACCATTTCCAGGCCCCGCTGCCCGGCGCGCACTTCGCCGAAACACCGGAATCGCGCGCCCCTGGCCAGGGCCTCCTGCTGGCGTGCATTGAAGTGGAAGAAGCGCAGCGTCAGGCTGCCGGTGGCGTCGCCCAGGGCCACCACGAGCATGGCGCGGCGGCGCCGCACGACCTCCGCCAGCAGCACCTCGCCTTCGACCACGGCCCGCTGTCCGGGCCGCAGCGCGCCAATGGGCGTGGTCCGGGTGCGGTCCTCGTAGCGGACCGGAAGGAGAAATACGAGATCTTCGACCGTGCGCACGCCGAGCCGTTCGAGCCGCGCCGCGAGGGCGGGCCCCACGCCGCTGAGTCGCGTGACGGAATCTTCGGGAGCCGGGGCCACGGATCCGGCCGGCGACTCAGGTTCCGGGCACCAGCACGGCATCCACCTCGACCCGCGCCCCTTTGGGCAGGCCGGCGACCTCGACGGTGGCGCGAGACGGGTAAGGGGGGCGAAGCACCTCCGCCATCACGTCATTCACGACGGCGAAATCACCGAGATCGGTGAGATAGACGGTCAGGCGGACCGCGTCGTCGAGCGTGGCGTCGGCGGCCTCGGCAACGGCGGCGAGGTTGCGGAATACCTGGCGCACCTCCGCCTCGATGTCGCCTTCCACCAGCGTCATGGTTTCCGGGTCGAGGGGGATCTGGCCGGACACCCAGATCGCACCGCCGGCGCCGACTGCCTGAGAGTAGGTGCCGATCGCGGCCGGCGCGTTCGGGGTGGCGATGGTACGACGGGTCATGAGGCCTCCTCAGGTATTGGTGCGCGCGACGGACAACACGTCCGGCATCGCGCGGATGCTCCGCAGCACGCGCTCGAGCTGGGCACGACCGTCGACCTGCAGCAGGAAGATCAGCGACGAGCTGTCGCCGTCGCGTTCCACGACCTGGACATGCTCGATGTTGGTCTCGGTCGAAGAGATATTAGCCGCGACCGCCGCCAGCACGCCGAGCCGGTTACGCACCTCGGCGCGGACCTCCACGGGAAAGGTCCGGTTCAGCTGGCGCTCCCACTCGACCGCGAGCCACTTGTCCGGCTGCTTGCGGAACTCGGTGAGGTTGCCGCAATCGTCGCGGTGGATGACGATGCCGCGACCCGCGCTGAGGTAGCCGAAGACCGTGTCGCCCGGGATGGGGTGGCAGCAGCGGCCGTAGGTCACCACCATCCCTTCCGTCCCGGCGATCGTCAGCGGCGCGGCCTGTTCGCCGCCCCGCTTGTCGGCTTCCTCCGGCAGCAACCGGCGCGCCACCAGCGAGGCCATGCGCTCGCCGAGGCCGATCTGTTCGTAGAGTTCCTGCACTTGGTTGCAGCCGAGCAGGTCGAGCGTGGCCTTCATGCGCTCGTCCGGGACCTTGCGCAGCGTGAGCTTGAACTCGCGTAGCGCGTTGTCGAGCAGCCGCTTGCCCAGGTCGGTGGCTTCGTGGCGCTGCAGGTTCTTGAGGAAATTCCGGATCGCCATGCGCGCCTTGGCGGTCACGACGAAATTCACCCACGCGGGGTTGGGCGAAGCGCCGCGCGCCGTCACGATCTGCACCGTCTGGCCGTTCTTCAGCACCGTGCGCAGCGGCACCGGGCGGCGATCCACGCGCGCGGCGACGCAGCGGTTGCCGACGCCCGTATGCACCGCGTAGGCGAAGTCGACGCAGGTGGAGCCGCGCGGCAGGCGCACGATGTCGCCCTTGGGTGTGAACACGTAGACCTTGTCCGGGAACAGGTCGATCTTGACGCTCTCCAGGAATTCCTCGGAGCTGCCGCCTTCCTCCATCTCCATCAGGTTGGCCAGCCACTCCCGCGCACGCACCTCGGGCTGCGCGGCGGGCGCATTGCCGCTCTTGTAGAGCCAGTGAGCCGCGATGCCCGACTCCGCCACGCGGTCCATGTCGTCGGTGCGGATCTGCACCTCGCAGGGCAGTCCGCCGGGGCCGAACAGCGTCGTGTGCAGCGACTGGTAGCCGTTGACGCGCGGGATAGCGATGTAGTCCTTGAAGCGGCCCGGCATCGGCTTATAGCACTTGTGCACGATGCCGAGCGCCCGATAGCAGTCATCGACGCTCTCGACGACGATGCGCAGCCCGTAAACGTCAACGATCTCGTTCAGCGCGAGCTTCTTGTCGCGCATCTTCCGGTAGATGCTGTAAATGTGTTTCTCGCGCCCCTCGACTCGCGCGCCGATGTCCGCTTCCCCGAGACTGTCGTCGAAGCGCCGGCTGATCTTCTGGATGATCTGCTTGTGCGTGCCCTGCGCGCGTTTCAGCGCTCGTTCCAGCACCCGGTACCGGTAGGGATGCAGGCAGCGGAATCCGAGATCCTCAAGTTCGAGGCGGATGGTGTTCATCCCGAGCCGGTTGGCGATCGGGGCGTAGATCTCGAGCGTCTCGCGCGCGATCCTGCGGCGTTTCTCCGGCGGCATGATCCACAGCGTCCGCATGTTGTGCGTGCGGTCCGCGAGCTTGACCAGGATCACCCGCATGTCGCCCACCATGGCGAGCAGCATTTTGCGGAAACTCTCCGCCTGGGCTTCGGCGCGGCTGCGGAACTCGATCTTGTCGAGCTTGCTGACCCCGTCGACGAGTTCGGCAACTTCCTCGCCGAAGCGCTCCGCGATGTGCTCCTTCGGAACGCCGGTGTCTTCGATGACGTCGTGCAAAAGCGCCGACATCAGCGTCTGCGCATCCAGTTTCAGGTCGGCGAGGATGGTGGCGACCGCCACCGGGTGCGAGATGTAGGGTTCGCCCGAGTAGCGTTGCTGGCCCTCGTGGGCCTTGGCGGCGAACTCGTAGGCATCCATGACCTGGCGGACCTGTTCAGCCGACAGGTAGCGCTCCATCCGCCGGTTGAGGCGGTCGAGCCCAATGGACCGCTTCCTTTTCGGCAGTCGAGCCAGGAAGGAAGCTGCGTAGTCCACGGGCGCGGGCTCCGGTGTCAGTCTCCCATCGGGGGGATGGGACGATCGAAAGATTCCGGTTCGCGCACGGCCACCGGCGGATCCGGTTCGTCGAGGATGTCCTGGTTGATAGCGCCTCCCGCGATCTCGCGCAGCGCCAGCACGGTGGACTTGTCGTTCTCCCACTCGAGCGTGGACGGTGCGCCGTTGGCGAGCTGGCGGGCGCGCCGCGCCGCGATCAGGACGAGGTCGAACAGGTTATCGACATTCTGCATGCAGTCTTCGACAGTGATCCGGGCCATGTTTCTCTCTGGGGAAAGGCGCCCCGGTTATCGGGGCTAGCATTCCATGTTAACGGAATAGCGGCCGGCGCTGCCAGTACGCCGGCGGGGTGCGCTCAGGCCTGCAGTGCTTCCGCCAGCTCCGCCAGTTCCGGCCGATCCGCGCGGCTTGCCGCACCCTCGCCGCCGACGATATCCAGGAGGGCCTGCAGGGCGGCGGGAAACTCGTCGTTGACCACCACGTAGTCGAACTCGCTCCAGTGCGAGATATCGGTGGCGGCGTCCGCCAGCCGCCGACGGATCACGGCCTCGCTGTCCGTGCCGCGGGACCTGAGGCGCCGCTCGAGTTCCGTGCGGGAGGGCGGCAGGATGAAAATCCCCACGGAGTCCGGCATGGCGGCCCGAACCTGGCGGGCGCCCTGCCAGTCGATTTCGAGCACTACGCCGAAGCCGTCCCCGAGCAGCGATTCGACCTGCGCCCGCGATGTGCCGTAGAAGTGATCGAACACGCGGGCATGCTCGAGAAAAGCGCCGTCCGCGATCATGCTGCGAAACGACTCCGGGCTGACGAAAAAGTAATCCTTTCCATCGACCTCGCCATTGCGCTGCGGACGCGTGGTGTACGAGATCGAAAAGCGCAGGACGGGTTTGCGCGCCATCAGCTCGCGCACCAGGCTGGTCTTGCCGGCGCCGGATGGCGCGGAAATCACGAACAGGCGGTTCTGGGCATTCAAGACATGCTCACTCGATGTTCTGGACCTGCTCGCGCATCTGTTCGATCAGGACCTTCAGCTCGACCGCGATCCGCGTGGTCTCGGTGTCCACGGACTTCGATCCGAGAGTGTTCGCTTCCCGGTTGAACTCCTGCATCAGGAAATCCAGCCGGCGGCCGTTGGCCTCCTCGTCCTCGCCGGACAGGATCCGCCGGACCTCGGCGACGTGGCTGTCGAGCCGGTCCAGTTCCTCGTCCACGTCCATCTTGCCGAGCTGGATGGCGATTTCCTGCTCGAGACGCTGCGGCTCGGCTTCCAGGTCGAGTCCCGCGAGGCGCTCCAGAAGACGCGCGCGGAGGCCGCTGCGGATCTGCGGCAACAGGAGGCGGACCTGGGCCACGAGCTGGCCGACGGCGGCGCAGCGTTCCGCGAGCACTTCGCCGAGGCGCTCGCCCTCGCGCCGGCGGGCCGCATCGAGTTCGGCGAGTGCCCGGTCGAGTGCTTCGGCGGCGAGCTCGGCCACGGGTTCGACGTCGCGTTCGGCTTCACGAACCACCCCGGGCCAGCGCAGGAGATCAATGGCGCCCGGCATGGCGAGCGCCCCGACCCGGCCGCGGATCTTCTCCGCGGCGTCGGCGACGCGCTCGGCCAGGTCCAGATCCAGGGCGAGCGCCCGGCCGCCCGCGGCGTCCCAGTTCACGCGCAGGGCGCAATCGACCTTGCCGCGCTTCAGGCGGCCGGCGATCTGCTGGCGGAAACGCGATTCCAGTGCGCGCAACTCTTCCGGCAGCCGCAGCCCGGTCTCCAGGTATCGATGGTTTACCGAGCGCAGCTCCCAGGCCAGCGAGCCCCAGGGGGCATCGCACTCGGTGCGCGAGAAACCGGTCATGCTCCGGATCATTTGTTGCAATTCCATGCCGCGATGCCGCGACGCGCTTATACTTGCGGATTTCCCGCTCCCGGCGGGCGGGTAGTCTAGCAGATGGCCGGGGAACGAATTGCGCTTCGAAACAGCTGACGTCAGTCTGCTCGGCGACCGCGAGGACAACCAGGATCGCGCCACGGTGCAGTCGGCCGAGGGCCGCCTTCTGCTGGTGGTGGCGGACGGCATGGGCGGGCACGCCGGCGGCGCCCTGGCCGCCGAGGTTGCGGTCGACTCGCTGTGCCGAAGCCTGGTTGCGCGGCCGCCGACGGCCGCGGATTGCCGCGAGTTTCTCGGCGAAGCGATGGCCACGGCGCATGATGCGGTCGTCGCGACGGGAGAGAAGATGGGTCTGGGGAGTCGTCCTCGCGCCACCTGCGCCGCCTGCCTGGTGTGCGAGGATCACGCCATCTGGGCGCACGTCGGTGACTCGCGCGTCTACCTGGTCCGCAATGGCGCCATCGTGACCCGCACGCGTGACCACACACCCATCGAGAGCCTCCTGCAGGACGGCCTGATCAGCGAGGAGGAAGTGGCCGGGCACCCGATGCGCCACTACGTGGAATACTGCCTCGGAGGCGCAGCCGAGCAGCCGCTTGTGGCACTGTCCGCGGTGGAGTCGCTGCAGGTCGGCGACCTGGTGGTGGTCTGCTCCGACGGCTTGTGGTCGGGTGTGAGCGACACGGACCTGGCCGCCGGCCCGGATCCCGACGTCGCGCTCCAGGACTGGCTGGCGCGTCTCGCGGGGCGCGCCGTGCGCGCCGGAACACCTTACAGTGACAACACCACCGCCGTGGCGCTGCGCGTGCTGGCGGATTGCACGACCCCTGCCGGAGAATCTCTTGAGACCGAGTGATCGACGACCCGACGAGTTACGCCCCGTGCATTTCGAGCGCGGATTCCAGCGCCATGCAGAAGGTTCCGTGCTGATCACCTTCGGCGCCACGCGGGTGTTGTGCTCCGCGAGCATCGAGGAGCGTGTGCCGCCGTTTCTCAAGGGCAAGGGCCAGGGCTGGGTGACGGCGGAATACGGCATGTTGCCGCGTTCCACGCACACCCGGAATCCGCGCGAGGCCGCCCGCGGCCGCCAGGGCGGCCGCACGCTGGAAATCCAGCGTCTCATCGGCCGCAGCCTGCGCGCGGTGCTCGATTTGAGCGCACTGGGCGAGCGCACCGTCACGGTCGACTGCGACGTGCTGGAGGCGGATGGCGGAACGCGCACCGCAGCGATCACCGGCGCTTACGTCGCATTGGCCGATGCCCTGCAGAACCTGCAACGCCGCAGGGTGCTGCGCGTGAATCCCCTGCACGGCCAGATCGCGGCCGTGTCTGTCGGCGTGTACCGGGGCGTCCCGGTGCTCGACCTGGACTATGCCGAGGACTCGGAGGCAGAGACCGACATGAACGTTGTCATGAACGAGGCCGGCGCCTTCGTCGAGATCCAGGGAACGGCCGAAGGCCATGCATTCCGCCGTTCGGAACTCGACCAGCTGCTGGACCTCGCCGGAAGCGGCATCGCCACGCTGCTGGCGTTGCAACAGGCGGCGCTGCGCGGGTGAACGGCATCGGCTCGCGGGTGGTGCTCGCCACCGGGAATGCGGGCAAGACGCGCGAGATCGGTGCGCTGCTGGCGCCGGCCGGGCTGGAAGTCATGGCGCAGGCGGCATTCGGCCTGGTCTCGGCGGACGAGACGGGTGCGACCTTCATCGAGAATGCCTTGCTGAAGGCGCGTCACGCCGCCGCCGGCAGCAGCCTGCCTGCCATCGCCGACGATTCCGGGCTGGTCGTCGATGCGCTGGGCGGTGCGCCCGGCATTCACTCGGCGCGCTACTCCGCCACGGGCGGCGATGCGGCCAACGTGCGGAAGCTGCTGACGGAACTCGAGGATGTGCCCGAAGCGCTTCGCGGCGCCCGCTTCGTGTGCGTCGCGGTTTTGCTCCGGCATCCGGCAGACCCCTTGCCGATCGTCTGCGAGGGACGCTGGGAAGGTACGATCGCCCGCGCGCCCAGGGGCAGCGGCGGCTTCGGCTACGATCCAGTCTTCATCTCTCGCGGCGACAAGCGCAGCGCTGCTGAGCTTCAGCCTGACGAAAAGAACCGCATCAGCCACCGTGGCCGCGCTTTCGAAGCGCTGCTCGAGCGCCTGCGGTGCGCCGGCGGATCGGATTCCGCCGGAGACGCGTGACGGCGACCGGCCCGGCGCCGGAGCGGGCGGAGACGCCTCTGGGCGTGTACGTCCACTTGCCGTGGTGCGTCAAAAAATGTCCCTATTGCGACTTCAACAGTCACGAACTTCGCGGAAAAGCGCCGTTCGACAGCTATATCGACTGTCTGTTGGAGGATCTCGACGACGATCTCCCGCTGGTGCCCGGCCGTGAGGTCGGGACGGTGTTTTTCGGCGGCGGCACGCCGAGCCTTTGTCCGCCGTC
>Ga0102941_1001274_pt1 | contig 11768 bp, 6 predicted proteins | sample SalPonR2_C_D2_MG_FD_79281 | JGI IMG/M metagenome (GOLD analysis project Ga0102941, IMG submission 79281) | Salt pond soil microbial communities from South San Francisco under conditions of wetland restoration - Salt Pond MetaG R2_C_D2_MG | ecosystem: Environmental > Aquatic > Marine > Intertidal... | reverse complement strand
TGTCTTTCTGAACGGCGGTAAAGGGGGTAACGGTAGAATAAAAGACGGCATCATTAAAATCTTCATCGCTTCTTTCGTCGCGCCTGACATCTTCAAAGCCAATGATCATGAGTTCTCTGGGTTCGTCGTAGAGCAATACATTATGTTTTTGCAGGTCGGGGTCTTCTTCCATGTTGAGGTATGAATTGGAAAAATGGGTGTAATAACCATAATCAACCGATCCATTTTTGTATGCGTTGGCAATGAGAAACCACCCTATCGTTACCCCATCGGGAAAAACAGGATCGAACAGGTCGGTTTCCGGATCGAGATACATGAGTTGAACCTTGTCGCCAGTCATCAGGTTTCCACCGGAGCCGTAGTAAGAAGCATTGGGAAAAATGATGGTCATATTATCAATATCTTCTTCGCTGGCTGGCGGATTTCCTGTAGGATAGGTATAATACCCCAGGGCATTTTTATATCCTGCACCTTCGTGTACAAAAGTAACCCACACTTCTGCATCCTCAATCAAAACCAGGTTGGTTTCAGCGGCATTTGACAGATACTGAGGGTGTGTTGCAGGAAGTTCTGATCCTTCCGGCAATGATGCATTAATGTCTTCCAGCAGATCCTGACTTACCTGATCAGGGTCATCCAGATAATAGGGATAACCGGTGTAGTATGCCCATTCACCCAATACATAATATTCACCCACCTGCTGGGGTAATGCCATAGATTTGGGGGTTGTTGTATTTTGCTCCTGGCTATTGCGTTCTTCTATTGTGGCACCCGGATATACATCGAGAGTCTCCTGGTTGAGCGCCACGGTGGTGAGGTTGGGGAATCCAGTGTGTTTTACCAGCACATACAAGCTGTCGAACCGGCTTGCCGGGTTTACAGTGGTTTGGATAATTCCAGACTGATCGCTTATGCCTTTAAAAATCAGGTTTTTGTGTGCTTCTTTGCTTAGGATTCCCAATTCGTTGAGAGGGTTTGCTGTATAAAGTTCTGCATATACGCCTTTACTGCTCTCGTTTTGTGGATTGTGCAGGTGTATGTTTACTTCGTACTGCTGAACGGTTGCAAAATCAAATCCTTCATATACTCCGGGATCATCCTGAAGATCTCCGTTTTCAATATGATCCTTCAGGCAAGATGAGAAACCAAGGAGAAAAAGAAGCGATAATAGTTGGGTTATTTTAATATTTTTCATTTTTTTGATTTTATGTTTACTTATTCATCCAATGGTTTTCATGAAGTGTGCCGAAATTTTCATAAAATTCAAAATCAGTCAATTGTCGTTTTCAGTCAATATGTTTCCAGGTTTGTTTTCTTCGTTTTCGAATACTCTTCTTCTTCGGAAATGCTGATAATGATCCATTGTGCGGTATTTGGATTGATACATCGAGCCAGCAGGAAATGCTTTATCCCGGAATGGGTATCTGGTGTTTTTTTATTCGTCTGAACAGTGCATTCCAGTCGAGATTGAGCAATTTGGCGGCTTCTGATTTGTTGTAGTCTGTTTTTTGTAGTGCGCGGATAATGGTGTTTTTTTCTATTTGTTCCAGATTAAAGGTTTGTTTGGCGTGGTTTTGTGTTGGAGGCATCCCATTTTTTTGCGCGGGGTTGATGGCAAAATGAGCGGGTTTCAGTTCATGATCTCTGCAGAGAATGATTGCTCTCTCAATCAGATTTTTCAATTCTCTGATGTTTCCCGGGAAATCATATTCATTGAGCATCTTTAGAGCTTCTTTGCTCAGAGAAAGGTCTCTTTTGCCCATTTTTTCACCGAGTGTTTTCATGAAATGCCTTGTCAGCACTTCGATGTCTTCTCTCCTTTCCCTTAATGGTGGCAGTGTAATGATGAACGTACCCAGCCGGTGAAAAAGATCGAGTCTGAATGATTTCCCGGCAGAGAGTTCTTCTATTGATTTGTTGGTTGCAGCAATAAACCTGATATCAAATTCTTTGGGTTTTTGGGTTCCGATTTTCACATAAGTTCTGTCTTCGAGCACTCTGAGGAGTTTTACCTGTAGTTGCATATCCATGTCGCCGATCTCATCGAAAAAGAGCGAGCCGCCATGAGCGGTTTCAAACCAGCCTGCTTTATCCTGGTTGGCCCCTGTGAAACTACCTTTTTTATATCCAAAAAATTCGCTTTCGAAGAGCGATTCTGGCACTGCCGACATGTTTACTGCAGCGAAGAATTCGTTTTTTCTGCTGCTGATGTTGTGTATTCCCCGTGCCACCAGTTCTTTTCCTGTTCCGCTTTCGCCCATGATTAAAACAGAGGTGTCGGGCGTTTGTGCCACCATCTCCATTTGCTCTATTATTTCCCTGATCATCCTGTTTTGGCCGATGATGGTGTTTCCCAGTTGCTCATCCAGCAGTTTATTCAGGTATTTATTTTTGTTGTCGGTTTTCTGGAGTTGATCCTTTATTCGGGCATATTTTGTTGTTCTCTCCATTGCCATCCAAATATTTTGGGGCGACAATGGTTTTTGCAGAAAATCAGCTACTCCCAGTCTCATAGCTTCTATTAAGGTATCCATTTGTGCATCGGAGCTGATCATGATCATTTCGGTACCGGGGCTTTGTTCTTTAATGGCATGAAGCAATTCAATACCATTCATTTCCGGCAGTCTGAAATCACAAACAGCAATATCAATATTTTGCTGCGAAATGATTTTCAGGGCTTCGGAAGGAGTGGCGGCAACAAACACGTTGAGTTTCTTCCCCAGCACCGACTGCAAAAGATTTCGGATCACCGGATCATCATCAATAATCAGTACATTTACATCGTGTTGATTCATGCGTTGGCCGTTTGAGGTTCTTTTACCGGTAATGAGATGGTGATAGTGGTTCCTTCTCCGGGTGTACTTTCTGCTTTGAGTTTTCCATGGTTCTTTTTCACAAAATCTTTCACCAGGACAATGCCCAGTCCGGTACCTTTTTCGTTGTTTGTGCCCATGGTAGATACCACGTCGCCGGTTTCAAAGAGTTTCCTGCGTACTTCCTCTTTAATGCCTATGCCATTGTCTTTTACGGATATATCTACAATATCATCTTTTGTTTTGATGGTGCTTACCACAATCTTTCCTCCGGGATTGGTAAATTTAATGGCATTGTTGATGAGGTTTCTTAAAACGGTGTGTATGCTCACTTCATCAAACCATCCTGTAAGGTTTTTGTCCACTTCAGCTGCAAGTTCAATTTCTTTTTGAGAGGCATTGGCATGGAGCAGCAAAAAACATTCGGAAACAATATTGTGAATATTGTTAGCAGCCGGGAAAAACTGGTTGTTGTGGCCCTGGAATTTCGTCCACTCCAGCAGATTTTCAATCAGTGATTTTGTTTCTTTGGTAGATATCTCCAGGTCTTTCATCACGGATGCAAATTGGCTGCTTTGCGGGTCGAACATGCCATTGTTGATCATATCGAAGGTGAAAATGATGGAATTGAGGGGTGATTTTATATCGTGCGCAATGATGGAGTATAGTTTGTCGCGGGTGTTGTTCATTTCAATGATCTTCTTTTTGGCTTTTGCCAGATCAACATGGTTTTTGATCCTCACCAGCAGTTCATCGCGGTTAAAAGGTTTTGTGATATAATCCACACCACCGGCTTCAAAGCCTTCAACAATATCTTCCGTCTGGTTTTTGGCAGTGAGGAATATAACGGGGATGTCAGCAGTTTTCGGATTTGCTTTCAAAATTCTGCAGGTTTCCAACCCGTCCATTTCCGGCATCATAATATCGAGCAAGATCAGATCGGTTTCAATTTTCTCCAATAGTTCCAGAGTCTTTACACCACTGGTGGCCAAGGCCAGGTTGTAGTTTTTGTCTTTCAGGAAACTGCTTACCACTCTTAAGTTTTGATGGTTGTCGTCAACAATTAGAATCGTGATCTTTGTGTCCATGATGTATTATTGTTTTAAGTTGGTTAAAATCTGTACAAGAGAAGGAAATTCTTCCAGGGTTGATTTAATTTTATCAAGGTCGAGCAATTCAACCTCTTCGATCAGTTTTTGAGCATAATTTTCGAAGAAATTCAGTTGATAGCGTTGGGCAAATGTTTTGATCTCACTGGCAAACTCTTCAATGCTGAAGAGGATGAGCGTGTCGTTGATCTCTTCCCATTTGGGTAAAAGTGATGCGTTGACTTCTTTAATGGCATTTATCAGATCATCTGGTTTTATTTGTACGTTTCGATGATCAAATTCATCTGGTTTTTCAGTTTTTTTTGTTTGCTCATCTGCAATTTGGTGTTTAAGATGTTTACTTATTTCAGCATACAGATCGTTTCGCCTCACGGGTTTGAAAAGCACCCCTGCAAATAAACCTGAATTGTCTATTTTGTCGGAACTAAAAACCGATGCTGTATAGGCAACAATGGGTATATGTTTTTTATCGGGTTTGTTTTTGATCATTTGTGCCAGTTCATATCCATCGATTCCTGGCATGCGCATATCGAGCAGGATGAGGTCAGGCGAGCTGTGGTTGATCACTTCCAGACCCATTTCACCATTGTCGGCGGTAGAAATCAGAAGGTTTGATCCTGAGAGTAGATTTTCGACCGATTCAATATTTGTTCGCACATCATCCACTATCAGGATGTTTGCAGGATCAAAAATGATATTTTTGATTTCAGTTTTTTGATCATTTTTTTGCCTGAGCAGGTTCATATTTTTTTCTATCTCAGGAATTACGATGATGAAGTTCGATCCATGACCAAGTGTGCTTTCAACATTGATCTGCCCTTTCATCTTTTCCACCAATCTTTTGGTAATGGTAAGTCCCAGCCCGGTTCCACCAAACTGCCGGTTTGTTTTGCCGGATTGTTGTCTGAAAACCTCAAAGATCTTTTCCTGGTCTTCATGGGGAATGCCTATGCCGGTATCCATGATCATTATTTTCAGATCTCCCAGGCTGTCATTGCTGTCAATGTATTTGGTTTTAATGGTAATGTGTCCTTTATGGGTAAATTTAATGGCATTTCCAACCATATTAAACAGGATCTGTTTGATCCTGATCTCATCAATTTTGATAGCAGGAGGGAAATTTTTGTCAATGATAATGTTTATCTCCAATCCCTTACTATCGGCTTTGTTTTGGAAAAGCATTTTTATTTCCTGAAGAATATTGGGGAAATCTACGGGCGATGCCGAGAGTTCGAGTTTTCCGGCTTCAATTTTAGAGAGGTCGAGAATATCATTGATTAGCGACAGCAAGAGATTTCCGCTGCTAAGCACCGATTTTACCATTTTTTTCAGGTTTTCGGATTCGAGTTTATGGTACAGTGCTTCGCTAAATCCCAGAATGGCATTCATGGGAGTACGAATCTCATGGCTCATGTTGGCCAAAAATTCTGATTTAGCTTTGTTGGCTGCTTCTGCCTGCTCTTTTGCTTCCCTGAGTTTTTTGTCGGAAGCAATTCTTTCCCTCACATTTACCAGCATCTGGGCAAAAATCAGGAGCATAGTGATCTCTTTGAGGCTGTATTGATGATGTTTTTTCACAGAATCGAAACCCACAAAACCCACCAACACCCCTTTGCTTATCATAGGCAGGGTGATGATGCTCTTTACTCCTTGTGGTTCCAGAATGGATTTAACGCCATGAGGGCCATCGTCGGGCAGCGCAGAAACATCCTGGATGTAGAGCGATTCACCTTTTTTATGTTTGTTTACCCATTGGGGGATAAAATCCAAAGGTACATCCTGCAGGTTTTCAATTTCTGGTGTTATGCCTTCTTCACACCACTCATAGGTGTTTGATGTGGTATTTTTATCGAAATCATAATCGAAAATATACGCCCTGTCGGCGCCTACAAATTGTGCCAGATCACGCAAAGAATAGTTTATTGCATTCTGCACCTTCTCCAGTTCTATATTGATGTATGTGGAAGAGATGCTGATGATGATATCCTGCATGTTGATCTGCTGGCGTATGGTTTCTTCCTGGTTTTTTTTCTCTGAAATATCATTGATCACACCGTCTATGCGCACTGGCAATCCTTTTTCATTGGTGATCAGATGAAGATCATTGCTCACCCATTTTACTTTCCCTTTCGCCGTTATGATCTTGTATTCCAGTTTGCTTCCTTCGTTGTGAGGCAACATGTCCATCGCTTGCTTAAAATACCTTTCGTAATGGGGGTGTAGCATATCGAACAGCAGATCTTTCTCTGTAGTAAATTCCTCTGGTTTGTATCCTGTTACCTCAAAAACAGAAGGGCTGATAAAAAGTGTTTCCATATGGGGCCACGATGCCGACCAAACCACATCTTTCATATTGTTCAGGATGCTGGTCAGTTGCTTCTCTTTTCCTATGATCTCGGATTCAAATCTCTTTTTTTCAGTAATATCTGAAGCCACGCCCGTATGCCTTATTATTTCACCCTTTTGGTTTCTGATTGGAAAGTGTCGTGCAAAAACCCATTTTATTTTTTTGTCGGGGGTTTGTATCCGGTATTCGATGGCAAATTCCTTTGTAGACTGATATTTTTTAAAAGCCTGCACTACCCTTTTTTTATCGGGTTCGTAAATGCAATCTATAAAAGCATGAGGATTTTCATACAGACTTTCGGTTTTTTGTTCCCACACCTTTTCGTATGCCGGGTTTATGTATAGTATCTGGTTGTTCTCTTTGTTTCTGAGCCACACCACTTCATTCATGTTCTCTGTGATCTGGCGTAGTTTGTTTTCACTTTCTTCCAGGTCTTGCTTTGCTTTTTTGCGGTCTGAAATGTCTCTGGATTGACCAATAACAAACCCCTCTCCTTTAATTTTGATGTATTTGGCTGTTGTTTCCAAAGGGATGGTTTCGCCGGTTTCCCGGTTTATTTTGTCCCTTTCAAAAGAGATAAAATCTGCCTTTTTCAATTCGGTGATTCTTTTTTTCCATTTTTTCTCATCAGGATAAGCCTCGTCATAATCCCACAAAAAAATGTCCTTTCCAGGTTTTACCTCAACCCCCAACAGCAGTGTTGCCTTTTGATTGCAGTAGATAAGATTACCGTTTTCTGTTAAGATCTGAACGGCATCCGAAGTATGATCGATCAAAGTTTTAAAGATGCTCAGTTGTTCCTCCATGGCTTTTTGCCCTGTAACATCCAGGCTAATGCCAACCAATCCTTCAATTTCACCCTGGTGGTTGAGCAGTGGTATTTTAGATATGAGTGCCCATTGATTTTCACCAATGGATGTAATTTTATTGATAATACTTTTCTTCTCTTTAACTACCATCATATCTTCTTTTTCGGCACTTTCGGCATATTCGGGTGGCAGCAGCTGGTAGTCGGTCTTTCCAATGATATCAGTTTCGCTTTTGGCACCCAAATGCTTTACTTCCTGTTTGTTGGCAAGTGTTTTTCGTAGCTTTTTATCTTTCGAGTAAATATTAACCGGCAAATTGTCGATGATGGTGCGCAAAAGTTTTCTTTCGTTCAGCAGTCTGTTTTCAATTTCCTTTCTTTTTTGGTTCTCAACTGCCTGTATGAGAATCCGGCCCAAATGACTGCCAATTGCCTTCAACTCATTTTTCAGCAGCCGTTCAAGCGGATTTGTTTTTCCCAGTATCAAATAACCATAATGAGCAATTTTGTATGCATACATGAAATTTGCTTTTTCCTGCTTTTCATACAAACCAAAATCTTCTTTTGTAGCAGCATTGGAAATTTCATTTTTAAAAGATTTCCAGTATTCATTTCTTTGAAAAGCAAAAGGGAGAATAAGTTGCTCCTGCAGTTCAGGTTCCGAATTTTTCAGAACACCAACCATAAAACAGTTCAGTTTTCGCAGAAAAACCGGCAGGCACTCCCTGAGTATATCTTCTTCGGGGGCGTTGGTTTTGATGCTGAAAACCAGTTCGAGTAAAATCTCCGTTTTTATGTTGCACTTTTCTGTTACCATGTTGCAATTGCTATTGTTTTATTAAAAATCTCCAGGAAAGAACTGCCATTATTAGCGATCTCGCCAATAGTCAATGCTCCGTTTACAGGAATATCCTGATACTTTACAATGTCAATTTCTTTCTGGAAATCGTTGGTCATAAATAAAACTCTCGATATACAATCGATCATAAAAATATTTTTAAACTCTTTTGCCTGACTGATAGCGCCCTCTTTTGCTTTTGTTGCTGCCTTCAGGAGAGATTCCATATTTCCGTGCATGATATAGATGTATTCTCCCTGGTTGATCCTGTCAACAATGTGCAGTTTCTTATCTTCGGCTTTTATAGGGTCTCTGATGATCAGTTCATCGTCCAGTTTGATCAGTCCCAGGGGGTATGATTTAGCCAGATCGAAGAAGTTATCTTGCTGAAGAATTTTGCCCGAATGCTTCTCAACTATTTTTTGATAAATATCGAATGCGGGTTCCCAGTTGATGCTTTTTATTTGGTTATCCCAGGCATCTGTTACTTTGAGAGGTTCACTTACAGGCGACCACCCATGCGCTGCATCAACAGAAACAGGATGATCGGTCAATGCAATGACACAGGCATTTTGATGCATGCCCTGGTTGTTGATAATGCAGTCGGTTGGCTGAAAACTCAAAGAACCTGCACCCCCACCCAGGTAGCTAACGGTTAATCCGAAATAGTTGTAAAGATTTTCAATGATATCGGTTTTATTGCTCGCAAGCACATCGGTAAAAACAAACAGGTGCTTGCCTGTATTTCCGGCAAAGTGTTCATCCAGGTATTCCAGGTAGTCGTCTTTTTGGTTACTGCAGTCGATGAGCAGGGGTTTGAGCAAAAACGGCAGTGGAAGCAATAAGACACCTTCTTCCATACGTTTCCCATCCACAATCAATTCGGGAAAAACACCCCCGATGATGGGTTTGATAAACTGTTTTAGCAGAGGGTTCAAATCACTTTTTTTGATTTTACTTTTATCGGCTACCATGATCAGTACCGAGCGAACCGAACTGTCGTTGTTCAACTGGTCGATATTTTTGGCAAGTTGCCGAATATTGTTAATGTAAATGCACACGTTTCTGTAGTTTAGTGAATATCAGGCTGCTATTTTGGGTTGCATAGGCGCAAAAAGATTTGATCTTCGCGTGTTTGTTTTGTATCTGAAAAGCAGGATATTCGTATTTTTCAGACTTTTTGGTTTCTTTTATCCGAAACCTTTCATGTTTATTTCTTCTTATTCATACACCCGATGCAAAACAGGGCTCCTAAGCACATGCTGTTTAAAAATCGATGCAATGTACAATCTTTGGCAAGTAAAAACATCAGTATTTTTATGTAAAAAACACCTGTTTTATGAAATTGCTTTATAACAGGATTGTATTTGTTTTCAGAAAACAGGAGGGTGATGTGGATTTGTGGCAACTTTTTGATGTTGCCAAAACAGAAGGTTGCGCATTCGGAGTGCGGTAAGAATCTCAGACAGTTGTGTGGGTTACAGTTTTAATGAAAATTTTAAAACTGTTTAAGTTCTGAAGTATAGTTACTTGTGCTTTTTCCGTCAGGATGCAAAGGATGATCGACTGCAGGATAATTCTGCGTATCCTGCTTTTTTTAACTTTTAAAAACCAATGTTTTTGAGGATATTTTTGAGCACATTAGCAGAATGAATAAATTGTTCTTTTTCTTTTTCGTTCAGTTCAATTTTCAAAAACTTATCAACACCCTTTCTGGTAACATGAGAAGGAATGCTGATGCAAACATCGTTGACCCCATAAAAGTTGCTGACCAGGGTAGAAACGGGTAAAATAGAGTTTTCGTTTCGCAGAATGGAGCGGGTTATTTTTTGAATGGATAGTGCGATAGAATAGTTGGTGGCACCTTTTGCTTCTATGATTTGTTTTCCGGCATTTTTCACGCTATGAAAGATCTTCTCGAGGTCATGCTGAATGTTATTCAATCCGGCATATTCTCTCCCGTATCTTTCAATAGGCATTCCCCCGATCTGTGCATTGCTCCAAACGGGCAATTCGGTGTCGCCATGTTCTCCAATGATGTATGCATGCACATTTCCGGTATCTACTTTATAATAATCGCTGATGGTATATTTCAATCTTGCTGTATCCAGCACGGTACCCGAACCGATGATCTGCCCGGCGGGCAGACCCGATATTTTTAAACTTACGTATGTAAGGATATCAACAGGATTGGTAACCACTATGTATACAGCATAAGGGGCATATCGGGTAATTTGAGGGATAATGGATTTGAATATATCCACATTGTTTTGTGCCAGATCAATACGGCTCTGACCCGGTTTGCGGTTTGCCCCGGCGGTAATCACCACAATATCTGAATCTTCGCAATCCTGAAATTCGCCAGAACGAATGGTAATGGGAGAAAGAAAACTTAATCCATGGTTCAGATCCATGGCAATTCCTCTGGCAAGTTTATGGTTTTTGTCTATCAATACTACTTCTCGTGCCAGTCCCCCGATCATTAGCGTGTAGGCATAGGTGCTTCCTACATTTCCGGCACCGATGACAGATATTTTGGGTTTTAAATGACTCATGGTTGCTTTATTTTTCATTCGGTTTGTGAAACCGCTTTGCATTAATCAATAGTTTAAAAATATGATAGATTACTTTTTGCCAAACAGCAAACAAAAAAACAGCAATATATGATCAATCATGCTGTTTTTTGAGTGTTATACGGTTGTAAAAATACGAAAAGTTGTCGAAAAAACACGACATATACACAAATATATCAGATGTTTTTGTGTAAATAGTACCTGCAGGAAAATACCAATTGCTGCGTTGGGTTTGTCTTCAAAACAGTCATCTTGTTTTTTCCCACGAGACTTCTGTTTTTCATCCATCTTCTGCCATTTACCTGACATCTTCTTTATCAAGCACTCGGAAAATCATGGATTTTCTTGCTGACACTAAATAATGTTTGCAGAAAAACGCAGTTGTCAGAAGATCACCACCCTGGCAGTTATTGTATTTTTAGTGAGAAGTTGAAGATTGTATATGCCGGGAGGTATGCCGCGGGTATTCACTTCGTGGTTGTTGAGCACACCGCTCAAAATGATTCTACCATTCATGTCTGTCAATCTGTATGGCATGCTTTCATTTCTGCTAAAATCACCTTTGATCGTAATAATATCTTGAGCAGGATTGGGATAAACGAACCATGATGGGTTGTCAGGGTTCGTATTTATGGATGTATCATCATTGCCCGGATCGAAATATGATTCAAAAACAGGCAGTTCTCCCGAATAGTCTACCACATAATAATTTCCAACACTGTCATTGAGTTCGAGAATGCTGTTTTGAAGTTTAAAATTCGGTCCTTCATAAACTGCCCACTCTGCATCAAGATCAACTTCTGCATCATTCACCCAAAATCTCGCCTTGTTTCCATAACCCGCACCCTGAGGCCACTCAGGCTGAATGAAAGGAGGTGACCGGTGAATGACAAGTGCATCGGAAGGTCCGTATCCCCAATCGTAAATGGGTTCGGAAAATGTTCCTTCTTCCTGGTAGTGCACCTCCAGGGTATCACCATAAAAGCTGGTGTAGGTGAAACGGTCATTTTCAAGGTCTTTGGTGATGGAAGTATGATCTTTTACGGCATTGCGAAACTCGATAAAACCAGAGAACTCAGATTTCTCAAAAACTTCCAAAACAATACCCGTAAGATTTCCATCGGGAGCGGTGTCTTTGGTGAGCATAAAGTCGCCTTCATCGTTGAAGGGTTGTGCTTCATCCAGGTTGAGATACCGGACTGCTATGTATACTTTTTCGAGTTCAATGATCCGGATATCGTCAACCGGCAACGAAGTAAGTTCTCCATGTTTTGAAACAG
>Ga0102941_1001268_pt1 | contig 11797 bp, 11 predicted proteins | sample SalPonR2_C_D2_MG_FD_79281 | JGI IMG/M metagenome (GOLD analysis project Ga0102941, IMG submission 79281) | Salt pond soil microbial communities from South San Francisco under conditions of wetland restoration - Salt Pond MetaG R2_C_D2_MG | ecosystem: Environmental > Aquatic > Marine > Intertidal... | reverse complement strand
GATTTAGCTGTAGCATTTGAAAACAAAGATATTAAAATACTAGATGTTGACTATTTAGTTGGTGAACTAGAAGCTTTTACATATATTTACAGCAATACAACAAGATCAGTAAGATATGGTGCTCCTAGTGGTATGCATGATGATAGCGTTATTAGTTTATCCTTAGCATACCAAGCAGTAAAAAATGGACATAGGAAAGGTAACTACTCAATAGGTAGTATATAAATTCTTCAACAATTTAAAACAAGTAGCATTACATATATATGCAATCATTAGAACAAATATTAAATCAAAAGTACGGCATAGATTCTGAAGCTGTTAAGAAGTCGCAGAGCTTTAACACGCCCATAGAATCATACGTAAAAGATGCAGCCCAGCTGTTTATTGATTTAATGCAGGAGAAGCTAGACAATGATAATGTAAACGCTACTTTATCTTTAAGGCAAGGCTTAGGCTTTGAACCTAAAGTTAGTGATGAGGATGGTTATGAATTAGTATTTACAAGTGAAGAGCAATACGCAGAGATAAGAGACCAGGGTATAAGCGGTACAGAAGTAAAAAGAGATACTCCTTTTCAGTTCACCAAACAACACCCATCTACTGCAATGGTTCAAAGCATAGAACAATGGATGAACGCTAAAGGCTTTCAATTACCTTCATGGGCGGTAGCAACAAATATTTTAAAACGTGGTTATGAAGGCGCTCATTTTATCACTGATACCTTTAACGATAATAACCTAAATAGTTTTAATGAGGGCATAGCAACTGTAATGATGAACAGTGCAGTAGGAAGAGTAGAGAAAGTAATACCAGAATTTGAATAGATATGGCAGTAACAATATTAGAATCTCCCCAATCATTTACACCCTCAGACAATGAGTTAGAATGGTTAATAAGTAGTGATCAATTTTTACAGGCTAACTTTGAGTTTAAGATTGAGCTATACATTGATGGTGTTTTGTCTTCAGTTGACAAACTGTTTACAAAGCCTAACGGAGTAGTAAAATATAACGCATCTGAACTTGTTAAAACGACATATCAAATACCTAATATAAATACAGATATAAGTGTTTCAGCAGATAGAATAGAATCTACAGGAACATTAAAAGAGGTTTATATTGTGGCAACTGAAGTATATGGAGATCCACAAGCAGAAGAAGCAAGTGCAACAAGTGACACTGTTAATGTGTGGAAGTCTTCTTTGAGTGATATAAATTTTATTGATTTTGATTCAACTGACTATATTCCAAATGCAATAGGCAAGTCTGGGCTAACCATAGAGAATAATTGGAAGTATTGGGTAGATATAGAGAAATCGAACTACCTATGTTTTTACAACAATGCGAGCCAAATAGTTAGTGTAACACTTAGAACTTTTGACGCATCAGGAACACAGATAGACCAAGAGGGCGTGTCTTTTGGAACGTTAGACAAAGATGTTTATATTGCAAATATATCGTTAAAGGAGTGGGCAATAGATACAACTGATGCGGTTTATTATCGTGTGTATATTGCGTTTGGAATTGGAACGGCAATAAACAACTCACAAATACAAAAAGACTATTATATTAACCGCCCATGTATATCGGATAGAACGGTATATTTTTTCAATAAGTTAGGTGGTATCGACTCACAAATATTCAACAAAAGAAAAACATCAAATAGAACTTTTACAAGAAATCAAAGAACAAGAAACCTAACAACTATTAATCCTGATACGCAGAACACTATACTATCCTCAAAATTTAGAGGTAGAGATATAAACTTTCTAAATCAATCGCAGAACAGTATTACTTTAATGAGTGACTGGATAGAACAGGATCAAATAGTATGGCTAGTCCAAGAGTTGCTAGAGTCTCCATTGGTATGGATAGAGGATGAGAACGACAATAAAATAGCTTATCATGTTACGAATATGTCAGAGTCAGAACCACAGGAAAGATATGAGGAGTTGAGCCAATTAGTAATCGATTTACAGCTATCGTTTAAATCAAAATCAGTTTTATTTTAATGGAAATATTTTTACAAAATACCGAGATTTTAAAGTTAGATGTTGAGCCTTTTGATTCTCCTTTAACTTTTTCAGTTGCGGATATGAAGCAACCAGACAAGCGTAGAACTTCAGCAAGTAAAACAATTACTATAAAAGGCACGGCATCGAATATGCGAGTGCTACAAGTGTTTTATAATCTTAGCGCAGCAGATATAGAAAGCAGTAATTTACCCTTTAACTTTGACCCAAGGCAAAGAATAGAAGCGAGGGCATATGACAATGGAGTTATTGTCTTTGATGGGTTACTGCAAATCCTAAAGGCTAAAATAGTAAATAGAGAATATAGTTTTGAAGCCGTTCTGTTTAGTAATACGGCTAATATTTACAATAGACTAGACAATATTAAAATAGCTGAATTAGGTTGGTCAGAATATGACCACACGCTAGATAAAGATATTATTAGGGCAGCATGGGATGCAACGGTAATAAAGAATGGAGTAGCAACAAGTAACTTTACAGCTGGTGTTCCTGATGGTTTTGGTTATATTTATTCGTGGTTCGATTTAGGTTTTGAATATCCAGCAGGAACACCAAGAAGACAGCGAACAAATCAAATGGTTACTGGTGTTTATTTTCGTGAGATACTAGAAAAGATATTTGCCTACTTAGAATTAGACTATGATTTTACATTAAATGATGATGAGCTTTTTAAGCGAATGGTATTATTTAATAAGCTTGGAGAGCAATTGAGTTTGTCGGCTAGTGAAATAAGCGCAAGGTTATTTGAATCTCAGTTATTTGTATTTGAAACAAAAAAAATGAGCCAATTTGGAACTGGTAACGCCGTTAATTTACAAGATACTTTTGAAGTTAATTCTTCAATTACAACAGAGAATGTAAACTTAGGTCTTGGTAACGGTGTTTTAGTTAACGCACAGGGTACATATACCTACAATATAAATGGAGATATAAACTTATCAGTTATATCCTCAGATGCTTCTGACTTTTTAGATAGTAACAATAGAAAAGGTTTTTTTGTTATTCGCAGAAATGGTCAATTAATAGAATCACAAAATTTTGAGTTTCCACAAGTAACAACAAGCGGAACTACCACAATTTCAATAAGCCTAGAAAATACTTTATTGCTAAATGCAGGAGATGTAATAGATGTGGTAGTATTAGCATCTTTAATATATGAGCATGATGGATCTGTGCTACCTTTCTTTTTTCCTGAAGTTGGAGTATTTGACCAATTCAATTTAACATTTGATTTAACAGCTGAAGACGCGCCCTTAGAAGATGGTGATAGTGTAGTATTATCTCGATTTATTCCTGATATGAAATGCAGTGACTTCCTTCGTTCATTGCTAAGAATGTTTAATGCTTACCAAGTAGATGAGGATGGAGTTGTGAATATCATACCAGCAAAGGACTATTACGGAGGAACAGCACCATCTCAAAGAGAGGACTGGACAGATAAGATTGACTACGCAGAAGTAGTAGAGATAGAGCCACCCAATAGCATACAAGGTAAATTCTACAATGCTAAATGGGTAGATGAAGATGATAGATACCATGAGCTATACAAAGACCAAACTGGTGAAAGATATGGCAATTACTTATATGAAATAACAAATACTTGGCAACGTGGCATTAATGATTTGGAGGTTGGGTTTAGCCAATCAGTACCCGTTCAAATAGATTCAAGTGATCAAATAATACCTAGTATTTATCAAACCAATAACGGAGTAGTAGAGCCGTATAAAGGCAACGCTCCTAGGATATTTATTTATAATGGATTGATTGAAGTACCACAGGCTTCATTTGGTGCTATTCACCCATCAGACCCAGCTGTTTGGGGTTTTCCTCCAAGTGGTGATCCTTTGTTTATTGTTGATGGCTTAAACTGGTATTATCCACAATTTAGTCATACACTTGATTTTAGCGGAACACCTGAATTTGATTTGAATTTTAAATATCCATTACTTAGATATTACGACGGTAGTTTAAGCGGTGGCATGCCAACAGACAATTTATTTGAACGTTATTGGCGTGTTTTTTTAGAAGAGCTAACAAGTGCGGATGCTAAGGTGTTAACGGCTTATTTCAATCTTTCAAAATTAGATATTAAGAACTTAGACTTTTCAAAACTAAAAGAAATTGAGGGGGTGTTATATAGGCTTAATTTAGTAGAAGGTTTTGTTGGTAATGAGATAAGCACAAAGTGTGAATTAATTAAAGTATTGAAAGGCTCAAATAGGCGAATAATAACGATTGCAGACGGCACGGCTCCATTTAACCCTAACGACTCTACATTTATTGCTACAGTTGACCAGAGCGGTACAGATGATCCAGTAGCGCAAAACATATTTAAAAACACAATGCCAATAAGTTTATCGTATAGACTAGTTGGAACGTATAATGTAACAACAAGCAATGACTTATTTGAAAACGCTACATTAGTTATTAATCCATTAGATAGAGATAGCAACAACTATGAGATAGTAAGAAATAGCTCAACAAGTTTCACAATTAAAACATACAATTCAGCAGGGGTATTAACTAACGGTATATTAAACGCTGTAATAGAAATCAAAAAACTTAAATAATGGCAGAAAGAACGGCAATATTTAACCTAAAAATAAACGACAATAATAGTGCTAAGAAAGTAGCGCAAGCAGAAGCACAGCTAGAAAAGTTTAGAAAGTCTGCACTTGAAGCAGATAAGGGAACAGGTAATTTTGAGAATAGGTTAAAGTCCATTAACAAGGTTGTCGATCAAAATGCGTTTAGTTTAGGGGAAGCGAATAGGTTAATCGAAAACTACCAAACAATAGCCTTTCAAGCAGGTAAAGATTCCCCAGTTGGTCAAGAAGCAATTAAGAGAGCTGCTGAACTAACGGACAGAATGGCTAAGTTACGCTCAGAAGTAACGAATCTTTCCAACGATGGTAAGAATTTACAGGGTGCAATGCAGTTGTCTCAAGGCGTTTTAGGAGGCTACCAAGCGTTTGCTGGTGTTACAGCTATGCTAGGAGTAGAGAATGAGGAGTTAATGCAAACCATGGTAAAGTTACAAGCCGTGCAACAAGTATCTATGGGAATAGAACAAGCTCGAAAATCATTAGAAGAAGGTCAAGCGGCTAGATTACTACTAATGAATATTAGAACGAAAGCTTTAGCATTAGGAACAACAATGTATGCAGGAGCGCAAAAAGCGTTAAACATTGCCGTAGGCTCAGGAAGTAAAGCAATGAAAGGATTTAGAACTGCTTTAGTAGCAACTGGTATCGGTGCTATTGTTGTAGGTGTTGGTTTGCTAGTTGAAAATTGGGATAAGCTAACTAATGCTGTAAATAGTGGTGCTGAATCATTTAAGAAATTTGCGGAAGAATCTTTGATTATGCAAATTATCATGGCACCAATAAAAATCATGATAGATGGAATAATTGCAGGATTAGAAGCATTAGGTATAATTGAAAGTGAGGAAGCGAAGAAGGCAAGAGAGCTTGCAAATGCAAAAGCAGAGCAAATTAGAAAAGAAAGGCAAGAGGAAAGAGAAAGAATAGCGGAAAAGATAGAAGGATTGGAACGAGAAAGAAAATCTATTGATAAAAAGTATTCTTTTGAAATTCGCAAAGCAAGAGCAGCAGGAAAAGATGTGACAGAAATGGAACGCCAAAAGATGGAAGCCACAATTACTTCGACAAAAGAGCAAATAAAAGCGACAGATGAATTAATTAAAGCTCTAATGGAAGAGATAAAAATCCGCATGATGTCAGGAGCTTTCAGTATAGAGCAACAAGCGGAGCTTAGAGAGCTGATGTCAACTCGAAAAGAATTAGCGGAAACGGTTAAAACAACATCGCAAGACTTAGAAATATTCGACATTCAGCAAAACAAAAAAAGTATTGATAGGTCAAATAAAACCGCTGATGATACTGTAAATATTGAGGAGCAAAAGGAAGCTGAATTGCTAAAATTAAAACAAGCGTTTACCGATTTATCAATAGCCAACATAGAAGATGAAGAGGTTAGAATGTTTGCACAACTGCAAGAAAGACAGATAAGAGAGAAAAAGCAACTAAAGGCTAAATATGGAGAAGATACTGAACTATTAAAGCAGTTAGAAATAAACCAGCAAGCAGAAATGGATGCCTTAAATGAAAAGATAAAATCTAATCGTTCTGAAAAAGAAAAAACAGAAGCTCAAGCAAAAAGAGAAGAGGAGTTGTTAAGGTTAGAAAACGATTTAATGTTTTTAGAACTCGATTTTGAGGAGCGACTTAATAAAGAGCTTGAGCTTGAAAGGGCTAGAAGAGATGCGTTACTAGCTAATGATGAGTTAACAGATGAAGAACGTAGAAAAATAGAACAAGAATATTTGCAATTTGAAGAAAATATAGATCAACAAAGAATAGACAGAGCTAACAACACAGCAGAAGCTATAAGAACGGCTCAAATAGATATGCTTAGTGCAATAGGTAACGGAATAAAAGAACTAGCAAATGTAGCGCAAGCAGGCGAAGCAGTACAGAAAGGTATAGCCATTGCAGAGATTGCAGCTCAGACAGCAATGGGCTTTGTTCGTGGTTTAGGTATTGCACAACAAGCTGCAGTGGCTAGTGGACCATTGGCACCATTTGTTTTTCCTACTTTTTACGCTACGCAAATTGCCAGTGTGTTATCCGCAGCAAATAAAGCTAGAGGAATACTTGGGGCGGGTGGTAGCACTTCAGCACCTAGCCCAACAGGGAGCAATATGTCAAGCGGTAACACTGGTGATTCAAATAATTTACCATCATTCAATAATAGAAACGAACAACAAGGGGAAAGCACCCAAGAAACAAAAGTTATTGTAACCGAGACAGACATAACACGAACACAAAAACGAGTAAGTGATATTGAGGTAAGAAGTGTTTTTTAATATTTATTTGTATATTTGAAGTATGGAAATTAAAATACCTTCAAAGTTAACGCTAAATCATCTTAACTTAGTTGCTGAAGTATTAAGAGATAAAGAACCAACTACGGAGAACAAAATAAACTTTGTAGCCGACTTTTGTAACGTGCATAGAGACGAGGTAGCAAGAGCGCAGCACTCTTCATTATTAGAGTTATATTATGAGTTAACAAGCTTGTTTAACGAGGTAAAAGTAAAAGAAGATGTGCAACAATCAATAACTGTTAAAGGGCAAAAATACACGTTTAGAGATATCTCAAATAATCATCCTGCTAGTTGGTGGATGACTTGCCAAAAGGAGCTAGCAAAAGGCATCAAATCTCATCAGATTATGGCTTTATGTTATATAGAGGAGAATATGCAATTTAATGATTTTGATGAAAAGCACCCTAGAATAATACTTAACCCTTATATAGAGAGGTATAAGGTATTTGAAAATGCTGATTTGATTGCTGAATATATGCCGTTACAAGGTTTTTTTTTGACCAAATTAAAAAAATACAGAAAGCCTTTTATAAGCCTACAAAGGATAAGAAAGCACCACCCCCAACAGTTGAAGAAATTGTTAAAAGCTACTTAGATACTATTCACGCACTATCAGACTATTATAAAGAAACATGGCATCAGATAGAGAACTGGGGAATGCTTGATTTTCTATTTAAGACAAATGAAATGAGTGATAAAATGAAGCAAATAACCAAAAAGACAAACACCTAATGACGATCTTTGATGCAATCATATCAGATAATTACTACATTGCTACAGCTATGAAGATAGCAAAAAACAAAGAAGATGCTTATGATTTGATGATGAACACTGCTTTGAAAATTGCTGAAAAAAAATACAAGTTAAACCATCCACATTCTTTATTTTATACTATTGCGCTACGTGACCATATCAATAAAACAAAAAACTTTGACTTAATAGATAATTTACTAATTGATAAAGAGGTGGGTAAATACCAAGAAGATATGATTGATTGTGCTTTATCTAAATTAGAACTATCTCCAAAGAATAAAAGAGAGTTCAAAACGTTAAGCATATTTAAACTATACCTAAAATATAAAACTCAATACAAAGTAGCAGAAGCCACAGGTATATCGAGAGACTCTATACAATATCAAATATCAAAATTTAAAAAATATGTTATTGCTAATTGCGAAAGTTATAATAATTAATTTAGGCTTGTTTAGTCTCTATTGGAACGTCCTACAAGGATACAATTATATTGATCAAAAACCATTCAACTGTATAACTTGTATTTTTATATGGATAGGTTGGTTATCAATACTTTTATCACTAATACCTTATTTTTATTTATTTTGTGTACCTTTAACACTAAATTTAATATATGAGAAATATGACTGATATAGAAATGATTCAGCCACACATTGACAAGTACAAGAAAACAAAGACTTGGAGATTGAATAGTCAAGAAAAACTGGCTTTAAAACGATTGTATAAAGATTCTGGTAGAGGATCCTTAAACACAAATTGCGGTAATTGCATAAGTAAGGCTTTAAAACTATTGAGTAGCAAACAACCAAAAAAAGAAGAAAGCAATGAGCTTTTTGATTTGAGTATGCCTGATTTAAGGCAATTAGCGAAGTCTTTAGATATTAAGAGCGCAAGAAGTAAAGAGGATATTATACATAATATAAAGAACAATGTCAAAGCGTAATCCAAGTGAATTAGAATTTCTTAGAGCGTTAGTAGGTTTTTTCATTGTAGAGCATATTCTATATTTTGCTTATCAGGTTATTGCATGGATACTAAAATAGCTATCATAACATACAATAGACCTCAAGAATTATTAAGGTTAACCAAAGAATTAAAAGGTTTGGATTATGTTGTTATAGATGATGGTAGCAACTATGATAGTTTCATTGAAGACGATAGGCTAGTAAAATTACCACACCAAGGAAAAAAAGGATTTTGGCTTACTTATAGTGTTGTTATACATAACCTACTCAAATCAAAAGCAGATAATTATATTATTTTAGCAGATGATTTCTACAATATAGATTTTGATTCTGTTGCAGAAATACACAGTAGGTTTAGAGATGACAACTACACTGTAAATATGATTAACGATAGTAGAAGGTCTTGTTGGTCTAGTCCTAGGAAATGGAAAACACCAAAAGACATGATAAACAAAGGCTTTTTTGATTGCGGAGGGTTAACCAATAGAAGGACTTTGCAGCAGATAAAATTGAAAGAAATGCCTGCAAGTTGGTGGACACCGAATAAAAGTAGCGGTGTAGGCTACCAGATAACAAAGCAATTAAAGAATAAGACTAAAATGTTTACACCTAAACAATCACTTTGTAAGCATGGGGATGCAGTTAGTAAGATGCACCCGATAGAAAGAATTAAAAACCCATTAATATCAATATGAAAGTAACAGCAAATATAGCTACTTATCCAGCAAGGATAGATTCATTAAAAAGAATGATAGATACAGTAATTGATCAATTCGACCAAATTAATGTTTGTTTAAACCAATACAGTGTAGCTCCTGACTTCTTAAAGCATGATAAAATAAATGTAGTAATACCCAAAGACAACTTAACAGATAACGGAAAGTTTTTGTTTTTATTACACGCTGATCCTGAAGAGCTTTATTGTACACTAGACGATGATTTCTTATATCCAAGTAACTACCGAAAAACACTAGAGAGGAATCATAAGATATACCCTGACCATGTGCTAACGTTTCACGGTAGGTTATTGAAGGGTAAATTTAAAAACTATTACAAAGCACCTCACAAAGTTTATAGAATACTAGGAGATGTTAGATACGACTTTCCTGTTGATGTTTGCGGTACTGGTGTTACAGCGTTTAAGCCATTTGAAGGAGCACAAGATGTAGCGGTTAACTCATTTAAAAAAATGTCCGATATTATATTTTCATTACATTGCGCTTTTAAAGATAAGCCTATCATTTGTTTGTCGCATAAGCAAGGATGGGTTAAGCATATCAATAATGATCAAACTATTTTTAATGAATCTATTCAAAATGATTATCGACAGGCTATTCTTTGCCAAAAAATATACGAGCTTAAATATGAATAGATATTACTAAATACAATACAAAATTAAGAGGGCGCTATGTAGTTCCCTCTTTTTTATTTCACACAATTTTACGGTGTTTCTATTAAATATGTATGAAGTTATATGAACTTGATATTGACGGAGACACTAGCGAAGTATTTTGCAATAGCATTGTGAGCGTTCCTGCTCATCTAAAAGCAATGATGAAATTTAAAGAAGAAAGCCGACCACAAAAGTTTTCTTTTAATGATGAAAAGCAAATAGTAACTGGTGTTCTTATTGCTGTTGATGAACCTATAGCAAGATTCGACGAAGAAACTAATGAAGAGTTTAAAGTTGTGTTTACAAAGAAAGTAGCTGACAAAATAATGTTAGACTACTTTAAAAAAGGTTATGCAAATAATCTAAACCTAGAACACAACGATAAAAACCTTATTAAGTCAGCCTTTTTGATCGAGTCTTATCAAATAGATTCATCACGAGGAATGAGTGTTCCTGATGCTTTTAAAGAACAAGATTTAAAAGATGGTAGTATAATATTTTCATACAAAATAGAAGACAAGCAAGAATGGGAGGAAGCTAAAAAAAGAGGTGGGTTCTCAATCGAAGGAGTCTTTAATATGATCGAAGTAAAAAATCAAAAAAAAGAAAAAATGAGTTTATTGAAACGTTTAGGATTATCCCAAGAGGGTAAAATGACACTTGAAAAGTTCAAGGAGTCAAAGCAAAACTTTGCTGAAGCAGTTACAACCGAGGACATTGTCGTAGTTTATGATGGTGAGCTTCAAGAAGGTACTGAAGTATTTGTTGAAGTAGAAGGAGTTCTTACACCAGCTGAGGGAACACACACGCTTACAGGAGATATGGACGGTGTAGTCATTGAAGTTGCTGAAGGAGTTGTTACAAGTGTTACAGCACCTGAAGAAATGAAAAAAGACGAAGAGGAAGAGGAGATGGCTAAAGTGTCAGAAGTAGCAGAGGCATTTAAGGCAATGGAATCAAAGTTTAACAAAACTATTGAGGCTGTAAAAGCAGAGTTTGCGAAAACTATTGAGTATAAAGATAAGGAAATCGAGTCTTTAAAGTCTGAGTTTGCACAAGTAAAAAAAGCTGCTCCTGCTCCAATTAAGAGCAAATTCAAAACAACACAAAAACCAAAAGAAACAAAAAAAGTAAGTACAGCAAATGATATGTACGAAGTAATTAAAAACGCTAAAAACAAAAAGTAATGACAAAAAGAGAATTAATGAAGTTCGGTTGGGATGATTCAGCATTAGCTGACAGAACAAATGATGAAACAACCGATATATTGAGAAAACAAGTATTTACTGGATCAACTTTAGACCTAGTAAATATTCAGGAAGGTGTAAAATACAAAGAACTAGTAAAACAGTTTGATGTGGACGTAACGTGGCAAGATGGATCTTCTTGTGGTTTTAACGCTTCAGGAGATGCTGTATTGACAGACCGAGAAATTCAAGTTTATCCTGTTAAATTGAACTTAGAGTTTTGTAACCTTGACTTATTGGATACATGGGGAAATCTATTGTTAGCGCAAGGATCTATCAATGAGCTTGAAGATATGCCACTTGAAGAGATTCTTATTGCACATTTGAATGAGAAGAACTCTAAAGCATTGAATACAGCTGTATGGCAAGGTAATATATCTGCTGGTACAGGTAACAACGCATTTTTTGATGGATTTGAGTTGTTGTTTAACACGGAGTCAGCTAATATGATTGACATTAATACTAACGGAGCAACAGTTTTCGATTCAACTACTGCAT
>Ga0102941_1001266_pt1 | contig 11815 bp, 21 predicted proteins | sample SalPonR2_C_D2_MG_FD_79281 | JGI IMG/M metagenome (GOLD analysis project Ga0102941, IMG submission 79281) | Salt pond soil microbial communities from South San Francisco under conditions of wetland restoration - Salt Pond MetaG R2_C_D2_MG | ecosystem: Environmental > Aquatic > Marine > Intertidal... | reverse complement strand
TCGGCAATCAAAGACATTATTGATTCTCAAGTTGAGAGTGTAGGTACTCCAAACGGTGTTTATATAAATAGACAACAGGTGTGGGATTGTCTAAATTTCTACGAAACTTTACACCTTGGCTGAACGTCGGTTGCAATTTGCGAACCATTTTGAATTATAGGAGCGCCCTATGGAAACAATTTTTGTCAAGTGTCCAAATTGCGGGCACGCCTTTGATAGTCACGATAATTTTTGGTGGGGGCCGGATGAGGACAATCACCCTACTGTTGAAAATTACAGGTGCCCGGAATGTGGCGCAAGCACCGAACCATCATTCCGGTGTTCAATGTGCCCTTACGATAGAACTTGTACACGTGAAGAAATGTGCCCTTGTTGCGACTCGTGGAATTATGATGATTTTACCGAAGTGGTTCCGGGTGCTCAGGAAAACAAGGAAGATTAGCAAACAGCCAACAGGTGTAGCCCAAAATTTTTACAAAACTTCGGGCGGGTACGACTGTCCGTTGTGCGCAATGACTTTATATTGGAGGTTTTATGCTCAGTGATTCAATAAAAAATATAGATGAATTTATTGAGAGGTTTACTTTGATTGGTGGGTACATAGCTGACGACTGGCAGCGCATAAAAACAGCTCTGGCGGAGTTGGGCACTACGACTAATAGGTCAAAGGTGCCATGTGGTGACTGTGGAAAGTTATTGCTGTCAACATTGGAGTGTGATAATCCAGAGTGCGTGCGTGTTATTATGCGTGGACGTGGCACCCGTTGACTGACAATGTACACCATTCCTCGATTCCTTTTGAATTGTAGGACGGACCAAAGACGGCACGTCGTGTGCCGAAGAAAGGAAATGCAGATGATACGGATTCAGAAAAGTAAAACCGCCGATACTCGCACTTGTGATTTTGCATCAGTGTCGAAAGAAACACTGCGCCAGAGCAGCATCCAGCATATCGGAGATGTTCGCAAAGGGATCGAATTTTTCAAGGCGCTTCTTGATACAGCTGCGGACCGTCACGATTTTGACAAATTGACAGATTTGGATGGCTTTCACTCAGATTTTGTTGGTGGGTTTGAAAGTACGGATTGGTGGGATAATCACCGCGAGGTAAATCGCCACCAACTATTACAGGAAGATGGCGTTCGTGACGACGTGAATCTTGTAGATGTTTTGGATATGGTCGTGGATTGCGTCATGGCCGGAATGGGCCGGTCCGGTACGGTTTATCCCGTCGATATATCAACCGATGTGCTACGTCGCGCATTTGATAACACTGTGGAATTACTGAAATGTAATGTCGAAGTGCAAGAAACATCCACGTAACACTAATGTTGATATGGGCAACAACACAACCAACCCCACCATTTAAACGTTCGACACGTGACACTTTTGGCACACGTCGAAAAACTTGAACTCAGAAATTCCCCATATAAATAATTATAAATGGGGGCTCTGATGGAAAAACAAAGCATTTCAGAGTTTAAGAAATTCATTGAAATGCAATGTGAACAAATACAACATGATGTTGGTTCTGAGCAAGAAAAAGTTTTTGATTGGATAAATAAAAACGGAAAAGATTACAGGGAGCGATTTGAAAAAAGTTTATGTAAAAATTGCACACGTTGGGAAATTTGCGGATATAATCTTTTAACTAAATGTAAGTTTTATGCCGAGGATATTAGTATGTATTCAGGAAGAAGAGACATTTTAAAACGCGCATATGAGGTTGGATTGCTTGTTAAATCAAGCTATATTAAAACAAAGCACGGTATAGATGAATGGCCCTTTTCAATTCAATCAAGTATTCATATAGAACACAAAGGTACTGATTCAGAATTAGTTTGGTTTATTTCTGACTTCAATGGAAAAAATACATTATATATTATTTACCCCGGCACTCAAACTTTAAAAGATGCCTTTACTGATGCCCTTTTCTTTCGTTCAAGAAATCCAGCTTATGCAAACAATTCAAAGGTAAGAAATCATTGGGGATTCTTGAATAGAGGATATTTACCAATAAGAAAAATGAAATTTGAATTGATAAATGATAATATTAATGACATAGAGGTTATATGTGAATCTGGTCATTCTTTGGGTGGCGCTGTAAGTGAAATTTCATGTGTGGATACCCATTATAATTTTATACGTAAAGATGGTTCTGGTATTTTTGCACGAAAAGGAGGCTCTCTTGAATTAATTGGTTTTGCTGCTCCGGGGAGTGGAAATAAACAGTTTTATGAATCTTTACATGGTAGATTATCACAATACATACGAGTTGAAAGTCCTTGGTGGAAGGATATTGTCACTGGGGTACCACCACAGTATGCTATTGCAAGAAAAAGGGTAATTGAACCAACAATAGAAACCACATGTAAACACGGCATTGAAAATTATGTTGCAGATTTAGTTAGGTTGATTGTAGAAGAAAAACACATTGACATTTTATCTGAAATCAAAGGATTGAAATTTGCTTCCAAATAAACGCACCCGAAAACATAAGAAAGTTTTTCATGTTTGTCAATTTGAAGGCTGTAATAAAGAATACTATGCAGTGCATCAAAATAAATATTGTGAAGAACATGTTAAAAGTAAATATAAGAAAGTTTTATATTGTAAAGCTAAAATAGACCCAATTGAAGATGTGAAATTACACAATGTTTATATTAAACATGATTATGTTTCAAGTTTAGATTTACAATTAAATTGTGATTGTTGTGGAAAGCCATATCAGATTAAATTGTTGCCGCGTCAGTTTGTATATCCTAAATATTGCGAAACTCACCGAAATAACTACAAAAGAGAACTTTTTCAAAAAAAATCTGGCATTTCCAGTTAGAAAGGTTTATTTTTGTTGAAAATATTGAAAGGTGCGTATGAAATTCAATTCTGAAATTAAAGTGCTTTCTGATGCTCTATCTTTTGCAAAGATGGATTTTGAAGTTAAGCAAAGTGACATTATCAATGAAGATACTGGAAAAACATCGAACATTTCAAAAAGTATATATAAATCTACCAATGGGTTGGAATTAGGTATAGTTGGTAAGAAATATAGAATACTTCAAAATTGGGAAGCCTTTGATTTTTTCAACATCATGAGTCAAGATAGTGAAGTTCACTTTAAAGAATATTATCTTATTGGTGGTGGAAAAATTTGTATACTTAAAGTGGATTTAGATAATATTGGAGATTACAAAAAGAGAATAGTGCTTATAAATGGTCATGATGGTAAAGTTGGTTGTGGTGTTCGTTTTGAACTTTATAGTGAAAAGTGGGATACTTCAATAACTGGAAATTTTGAAAATGTCAGTAATGAAGTAAAGATTAAACATACCATGAACGTGAAGCAAAATCTTGAAGAAGCAAAACGAATCAAAGAAATAAGTGATGATTATTTTATTGAAATGAATAGGTGGTGTGAGTATTTCAGTAAAGTTGGGGTGGGTGGAGTAGAGGAAAAGATATTCAAATCTCTTGGATATAAAGGTAGTAATAAAACAGATTCTAAAGTTAGCTTTATAAAAGATTTATATCAAGAAAAATCAACATGCGCTTTACATTTGTTAGTAAGTTTTTCTGAATGGGTTGATAAGTATAGTTGTAAAACAGAAGAAAAGCGTATAGTTTTCAGTAATCTAACAAAAGGTTTACGGGTTAAAGAGAATATGTTTAATTTGATGAAAGGTAGTTTGCTATGATTATTTATCATGGTCGGCGAAAGCCCATGTTTGACAATATTGGAAAAGTTGTAAAAAAATATCCACCAACATTCACCATCGGTTTTGAATGGGATGAAAATTCCAAGTATATGGTTATCGGGTGGGCCGCCGCCAACACGAAACATGAACCATATGATAGGAAAAGTGGTCGATTGACTGTTGAAACACGAATTGAAAGATTGGTTGGTAAACTTGAACACGAAGAAGATTATGTAGTACACGACAGTGCTGAATATACAGAACCGCGATACATGGTAAGAGATTGCTTTTATATTATGTATAAAAATTTTGATTATTATTTTAATAAAGCACTCAAATACTATGATATTAATGAAAAAGAAATCTCAAAATTTCTACTATATTATCCGACAAGTGAAAGTAAAATTTATGGAAAAATCATCGAAAATTTTAAAAGGGGGTAGGTGTGATAAAGCATGATATGTCAAGAAAATGTTCAAAGTGTGGTGCGGGGGCTGGAATAAAATACTTGCCAGAACGAGACCTCATTGAGCGGAAGTGTTCTAATTGTGGTAATATTTGGATGGAAGCGCCGATTGACAGAAATGATGAAAACAACAACAGTGAAGGTAATGTTATTCTTGGATAGAGGATTGATATGACAGATAAAATTTTTAGAATGCTTGAGGAAGTGACAGGAACAAATGATATGTTTGATACTCGTCTACTTCAAGGAAGTGTCAAATGGGATTATGAATTGAGAAATGCTAATATTGAAGATGGCCGTGAGTTGTGCAAAAAGTGTGATGGGACTGGAAATGAACTATTTATGAATTTTAGAAAGTGCGGTGAATGTGATGGAACAGGTGAAGTTGTTTAATCATGACTTGTCAATATCAGTAGCTTCACTTATTCTTTCTGTTTCTTTAATTCCTCAGATTGTATATTCTGTAAAGAATAAAAGAGTTGATATTAGTAGTTTAACTATATATTCAACTCTGTTGGGTATTGCTTTGTTGTTGTGGGCATATTCAAATATGGAGTTTTGGTTTTCTTTTTGGACTTCGTTCATAGTTTTTGCGTGTTGGTTAAGTTTAATGTTTTTGAAATGTCAATTTGAAAGATTGGAAGAATATGAAAAATCCAGTGAACAGTAATTATTGCGCTTCAGTGGTTGAAGTAAAGAACACTATACCAATTGATAATTGCGATAATGTAGTACATACTAACATATTTGGTAATCTTGTTATTGTTTCCAAAGATACTAACGTTGGTGATGTTGGCCTTTATTTTCCCCCAGAAACACAAATTTCAAATACTTTCTTGTCAAAGAATAATCTTTTCCGTCATTCAGAAAATAACGACAATAAAGAAAAGAAAGGTTTTTTTGAAGACAGTGGAAGAGTTAGAACTGTAAAATTTCGTGGAAATTCATCAGTTGGATTTTTCATTCCGATTAACAGTTTGGAAAATGCATTCGACAATGTAAATTCTGAATATTTCAAAGTTGGTTCTGAGTTTGATTTTGTTGGTAAAGATATATTGTGTAAAAAATATATTGTGAAAGTTCGTGAGGCGAGACAACAACAAAAGAAAAGTAGGAAACCAAAGGAATCTAAGATTATTGAAAATCAATTTAGATTCCATGAAGATACTAAGCAGCTTTACAAAAATATTCAGAAAATAAAACCTAATGATATAATTAGTGTTACTTACAAACAGCATGGAACGTCCCTAATAAGCTCTCGTGTTCTTTGCAAAAAGAAATTGAATCCATTTCTTAAATTGATGAAATTTGTAGGTGTTCCGGTTGTTGATAAACAGTACGATAATATATACTCTTCTCGGCGAGTAGTTAAGAACAGTGATTTGAATCCAAATGCAGCACATTATTATGAAACTGATATTTGGGGATTGGCGAATGAAAAATTGAAGGATTATCTACTTGATGGTATGACTTTTTATGCTGAAATTGTTGGATATGTACCAAATAAAGAAAATCCTTTACATTCAACACACATTCAAAAAGATTATGATTATGGATGTGAAGCTGGTCAATTTGAAGTTTATATTTATCGAATCACCTATACTAATCCAAATGGCAATGTGTTTGAATTTAGTGCAAAGCAAGTTCAAGAATTTTGCATAATGAATGGATTGAATGTTGTTCCTGAACTATATTATGGCAGGGCGATTGATTTAGATGAATCTCTGAAATCAGGTGAACATTTCCATGAAAATCTTTTGGCTAAACTCAAAGAAAAATACAATGAAAAAGATTGTTTTATGTGTAAAAACACTTTGCCAGAAGAGGGAGCGGTGGTGAGGATTGAAAGGGTGGAATTTGAAGCCTATAAGCTAAAGAGTGAAAGATTTTATGAACGTGAAACTAAGCTACTTGACAAATGTGAAGTAGACATAGAGGAAAGTTGATAATATGGAAGAGTTAGATGTTATTAAAGAGTTGAATTATATTATTGGGTGTGATGAACAATCAATTGAGTTTCTTTATTTTGATTTGGTCACCAACGGACACGAATCTAAAATAATGTTGAGTTCAGGTAACAGTGGAATTACGGTTGATGTTGTTGACTATGATTCCGCAACAATGTATGATGAACTTAACACCAAAGAAAGCATTAAAAGAAACATGATTGAAAGGATTGAAGACTATATTTCTGAATTACAAAAAGCAAAAGAGGCGGTGAAGAAATGGAAAGTTTGATAATGATTATTATTTTGTCATCGTTGTTGGTTGCGTCAATCATTGTAAACATAACATATCATATGAAATATACTGTTCTTAAAAGTACAGAATATGATTTGAATTTTCTTGAAGCGCTCAGGGATAAGATTGACATAGTTTTCAATTCAATGTCTGAAGAAGAATATCAAAAAATGTTTAAGGAGTTACAACGTGCTACTATGGCAAAGAAAAACAATAAGGGATAATTTTCTCAAGGCTTTACAGAAAGCTAATCGAAACATTGAAGTTTATAAACAAGACTTGAAATTTAGATTGGCGGGTGATTCTTCTTTGTATAAATTTGTATATGATTGGCAGGATAGTGAAGTATGTGGGATTGAATTATTTCAACAAATTGAAGTTCCAGACCCACCGAACCAGTTAATGTTTGAATGGGGATATTGATGCAGAAAATAATTGTTATGCAAGGATTACCAGCGAGTGGCAAGGGAACTTGGTGTAAAGAGTTTTTAGAAAAGAATCCTGAATGGGTACGTGTAAATCGGGATGATTTGCGTAGAATGCGTGGAACTTATTGGTTGCCTAAACAAGAAGATATGATTAGTAAATGGGAAGTGTTCTGCATCGAATCAGCTCTTGAAAGTGGTAAAAATGTAATTATAGACGCAACTAATCTTAATCCAAAAGTGATTGACAAATGGAAAAAGGTTGCAGAAAAATATCATACTGAAATTGAATATGTTTTTCTTAAAACTTCTCTTTTAGAGTGTATTGAGCGCGATAAACATAGACAATATTCTGTAGGTGCAAAGGTCATTAAAGGGATGTATCGAAAATACGAACATCTTTTTAAATCAAATGTATTAGAACAAGATAAAAATTTGAAACCAGCTATCATAGTTGATATAGATGGAACTATTGCAGAAAGAACAAATAGAGGCCCGTTTGATTGGAATAGAGTTGGTGAAGATTTGCCGAAGAAAAGCATAATTGAAATTTTGAAACTATACAAAAGATTCAATGACTATGTGATAATACTTTTCAGTGGTAGGGATTCTGTTTGTAGAGAATTTACTGAAATTTGGTTGAAGAAAAATGGAGTTCCTTTTGACCAACTTCACATGAGAAAAGAAGGTGATCATAGAAAAGATGCGGTTGTCAAAGAAGAAATGTTTAATGATACTGTTCGTGGTCGATATTATATTGATTTTGTGATTGATGATAGAAAGCAAGTTGTTGATATGTGGCGTGAATTGGGATTGGTGTGTTTGCAAGTTGATAAAGGAGAATTTTGATGAAGATTGAGATAATAAAAACAACACATCATGATAGGTTGAATGTTGATAGTGTTAAGAAATTACTGTTACACGAGTGGTGTTACATTATAAATGATGTTGCTGCGCTTAAATTTATCCGTTGGTGTGGTGAAAATATTTGGGAATGTTTGCGCTGCGAATATACCTTAAAACATAGATTTGAAGATTGGATTCAACACCTTGAAGAAACAAAAACGGAATTTGATTTTAGTTCAAATGGAGATTGACAAATGTCAGAATTTGAAAAAATAGTGTCTGAATATAGTAATATTGCATTCAATGATGATATACAAAAACGAGATAAAAGTCACACTCTTTTTCAATTAGAATCATACAACATCGTCCCACAAAACTATCAATCGAATATATTTGATTATGGGCGAATCATCACTTGGAATGGTAAGTTATATGCTAAATTGACAGAATATAAAAACATTCACAGGTTAGATATTAAAATTGATAAGGTGTTTGGTTTTCCACTTTTTGATAATGAATATTGGTTGGATTCGTTTGTACCATTACATGAAAAGCAAGGGGTGTGTCTTATTTGCCGACACCGTGAGGGAAATTTTGACTTTGATATATCCCATAAACGACTTGAAGTGATGCAACGACTTAACGTTCCAATAAAACATTGTTATGGAAAAGTTGAATATGGCGAGAATATGTATAAGGGAACAGTTGGCAAAGACAGGAAAGAACAGTCGCCGTCAAGTTTAGAAAAATTGAAAACGCTCAATAGATACAAATTCAATCTTTGTTTTGAAAATTGTTATCATGAACAGTGGAGCTGGGATTATATAACAGAGAAAATAACTGATTGTTTTAAGGCTAAGACGGTGCCTATTTATTGGGGATGTTACAATATTCAAGATTATATACCAAAGGACATTTTTATTGATTTTAGAGAATGGATAAATAATTTAGATGGGCTGAGTGAATATCTAAATTCTATGTCCGATAGTGTCTATGAATATATGACTGAAAAAGCATATGAATTTGTCAATGGTTGGCGTTGGGGAAATATAGAAGATTTGAGAAAGGTGTTGAATAATGTGTGATTGTAAATGTAATAGAGATTTAAAAATAGGATTGTTTGCAACTGGTGATTATGTTAATACGTGCATTAGGTGTGAAAAAACATTCACTGGTGATAAACGCGCGATGATGTATTTAGATTGTGCAATAACGTCAATTGAAGATTTGAATAATTGGTATTCGTGTAAAATTAACACTGCAATTGCTAAATTAGAATCTATGTTAATGTTTGAATCTTTTCAAAAAGAACACATATTAGAAATTTTAGAAGGTTTGGAATCTGATGATTAAAACTATTATTTTTTCAAAGAACAGAGCTGCGCAGTTGGATTTGTTGCTTCGGTCAATAAAAGACAATTTCAGTATGATTTATGATATTAGCATTCTTTATAAGTCAACGAGTCAGTGTTTCACTGAAGGCTATGATAAAGTAAAATCTAAGTTTCCTGATTTAGATTGGGTTGAAGAAACTGATTTTGTTCATGATTATAAAACGATTCTAAATGATATTATTTCACCATATACTTTGATTCTTGTTGATGATGAAGTTGTTGTTGATGATTGTATGGTTGATAATGCGTTGAGTGAAATGGTAAATAAAAACTTACATTGTATATCTCTTAGAATGCATCCAAATGTAAATTATTGTTACACTGCTAATTTACCATCACCTGAAATGCAACCATCGTATGTTATAAATGATTGGGGATATGTTTGGAATTGGAAACATTACGATGAAAGAATTGATTTAGGCTATCCATCCTGTATAAACAGTCATATATATCCAACACATTTCATACAGCATTTTTCTAAAGTGTTAAGATATGAAAATGTAAATCAACTTGAAGGGCAATTAAACACTCAACGAGATTCATTTAAACCGTATATGCTTTGTTTCAAAAATCCAAAGACAGTGAACATTGCAAATAATCTTGTGCAAACAGGAACAAATAGATATTCAAACTTGCAAGAAAACACGGTTGAATATTTGAACAATAAATATTTAAGTGGTTATCAAATATCAACCAACAATCTATATGGAATGAGAATGAACACCCCAACATTCGAGTACAACTATATATGGGAAAAAGAATAGATTTTCTATATCCTTTTCATTTTGATGGGAGAGGAAGAAAGACAGCGATTGAAAGACTGAAAAAGTCTTTACATAGTATTAAAGACCAAGACGTGAATATTTGTATATGTAACACGTCAAAAGAGTGTATTTGGGGTGATATTAAGAAGTTTAATCCTAAATATGTGCACAAGTACAATGATAGTGGTTTTTGTAAACCATTGACAATAAACTATGGTGTTAAGAAGTTAGTCGATACCCCATATTTTATTCTTTCAGACGTTGATTTGATTTATCAAAAAGATTATGTTAAACTTTTGATGAATTATACTCACTCCCCACAATGTTATAGGGTCATACCTTATAATTTCAATATGTCAATTAGGGCTTCACAAATAAAATCAGCAGAGCAGTGTATTAATAATCTCAATAAAATTGATAAATATAGAACTGGTTATGGAATAGCGCCGGGGAATGGACTTATTCACACTAAAAGTTTCTATTTTATCGGTGGGTATGATGAACAAATTCATGGTTATGGCCCAGAAGATGCAGATTTCAATGAAAGAATAAAATATATAAATTGTTATGTAGAGGATAAGAATAAATCATTGACTACTTTTCATATATATCACCCACTTGCGAAACAGAACTCAAGAACATTTTCATATGAAAAAGAGTTTCAAATGAGAAAGAAGTGGTTGTATGAAAATTTGAATGGGTTTGATTTTTTCAAATGCGACAATAAAGAATGGTTTTTGAACAAATTAAGAATAATCAACGCGAACTGGCAAAAATCATGGGGAGAGATATAGATGGGTGATTGGGAGAAAAAACGAATTGAACACGATTATTTAACAGAAGATAGTTTAGTTTTTTGTGTTGGTGGATATAAAGGTGTTTTTGAAAGTAAACTTTACAACAAATACAAATGTAACATTTTTATATTTGAACCAGTCAAAATGTTTTATGATGAGTTGGTGAATAAATTCAACAATGAACCAAAAGTAAAAATTTTCAATTTTGGTTTGTTTTCTGAAAATAAGAAATGTTATATTAGTGTAAATGGGGATGGAAGTTCAATACACCAAGGAAAATTGACAACTGAAATAGAGTTGGTTGACATTGTTGATTTTTTAGATGAAAAACATGTTGACAAGATTGATTTGATGGAAATCAATATTGAAGGTTCAGAGTTTCGATTGATGAATCGTTTAATTGATAGTGGTAAAATATCAACTGTAAAGAACATACAGATTCAATACCATAAATTTATTGATGATTCTGAAACCAAAAGAAATGATATATGTGATAAATTGAAAGATTTGGGCTGGGAAAGAAAATGGAATTGGGATTTTGTCTGGGAAGGTTGGACAAATGAATAATATTTATCTATTGTCATATCCAAAATCTGGAAGTAATTGGTTGTCATATATTATAGAAAATTGTTTTGGTGTTGAAGTGCGTGGAGCAACCGATGAATATTACGTTCCTTGTCACACTGAACATATATATGATAAGCATTGTTTTGTGAGTAAAGGACATGGACATATTAAAACTGAATATATTGATTATGATGGTATGATTCTGCTTTTAAGAAACTACAAAAGAAATATGTTCAGTTTTAGAGGAAATTTGAATGACGACAATAAAGATTTCCAAAACGTAAACAACAAAATAGATTACATTCACAACATTCAAAGATATGAAAAATTCAATAAAAGTAAATTAGTCATTTACTACGAAGATTTGATTGCTGATATTTTCAACACGATACATAAACTTAATTTGTTTTTTGCGTCGTTTGGAATTGAAGGAAATATAGAATCTTTCTATGGTGAAATTGACACTCATCGTAAAAATTCATTGAGTAAATATAATTTGAACCCTAAAAGTAAAGGCAATCCAAAATTCTATGATGGTAAATTGAATGGTGAAAGATGTAAAGAAATTGATGGTTTTGTCAAAAGTAAATATCCATATCTATTTCAAAAATATTTAAGTC
>Ga0102941_1001262_pt1 | contig 11836 bp, 5 predicted proteins | sample SalPonR2_C_D2_MG_FD_79281 | JGI IMG/M metagenome (GOLD analysis project Ga0102941, IMG submission 79281) | Salt pond soil microbial communities from South San Francisco under conditions of wetland restoration - Salt Pond MetaG R2_C_D2_MG | ecosystem: Environmental > Aquatic > Marine > Intertidal... | reverse complement strand
TTTAATCAAAGAATTCCCCGAGGCTCTGCCTCGGGTAGTAGTTCCTTTCTACTGTGGTAGACGCTACTTTTATTCTCCACTGAGAAAGTATAAATTATCTGTTATGAGTGAGCATAAAATAAAGTCACACAATAAGACTCTATTATTATATCATATGGTATTTCCTCTAAAGTATCGGAAATGTGTAATTACAGAAGAAGTTGGAGAAAGTTTGAAAACTATATGCCTTGAAATATCAAAGAGATACGAAATTGAGTTTGTTGAGATAGGTTATGAGTCTGACCACGTTCATTTTTTAGTTCAGAGCGTTCCTACAATGTGTGTTACAGAGATAGTTAGGACAATCAAAAGTATAACAGCAAAGAAAATATTTCAGCATCATCCGGAGATAAAAGCTAAGTTGTGGGGAGGTAATTTTTGGACGAGCGGATACTATGCAAATACAGTTGCTCAATATAGCAATGAGGAAGTGATTCAGGAATATGTCAAAAATCAAGGGAAGCAAGAAGAGTATAAAAAAGTGTACGATAAACAAATAGAATTATTTTGACCTAAGATACCTCGGGTCTCTGCCCCGAGGTAGTTCATTAATTAAAGAACAAACTGCAAAAATGGTAGATTAATCGGTATGTTATAAAATAATATAGGGAATATAATCAATTGATAATAAACAGAATAGCTGTTATCTTTGTTGTTAATTAAAATCGATTTTATGTATACAGAGAATAACAATCACTAACAACAAAAACTGATTAATTTCAAGGGTCTTCAGAATTTCCGGTGCATTATACCCTTTTCAAACCTGTAGTACAATTATGTAGATCATAAATTTTCAGTATAAAAAATTCAAGGTCTCTAAAGCCATACATCTTTGTTTTAAATTGTACCCACTCAATTCTGACCCAAATCTATCTACTAACTATATTAATCAAAGTTCCCCCAGCCTCCTCTGCCTCAAGGTAGTTCATTATTAACTATTTTAGGGAGCGGGACATACTTTTTTTTTAGATGCGAAAAATTTGCAAAGTAGTTCAAATTGATGAAAATTGAGTACTGTCTTATCTGATAACAGATTTATGAATTAGTGAAATCCGTTCCTTAAATCTATTTGTATCAATAGTACCCTGATTTGTTATTAAAAGAACTAATATTTAAAATTTGATTTTTACTAATTTTTCGGGTTATATTATAGGTCATAATTTTTTAGGTAGATATTAGAGTTATCCATAACATTCGTGCAATAAACTTAGGAGTGGATGTTGAGTTCAAAATTTAGAAGATTTCTCTTAAAAGTTTCAATCTCTATCTTTTTGACAAATATTATTGCCATGGCCCAACCTTTACCAAAATTTAAAAAAATCAAACAAGATTCCACATTAATATGGGGAGAAGCAGTTTTACCTAAAAGAAATAAAGCCAAAGAAAGAGCGCAAGTTAATCTGTTGTCAAAAATTCAGGTAACAATCAATTCAAAATTTACAGATATGACAAGTGAAAAACGGGTTGGTGATAGTATATCTCTTTCTTCTAAGAGCAAATCAAAAATAAGTAATTATACCGGGATGTATTTGAAAGGGTTGGATAGAAAGTATTCGAAACGGGATAGTATGTGGTCAGTTATAGCCTATATTCATCGTGATTCATTAAAAAGTTCTTTTGAACATAAGAAAGAAAAAATAATTCATTATGCAAGAAATGGGATTGCGGCTCTTAAAAAAGGTGATCTCGAAGACGGTTTAAAGTATTTATATTGGGGATATTTACTTTCCAGAAATTATCCTTATAAATTAAAACTAATTTGTCTGACAGGAGCTAAGAAACAAAATCCTCAGTTATCTTTCCAGAATAAAATTTCTTCTACCTTTGATGATATAACCATAAAGACTAAAAAGTGTTATAAGGATGGAAATGTTATTATGGCTCCTTTGCAGTGCTATTATAAAGGTAATCCGATATCCAAAGCTTATTTTCAATACTATAGTGGATACGGAACTGAGTACGCAGTGATAGAGAATGGCAAAATAGATATACCACTATATGATAAACCAGTAAATGATAGCCGGAAATTGACTCTCACCTTTGAATATGCCTATGAAAATTCAATGGTTGTTGACACTCAGGTAGAAATTCTGCACAATTTCTATAGTGATATTGAATTTGATAACCAAAAAACGATAGAAATAGAATTTCCATGGATTAATAAAAATGAAACAACCCAATCCCAAAAGATAACTGAGAAGAACAAATCAGATAATAAAAAAGATAGTTCACTGTATTCAAACTCTAAAAATAATACTGATAGTGTTGATAAAAATCAGGAACTCGTTAAAAAAAGTAAACCAGTCAACATTGGTACCAAAAAATCCAAAAAGCAAAATAAAAATGTTACTGAAGTATCAGATATTAATCTTTCTAAGGCCATCCAATCATTATTAAAAAATATTCAAGATAGAAAAAGGTTTTTAAAACTTTTAGTCCAGTATAAAAAATTAGATAAATTATATTTTGGTAATAAAAATGATTTTGATAAGAAAGAAAACTCTTATGTATCTATAATAGACAAAAACTCAGTCTATGCTTTACTTTATTTTAATGGTGAAAAATATTTCAATTTAAAATCAAATAAAAAATACATAGATTTAAAATCTAATTTTAAAGGGAAACGCATGATATGGATAAAAGAAAAATAATTATCTATAATATCATATTAGTAACAGTATTTTTAGTTTATTCAAACAATATAGTTGCGATGAACTCTAAAGTTGAAATAACAACTGGTGGCACTTTTTTTAAATTTAGGAAAGAAGTAGGAAAGAAATTAACTAAAGTTGTTAATGCAATTGACAATAAAAATTTTAAAAAGTTAAAAAAATACACCACTAAATCAGGATTTGAAGATATCAAGGGAATAGCCAAAGAAACAGATTGTTACTGTGTGAATCCCTTATATGAACGTAGATTAATTAAAATTTCGTTAAATAAATTTGAAGTTCGCGATATAAAAGTAAAAGTAGATATGAATAAGACTAAAGGTAATCCTTTTCAATATATAGTTTTTACTTTAAATCAGGATGCCGTAATAACTGCAGCAAGATTTGCTGTAGATAAACATCATTACAAAAATATTATTAAAAAAGGTAAAAAATTAGATGATTTTACGAGAAGACAAAAAATACTCCACTTTATTGAAATTTTTAGAACTGCATATAATAGAAAGGATTTGGAATATCTAGAGAAAGTATATAGTGAAGACGCCCTTATTATTGTTGGAAAAGTATTAAAGAAAAAGAAGAAGTCTGATGATATGCTTGAAGGTTCTTCTTTATCTGATAAAAAGGTAGAGTTTATAAAAATGAGTAAGAACAAATATATAAGCCATCTTAAAAAAGTTTTTAAAACCAATTCTTTTATAAATGTTAACTTTGAAAAAATTAAAATTAATAAACATCCTAAAGTCGATGATATATACGGTGTTACATTAAAACAAAAATGGAATAGTTCTACTTATTCTGATACGGGATACTTATTTCTTATGATTGATTTTATGAATCCTAAAAAACCAATTATACATGTTAGATCGTGGCAACCTAAAAAGTTTCAAGATGGGTCTATAGTCAGTCTTGGTGATTTTGAAATAATAGAATAAAATAATACAAATTGTTAAAATCATCTAGATTATTGAGTTTTTAAAAAATTGAAGTGTAAACAGGGTTATATTTGAAAGCAGAGGCGAGATAATTAAACCAATTGCTGGTGTTTTTTATAAACATATTTGAGTAAAGAACTTTTTTATGCCTGGAATTTACAAACATAAATAATTTACACAGCGAATATAAAATTTTATAATCAGTAAACTTTTACAGAGGAGTTTTTTTGGCCGCAAAAAATACTTTTACTAAACTTTTCAGATTATTTTTTGCTTTTCTTTTATCATCAGTATTAATTACAGCTCAAGTTCCTGGCGATAGTCTTGATATATATGAAAAAACAAAAAATTTAGTTCATAAAATCAAAATGTGGAAGCAGGATTCTGTAAAATTAACCCAAAAATATAAAGATAGTACATATACTGATATTTTTGATCAATATAATATGGCAATAGATACTCTTCCACAAAATAATTTGAAAATAAATCTCTCTTTACCGATATACATGGGTACTTTGACTACTGGCTTGAAATATATTATTGAAAAAGACTCAGTAAATATCCAAAAGATCAAATTCTTAAGCAGCTTTGCTTTGTCTGACTCTAATATTATATTCGACGATTCAATAAATATTAGGTTAAATAATTCATTGCCAGACCGACAACAAATTTTTTCATTCGTACAAAATAGAATAGATTATTATAGAACTATGCTTTTACCTTCCAAATATTCTGCTACAAATTTAAAACCAATAGCCAAACCAATCCAATTAAAAATATTTGGGCGCGATAGATATGATTTAAAATACAAAAAAACTTGGAAATGGATAAAAACATTAAAAACATTAGGAAAAAATAAGAGGTTATATTCCGGTTTAGTATCGATTAAATACAAATCAGATAGGACATATTTATCAAAATCCTATATTAGTTTAACTACTGAATATGCAAGAGGACATCATTTCTTTATTATTAATGAATCACTAAAAAAAACTAATAATAGATATATTTCTCAAGAATATAATGTTAAACTTTATCCCTATGTAAGAGTGGATAATGTTTCTAACATATTTAGCCAAGAAAAAACTAGAACAGGTCAAAAAATAAAGGTAAAGGTGAAATAACAATGGAAGATTCTAATTTTCTTCAATCCAAAAAATTATTATTCTTGATAATATTTCTTTTAACCCATTTCATTATTGCGCAAGAATTAAGCACCATGCATCTAGAAGAGATTGGTAGAAAAGAGGGGATTCAGCTAATAGTAAGAGATCCCAATGAAGCAATTCTGGTAGTACATTCTACAATAACAAAACTCAGTTTTGAAAGCAATAATGTTATCAAATCTGTCAAAAATCCTGAACCTGGAGAGTATCGTTTACATTTAAGACCGGGAACTCATATTATTACTTTCAAGGCAGAGGAGTATTTACCAATCAAAAAAAGATTTTATATACCCAAAAAAGACTACAGAGAGGTTAAAATAACTGCTGAAAAACCAGATAAATCTGTAGAAATGGAATACGGAGATATTAAAGTTGCTACTAAACCTGAGGGAGCCTCAATAAATTTAGACGGGCTAAAAATTAAAGGTAAAACTCCTAAAATCTTTAGAGACCAGTTAGCCAAAAAGCATAATATCACCTTACGTTTAGGTAATTATTATGAACCTATAGACACTACTATACAAGTCCAGCCCGATACCTTAAATGTTTTTGAATTCACTATGCAGCCCAAATCCACTGAGAGTGAAGGTGACTACGGAGGTATGCAAATAAATACCAGTCCCAAAGGAGCAATCGTTCGCATTGATGGTATTGAAGTAAGGGGAAAGACACCTTTAAGTTTAGAGAAACAAAAAGCAGGACATCATAGAGTAAATCTTTCCTTAAGTAGTAAATATAAGGCAATAGATACAACAGTATATATAGCAGGTGGAGAACAGAATACTTTTGACTTTAATTTCCAAAAGAAGAAATATGGTGATTTAAAATTAGTCACCACTCCGAATAAGGCCATAGTAGAATTAGATGGCATCCCTGTCAATGGTCAAACCCCACTTACATTTAAAAATCAAAAAGCGGGCGCACATAAAATACGACTTTTACAGAAAAAAACTTTTCCGGAAAGAGATACGACAATTTTAGTTGATGAAATAGATACCACCGTTAATATTAGGGGAGGTGAATTAAATAAATATAACTTTACCTTTAATATTGGAGATTTAAAAATCAAAACTAAACCATCCGATGCAAATATTACTATTGATGGCTTCAAGTTAGCAGAAAAGACTCCAGCAATGCTAGAAAATAAACTAACAGGGAAGCATTCATTGAGACTTGAAACTGATAATAAATATATTGATACGGCAGTAACTGTAAATACTAATGATACCAGTGAATACAATTTTGATCTAAAATGGAAAACAGGTTATTTGTCTTTGCATGGTTATCCGGCTGAGTCAAAAATAAGAATTGATAATAGGAGGGTTAATAACAAATTTTTGAATATAACTTCCAATGATATAATAGAATTGAAAAAAGGTAAGCATGCTATATTTGTTAATAAAAATGGATATCATAATAATACTGCAAATATTTCAATTGGTTATAAAGATACGATCACAAAACAAATCAAATTGAAAAAAAAATCTCCTCTAAGGGGTATATTGTATTCTACAGTTTTACCCGGTTCGGGTCAGATTTATTATGGCTCCGAGAATAAAGGGACATTGATTGCAATGAGTACTGTAGGATTGAGTGGAGGTTTATTTTTCTTAAATAGGATTTTTAAACGAAAATACAAAAAATATAATAAATATGTTGATGAATATGAGAATGCTAGCTCACTTAATCAAATAGAAATTCAACGAGAAAAGAAAGAGAGTACATTAAAAGAACTTAAAAACCTAAAAAAATATGCGTATATCACTAGTGGAACTTTAGGAGCTATATGGTTATATAGTATTATTGATACAGGTTTATCTTTTATTACTGTAAAAAATGATAAAATTGTGATGTCTGCATCACCTCGAAGTATACATTTTTCAATCAAATTTTAATTTTGAGTACTTCTAATTATATCAAAGTGAGTTATAATATGAAAATAAAAATTTTAATCCCTACTTTTTTAATAATTTTTACTTTTTTTTCCTGTGATGTTGTTTCTTCTGATCTGGAGAAGAAAGGTGAAAATCCATTAGATCCACAGAGCCCAAATTATTCACCTCCCAAAGTGTCAATTGTGGAGGGACCTTCAAAAGGAGAAACTATAAAATCTGATCAGACCAAAATTAAATGGGAAGGTAATCAGGGTTATTTAAACGAATATAAATACAGAATAGACACGGAAGAATGGTCTGGATGGGTTGATAAAAATCAAATTTATTATACTTATCTCAATGAAAGGTTACATACTTTTGAAGTCAAAACACGTTATTTAGATCAACCTGAATATATTGAAACACTATCAATAAATTTTAAAGTAGATGCTATACAAGGGCCAAGTTTATGGATAAGAGACAAAAAGAAAAATGTCCAACAAAATTTTTCCTTTGATATACAGATCATTGGGGAAGAAGTAGATGATCTTGCTATGGTTTCGATTGAATTAAATTTTCATCCCGATTATCTTGAGATTGTGGAATGTTCTCCTACTGCCCAAAGCCCTTTATTACAAAATCATGAAATAATTCATACTGATAAGTGGGATAATGAACAAGGGTATTTAAAAGCCTATTTAAGTATAAAATCAGAACAAAAAAGTGCTCTAAAGGGAAGTGGGGCCTTATTTAATGTAAAATTTGAATCAATCAATTCTGGAAATACTACCATTGCTTTTGGTGATAGTTGTGAATTTAGAAATTATAACGATGAACAGATTATGATTAATGAAACTAATAAAGGGATTATTGAAATAGAGCAATAAATTATTATTCACCAATAGCAAATATTAGTTTAGAATAAGTTTTGGAGTTAAATATGGAAAAATCATCAGTTACTATAATATTAATTTTTATATTTTTCCAGTCACTATTGTTGGGGGATGATACTTTAATAGTCGATGCCAAAGATAATAATGGTCAACCAATTATTAATGCTATTCAGAAACAGGTAGTAGCTGATACTAATGATGCCGGGGAGCAACTTCATGATGTTTATAAACTTATAAGGGGGCAAAGATACTATTATACTCAGAATGTCAATTTACATAACCCAATTACTTTAGTTGCTGAAGAGCCGGGTATGGAAAATGAAACCAAACCACCATCAATAATTCCTACTATTAATGATGATGGCTCCGGGGGAGGTGGGAATTTGTTCTCAATCCGGAATGATATTACTCTTAAAAACATTTTTATGACCACTACCAGAACTGATGGCTCATTCTCCTGGGGAGCAATAATAATCGCTCAAAAGAGTGGTTTAGAAGTCACTCTTGATGGATGTATAATTGAAAGAGCTGGCTGGACTTCAATTCACCTACCTGAATCCGACATAAAATTCAAATCAAAAAATTGTGAAATTAGAAATAATCAATCCCCAGGTAGTATATATATTAGTTTTTATGTATTTTTTAATCAGAATAATACTGATACAATACTTTTTAGAAATAACACTTTTCTAAATTGCAATGGTATGGTGTTTGACGGCTATCAGATGTATTCCGAAAAATTTATTTTTGATCATAATACTTTGGTGAATTCTTTAAGATGGCCTTTAGCTTACCATTGGTATAGAGATGCTGAAATAACTAATAATATTTTTTATAATCAGTCAAGTTATGGAATGACTGATTCAGTGCGTAGAGACGATGAGCCTGACGGACAACAATTTGGTATTATTAATGTTGATACATTACCTGCGAATGAATCAGATACTGTAGATCCTGGTAGATATACAATTCCAGAATCGGAGAGAAAACTTATAGTTAAAAATAATGTATATTTTTGGTCTCAAGAAGTTAAAGAGTACTGGGAAGTAGTTAGTGATAGTGTACATAGACCAGTGTGGATGAATCCTCGGACGGAATCTATGTTCAATGCTGATAATAGTTATCCCTATTTAGTTTTAGAAAATAATGTTAATATAGATCCCGGTTTTACAAATTTCGGTGGAACCGAGTCAATGGTTAAATACTGTCGCAATCAAAGAGCTGATGGTTCGAGGAGTTTATGGGACTGGGACCCAGATTCAGTCGACTATCCAGATAATCATATTATAAATTTACAATGGCCTTTACCAGAGGATCTTAGTTATTCAGCAGACCTGACCGGCACCGATGGTGAACCGATTGGTGATCTCAATTGGTATGATAGCTACTCTCCTTCTGATAATAGTCCTCCTACTGCTTCGTTCACGGTCACACCCGATTCAGGCAATATATCTACAGTATTCCAATTTGACGCTTCTAATTGTAGTGATGCAGAAGATCATATTTCTGAACTTCATTTTCGCTGGGACTGGGAAAGTGATGGTAAATGGGATACTGATTTTACAGCTGAAAAAACCCCTTCCCATCAATATTCATCATCAGGAATATATACAGTAAAATTGGAAGTAACGGATAGTCAGGGAGCCACCGATATTATAACAAAACAGGTTGAAGTAGCTTTGACAGGTAAGGTAAAAGTAGTGCCTCCAGGTGAGAATACTTTACTGGAAGAAGTAGCTGCTGATACTAATACAGATGGTACCCAAAAACATGATATATATGAACTGAAGAATGGAGAATTATATACGATCTTCGGGACAGTCAATCTCCAGAATTCCATCACTATTAAAGCTGAGAATCCCGTAAATCCACAGGATGAAAATAGTCCACCTCCCCCTGTAGTACGTTCTGGATTGAATGCAGAAGGCGAGCTTGGAGCAGGGATTTTTATATCTACCACTTCAGATATCCTGTTAAAAGATATATATTTTGGTGGAATGACACCAGATGGTACATCTCGAGCGTGGGGACACTTGTTAGCTGTATATGCAAATAATGTTAATATCCATTTAGATGGTCTTATGTGGGATTATCTTGGTTGGTCTACTATCCATGTCGATGGCAAAAATACAAATACAACTATTGAAAATATAAGAGTTAGAAATGCTACGAATGATTTTGATCCCTGGACTCCCTGGGTTATCAGTTTTGAACAGCAATCTCAAAGTGAAGTGGTATTTAAAAATAATAGTTTTTATAATACTACTGGCTTTATATTCAAGGGGAGAAGAATGTTATTTGATAAGTTTGTATTTGATCATAATACCATAGTTAATGAGCACAAATGGCCATTCCATTTTTACTGGTATAAAAATGCGAAAATCACCAATAATATCTTTTACAATTCCAGTTCTTATGGGCATGATAGGTCTACCTTGAATGGTAATCAGGATCCCGATGGTCTCCCATTTGGTATAATTAATGTAGATACTCTACCTGATAAGGATGAATTTGCCGATCTAGTTGTTCCAGAAGATGAACGTAAACTAGAAGTTAAAAATAATATTTATTACTGGAATCAAGCTGTTAAAGACTATTGGAGTAGTATTGATTCTATTCAAGGCGAAGTTTGGATGAACAAGAGGACCAAACATATAATCAATAATAATCCTGGAATGGTTGCAGAAAATAATATTAACCAGGATCCTGACTTTGAAAAAATTGTAGGTACCAATCAAATGTTAGAATGGGCAGTAACATTTCGTTCTGAAGAAAAAGAATTTTTCTGGGGACATGAACCAGATAATGATAAAAGTGACCTTGATTGGCCCCTGCCAGAAGATCTCAGCTATACGGCAAATTTGACCGGTACAGATGAAAAACCAATTGGTGATTTAAACTGGTGGACTGATTACTCTCTTTCTGATGATGAAAATACTGCTCCCCAAGCCTCATTCACCGTCTCACCTGATTCTGGGGATATTTCAACTATTTTCCAATTCAATGCCTCTGAATGTAGTGATATAGAAAACAACACTTCGGACCTCCAAGTTCGTTGGGACTGGGAAAATGATGAGCAATGGGATACTGATTTCACTACTGATAAAGATACCAGCCATCAATATTCCTCTACGGGCAGTTTTACTGCAAAATTGGAAGTAAAAGATTTGGATGGTGCAACTGATCTAATTCGCAAGAATATACAAGTAGACTCTTCAAAAACTGGTCCAAAGATTATAGAAGCTACACCCCAAGATTTTGCACTCTGGCAAGACTCAATTTTTGTATCATTTGATAGGGAAGTAATAATCTCTAATGAATCTGCTATTAAATTGACTGATAAACAGGGAAATAAGATTGATTTTAAAATATTAAAAAATAATATAGGAAACAAATTAATTTTAGTTCCCGGAGAACATTTACCACCTAGAGGGAAAATGACAGTAAAATTAACTACAGATATTTTGGATAATTATGATAGGAAACTTGACGGTGACGGAGACGGAGAGCCGGATGGTATACCTGAAGATAACTACTCCTGGTCCTTTCAAACACCTATTCTTACAGACTATAACTATGATCAAAAAATAGATGCTGCTGATCTACTTTTATTCACAAAAGCTTGGAAAAAGCCCCAGAACCTTACCTATGAGGTCGGGCCTGCTAATGGTGATCCTCCTTTTAATGACTTTAAACCTGATAGCATGATTAATTTCGAAGATTTTGTTACCCTATCCAGAATGTGGAACTGGTCTTTATCAGAAACTAATTATTATAGGCTATTCAATAGTCAGGACCTTTCGAAAAAAAGTGGTGATAATACAAAAGAAAACATTAGGAACAAAAAAGTATTACTTGAACCAAAGGTTAAGGATAGAAAATGGAATGAGGAACAGGAAAATAAATTTCAAATAGACATAAAATCAACAAGTAATGCCAGAGCAATCAGATTAATCATAGACAATTCCTCTCATAATATCTCCTATAAAGGTATTAATAAGGACAAACGAAATAATAATAAACACAATATTCTGCAAAAAACTGCCTCTTCAAAGGCTCTTGGTAATCTCCATAATCAAGGAGATAATTTAATTTTGACAGATATAAAAAATGATTTTGCAATAATTGATCTAATTAAACTGGATTCCAGAGTATCTGATAAATTAATTTCACTCGATTATACACTAAAACAAGACGGAGATGGCAAAATTAAATATTATAAAGATAATTATAACAGAAAAGAAAAAATTATTAGGG
>Ga0102941_1001261_pt1 | contig 11839 bp, 13 predicted proteins | sample SalPonR2_C_D2_MG_FD_79281 | JGI IMG/M metagenome (GOLD analysis project Ga0102941, IMG submission 79281) | Salt pond soil microbial communities from South San Francisco under conditions of wetland restoration - Salt Pond MetaG R2_C_D2_MG | ecosystem: Environmental > Aquatic > Marine > Intertidal... | reverse complement strand
GAAGCCATCGAAGAGAACCGTGGCTGGGAGATCATTCCCGAAAACCTGCCCGGGCGCGGCGGTGTCAACGCCGCCCGCGAGCTGCTTGACGAGCCCGCCGATGGATCGGCAATTGCCGTGCTCGTCGCCGAGACCCTGGGTTATAGTGCGCGGACCTCACCCGGATCTGGCGTTGAACCATCGCGCTTTACGCCGATCACCACGACGGCGGGCCATCAGACCGGCTTCGTCGCGAACGCGGCTTCAGGCTGGACGGATCTCGGAGCTGTTCTGGAGGCGGCGCGAGCGGGCGAGCCGATCCGGATGGGCGCACTCTCGGCCTTGCACGACGACATCATCTACCTGCTGGGCGAGGCGAATGACATAGAATTCAACGTCGTCCCGGTCCGGGGTGGGGGCCGGGCGGCCCTCAATGCACTTGCGGCAGGCGATATCGACGTGGGCATCGTGGCCGGCGCACAAGCGCGGGGCGTCGCGTCCGGCGAGCTTGTCAATCTCGCCTCCACGATCGGTGAACCGCTGCGCCTGTCGCCGGATGCGCCGCTTCTATCCGAATACGGCGTCGATTTCACCCTGGAGGGTTACTTCATGGTCGCTGGGCCCGCGGACATGCCGGACGAAGCCCGTGCGGCGATCGCTTCCGCAGTGGCCGAGGCGACCGCGTCGGGCCCAGCAGCGGAGTTCATCGGTCGTGCGTTCGGCGGGCCGCTGCTGATCGCGGGCGACGACCTCGACGCGCTGATCGCGCGGACTTGGGAAACCTCTGCAGAGCTGCTCGAGGCGGTCTCTGAATAGCGCGTCACACCCTCCTGCATCGGCAATGCCAGCATGATGAAAAAGCACAAGAGTGACCGGGTACTTGGCATAGTCATCGTGCTGGCATCGCTGCTGATTTTGTCTGTGTGGGTGCCCAACGACATCGAAACGGGTGTGATCGAACAGGTTCGGCGAAGAACCGTGCTCGGCGACAGTCTTCTGCCGGTCTTTGCAGCCAGTGTTCTACTGTTGAGCGGTGCGCTCCTCTCAATCGGGCGGCCGTCGGAAAACCGCGGGCTTACGGTGGCCAATCTGCGGTTCATTTTCGGCATGGGACTGATCTTCGTTGTGACACTCGTCGTGATGCGGTTCGCCGGTCCGCTCTTGGTTGACGTTGCCGGAGACGTAGTCGGAGCGCCTGACGTCTATAGGGCGCTGCGCGATACCGCACCTTGGAAATACATAGGCTTCGTTCTCGGTGGTGCTGCGATGATCCTGAGCATGGTCTGGATGGCCGAGCGCCGGATCGGGGGCGCAGTGATCGTGACTGCGCTTGCCGCAGTGCTCGGCATCATCATGCTTTTCGATATACCCTTCGACGATCTTCTGCTGCCGCCGAACGGGGACGTGTGATGACGCCCTTCGACTACGTGGTCGCTGGCATAGCGGCGGTTTTTCTGGGCCCCGAGCTATTCTCGATTTTTGGAGTTCCGGTCTCGGTCACTCTGGTCATGATCGCCTTTGGGTTTCTTGCAGGCGTGCTTGTGGGCGCGACACCCGGGCTTGGCGGCGTCATGGTCATGGCGATTTCCTTGCCAATCCTGATCTCGGCCTTCGGGTTTTCCTCCGATGCGCTCCTGCCGGTAATGGGCTTTCTGATCGGTGTCATGAAAGGCGCGACCGTAGGCGGCGCCGTCCCGGCAATCCTGTTCAACACGCCGGGAACCCCCGATTCCTACATGACCACCCTCGACGGCTATCCGATGACGCAGAAGGGACAGGCCGGCCGTGCCTTGCGGGTGGCTCATTTCTCCTCTGCGGCAGGCGATACGTTTTCGGACGTCGTGCTGGTCCTATGCGCCCCTTTCCTCGCCCTGCTGGTCGAACGATTCCTCGACTTCCCGGAGAAAGCGGCGCTCCTGATCCTGTCGCTGTCCTTCATCGCGGCGCTTGTCGGTGCGTCACCGGCCAAGGGCCTTCTCTCCGCCGCGCTCGGCCTGCTTGTCGCCTCCATAGGAACGGGCAACGATTTCTACCCGCGTCTGTCGCTGGACACGGACCTGTTGTCCAACGGCTTTCCGCTCGTCGGCGTGGTTGTTGGCGTGCTGGTCATCGGTGCCGTCTTCGACGAGTTCGAAAAGACGCTTTCGGACCGCACTGCCGCGGTGCCCGGATCACGGAACGGGCTGGAGACAGAAGGTAGGCTGACCCGTCGCGACTATCTCGACATCCTGCCCTATGTCGGGCGGTCCGCGCTAACGGGCACGGCCATCGGCGCGCTTCCGGGTATCGGCTCGACACTCGCGGCGACGCTTGGCTACGCCGTGGGGGCGCGGCGCCACGCGCGGGTGGCTGGTCCGGACGAGCCAGCCTTCGGCGAAGGCGCGCCGGCGGGCGTTGCCGCGACGGAGGCTGCGAATTCCTCGGTCTCGGGTGCAAACCTGATCCCCGTCCTGTCGCTTGGTATCCCGGGCAACACGGCTGCGGTTTTTCTGATCCTCGCGGCTGACAGCATCGGCGGGTTTAATCCCGGACCGTCGGTGTTTCGCTTCTCCGAGGATGTGGTCAATCCGGAATTGGTGATCGCCTATGGGATCTTCACGTCGATGTTCGTGGCGAATGCGCTCAATTGGACAATCGGCGGGGTCTTCATGCGCTCGATGAAGGTGATGACCCGTTTCCCGAAACAGCGGCTTCTGCCTGTTGTCCTACTTCTGACACTGACTGCGATTTATGTTCAGACGACTGATTTTGCGGCCATCTGGATAACGCTCTGCTTCGGTCTTCTGGGCTATCTCATGCGACGGCTGGATATCTCGCCCCTCCCTTTCGTGATCGCGTTCGTTCTGGGCGGCAGGATCGAAGAAACCGTTCGCCAGGCCTTCGCAGCCACCGGGTCAGATCCCTGGTTTTTGTTCAATCGGCCCGTTGCAGCCGCTTTCATGGTTGCCGCTCTTTTTGTGATCATCTGGTCGACGCGAAGAAAAAAGCGGCTGTGATCCACGCGCCCTCCGAGGGGTGCCTTGACTTCGATCCTTCTGGGCGTCCTCTTTGTCCGCGACCCGGTCGTTCACAAGATTTCCGTGAGAGTCCGTTTTCGGCATGAGCTGACACTCGCAGAAACACTGTGAAGGTCCGAGGTGCGGACCTTCTGGACCTTCAGCCGAATGCTACGGACACGAAAGATCGGCCCGAAGCCGACATTGGTCTCTCACGTGGCGAAGGGCGCCTCCGACCTCGAAGCGAAGCCGGCTTCGGATCGACGATCTCATGCGGGGTTGTCGGCAGGTGCCTGTCGGGAATGACGTGAGAGGGGTAACAGGAGCGAGGCAGTCAGTCCCGGCGCCGCGTCTCCGAGCGTCAGCGTCCCGCCGACGGCCTCGGCGATTTCGGATGCGATGGCGAGGCCGAGCCCGGTGCCGGTTTCATCGGCCCGGGCATGTCGGCGCATCAGCGCGTCGCGCGCCGCTTGAGGAATGCCCGGCCCGTCATCGGTGATCGTCAGATGCAGGCCGTCGCCTGCGCTCCATGCCGAGAGCACAACCCTGCTCCGCGCATGACGCGCCGCGTTCTCGGCCAGCGCACCCATCGCCTCGGCGAGGTCCGCCTCGTCGAGCGCGACCGCCATGCCGCCCGGAATGTCCTGCTGCCAGTCCAGCCGCGCCCCGTCGGGCGTCCGCCGCAGGACCGCGATCAGCCGATCGGCGACGCGGGCGGGATCGGCGCGCGCATCGGCCGCGCGGGCGGCGGTCCGGGCGCGGGCCAGTTCGCGGTCCACCGTGCGGCGCATGGCGCGGGCAGTTTCCTCGATCCCGTCGGCCTCAGCGCCCGCGCCGGACCGGCGCAGGCGTCCGGCTTCTCCCATGAGGGCCTGCAGCGGCGTCTTGAGCCCGTGCGCCAGATCCGCGGCACGGGCGCGGGCGCGTTCGGTCTCGGCGTCGCGCGCGGCCAGGAGATCGTCGATCTCCGTCGCCACGGGACGCAGCTCGACGGGCCAGTCAGTCCCCATGCGCTCGGCCCGGCCCTCCCGCAGGGCGGCGATGTGGGCGCCGAGGTCTCCCAAGGGCCGGAGCCCGACCGACAATTGCACCCAGCCTGCCACGCTCAGCGCCAGCGCCAGGAGGACGAGGTAAGGCGCGAGATCGGCCATGAAGGCGCGGCGGGCGGCGAGAAGCTCGGACGCCTCCATCGCCACCGCGGCCCGTACCGCGCCGCCACCCAGACGCGCAGGCAGCGCGACAGACCGCTCCAGAACCAGCAGGTCCGACCCCTCTGGCCCGGTCAGCCGATGCACGTGCACCGCGCCGTCACCCAGCGTGTCGGCGGGCAGGTCGAGCGCAGCGTCCCAGAGCGAACGGGAGCGCTCGAGGACGCCGGCCTCCTCGATCTGCCAGTAGAGCCCGCCATAGGGCACGGCGAAGCGAGGATCGGCCGGCGGTCGGGCCAGTTCCAGCTGTCCATCGGGCCCGCGTTCCAGCCCGGCAATGACCTGGTCGAGCTGCACGGACATCTCGGCCACCGCGCGGCGCTCCACATGCGCGCCGAAGAGCTGCGCAAGACCCAGCGCCGCAAGCCCCAGCGCGAGCAGGATCGCCAACGCGCCCGCCAGCGCGAGGCGCAGGCGCAGGCTCATGTCGCCTCCAGGAAATACCCGAACCCGCGGCGCGTGCCGATGACGCCGGGGCCAAGCTTGCGGCGGAGGCGGGCGATCACGGCCTCGAGCGCATTGCCCTCGCGCGCGTCGTCGTCGCCGTAGAGGTGTTCCAGCAGTTCGCTCGGCGGCACCGGCCGGTCGCGATGGAGCATCAGGTAGGCCAGGAGCCGGTATTCCAGCGCCGTGACCTGCACCGGCACGCCGCGCAAGGCGACGCTCATGCGGTTGGCATCGAGGCTCAGGTCGCCCGCCTCCTGCAGGGCTGCGGCATGGCCTCCGGAACGGCGCACGAGGGCGCGGGCCCGGGCGACGAGTTCCTCCATTCGGAAGGGCTTGGGCAGGTAATCGTCGGCGCCGGCCTCGATCCCCTCGACGCGCTCCTGCCAGGTGCCGCGCGCCGTCAGCACGAGAACGGGCATCGTCCGCCCGTTCGCCCGCCAACGCTTCAGCACCGCGAGCCCATCGAGCGACGGCAGCCCGAGGTCGAGCACGACGAGATCGTACTCCTCGGTATCGCCCAGGAACCACGCCTCCTTGCCGTCACCGGTCCGTTCGACGCGGAATCCGGCCGCGGTCAGGGCGGTGTGCAGGTCCTCGGCGATCCGGGGGTCGTCCTCCACGGCGAGCGCGCGCATGTCAGTCGTCGTCCTGCTCGCGCTCGACGTCCAAGACCGTGCCGGAGGCGGCGTCGATCTCCATCTCGTACAGACGGCCCTCGGGCGTGACCAGCTCCAGCTCGTAGATCCAGCGCCCGTCATCGCGCTCGAGCTCCAGTTCGATGACCCGGCCCGGGCGCGTCTCCTCGGCCACGGCGAGGATATCGGCGAGTGGCAGGATCTCCCCGGCCTCCAGCGCGCGGCGGGCGAGGTCGTGGTCGTCCCGGTCCGCCAGCGCAGGCGCGGCGATCAGCGACAGGATGAGAGCGAGGCGTGTCATGAGTGCAGTGTCTACCTTGGCCGACCTGACGGCAAGCTGACAGTGCGGGTCAGGGCCGCGTCAGGCGAGTCGGGGCAGAAGCGTGTCATCGGCGGCCGAGCCGGCTGCCTTGGCAAAAGGAGACACGCCATGAAACGCACCATCCTCTTCACCGCATCGCTGGCAACGGCGGTAGGTCTCTTCGCCTTCGGGGCCAACGCGCAGGATCAGGTCCAGGCGCAGACGCAGGATCGCATGAGCATCGCGCAGATCGCTACCATGCTCGAGGAACAGGGCTACACCGTCCGCGAGATCGAACTGGAGCGTGGCCGCTATGACGTGGAGATGATCGACGCGAACGGCATGCGCGTGGAGGCGTATCTCGACGCGGTCACCGGTGCCGTCCTGCCCTATCGCGACGACGACGACGACCGCTACGAGCGGGACGATGACGACGACGGTCGCGGCGAGCGGGACGACGACTGATGGAAGACGCGTCCGACAAGGGGCCGGTCCGGGTCTGGGACCCTCTGATCCGGATCGGCCACTGGGTGCTGGTGGCGGCCTTCGCCACCGCCTACCTCACGGAAGGCGAGCCGCAATGGCTCCACACCTACGCAGGCTATGCCATCGCGGCGACGGTCGCCTTGCGCATCCTCTGGGGTTTCGTCGGCCCGCGCCGCGCCCGCTTCGCGGATTTCGTGACCGGGCCGGGCCGTGTCCTCGGCTATCTGCGCGATCTCCTCACAGGCCGCGCGGAACGCCACCTCGGCCACAGCCCGGCCGGCGGGGCGATGACCGTGGCGCTTCTGGTCGCGCTGGCGGTCACGGCGCTCTCGGGCATGGCCACGCTGGCGGTCGAAGAGGGCCAGGGACCGCTCGCTGGCATCGTCACATCCGCGAGCCTGCCGGCATGGGCGGCGGAGGAGGATGACCACGACGCTTACGACGAGCATGGCGAAGGCGGCGGCGAGGCCTTCGAGGAAATCCACGAGATTGCCGCCAACGCGACCTTGCTGCTGATCCTGCTGCATGTGGCCGGGGTCCTCTGGGCCAGCCGTGTCCATGGCGAGAACCTCGTCCGGGCCATGATCGACGGTCGCAAGCGGAGCGCCGGGTGAACACGCGAGGCCGGGTCCGTCAAACGGCCCCGGCCGCCAGCAAGGCGGCGCGATGCCGGTCGACATATTCCAATTATCATATATGTTCGACACCACACGCATGTTGCGGGCCGGGTCTCGCCCACCGCTTCGTCGTCCGATCCGTCCGCGCCCGAGGGTCCAGTGCCCCGTCAACGGGCCACCCACACCCTGACCGAACTGGAACCTTCCATGCGCTTCATGCCGAACCGTCGCCGCTTCAGGGACCTGTCCGAACAGGAGGTCCTCGCGCTCGCCATTTCCTCCGAGGAGGACGATGCCCGCATCTACCGAAGCTATGCCCAGCGGCTGCGGGCCGACTATCCCGACACGGCGAAGCTTTTCGATGGCATGGCGGAAGAGGAGGACGAGCATCGCCGGCGCCTGATCGAGCTGCACCGCGCGCGGTTCGGAGAGGTCATTCCCCTGATCCGGCGCGAACACGTGGCCGGCTGGTACGCGCGACGTCCGGTCTGGCTCGTGGAAAATCTCGGGATCGAGCGCATCCGCGAAGAGGCGGCGGTCATGGAGCGCGAGGCGGAGGACTTCTACCTTCGCGCCGCCAAGGCCAGCGCGGATGCCGCGACGCGGAAGCTTCTGGGCGACCTCGCCCAGGCCGAGGCGAAGCACCGCAGCCATGCCACCAGCCTTGCCGATCGGAATCTGGGCGAGGACGCGCGCGACGATGAGGACGCGCGGGCGAAACGGCAGTTCGTCCTGACATGGGTGCAGCCGGGGCTTGCCGGGCTCATGGACGGGTCGGTCTCCACGCTCGCCCCCATCTTCGCCACGGCCTTCGCCACGCAGGACACCTAGACCACGTTTCTCGTCGGCCTCGCCGCGTCGATCGGCGCCGGAATCTCCATGGGGTTCACAGAGGCCGCGTCCGATGACGGCGAACTGTCAGGCCGCGGATCGCCTTGGAAGCGCGGGATTGCCGCCGGCGTCATGACCACGATCGGGGGGCTGGGCCACGCGCTGCCGTACCTGATCCCCGACTTCTGGACGGCCACGATAACGGCCTTCGCCGTGGTGTTCCTCGAACTTTGGGCCATTGTATGGATCCAGAACCGGTTCATGGACACGCCCTTCCTGCGCGCGACGTTCCAGGTGGTCCTCGGCGGGGCCCTCGTCTTCGCTGCGGGCGCGCTCATCGGCTCGGGTTGATCGGGAGGTCATTGCCTTGCAGGCGTCCGCTCGGTCCGCGGAGCCGACCATCGCTTGGAACGCAGCGAACGTCCGCTCCCCGCCCACAATGCCCAATGCTGCACCATAGGACTCCGTCCACTTCGGGCTCATGGCCGTCGATCGCTGCGGTCCGGCTCAACGTCCGATGCTAGCAGGTGCAGACATTGGCGCGAGGGGATCACTTCGGCTGGAACGCGGACTTAGGCGCCTTTGGCTGCACCCGCGAATCCGTTCAGGGCTAAGCGCCCACATTATCCGGTCAAGAACTCCGCGAGCGTGCGGTTGTAGCTCTCCCAGCATGGGCTGCCGGGCAAGGGCACATGGTTGGCCGTCTCCAGCACCACCAGTTCGGCTCCCGGAATGCCCGCCGCCAGCTTCTGCGCCTGCGACAGGGGATGAACGGCGTCGTCGCGTGCATGCAGGATCAACACCGGGCAGCGCACCTGGCTTAGGAGATGCGCCACTGTCGCATCGTTGACCGCGTTGCGGTTGCGCATCATTACCTGTGGCGGGCTGGCGGCCTGGGTCATGCGCTGGACCTCGCGACGTTCCTCTTCGGGGCCTTCGGGAAAGTAGGCCATCGCAAAGGCACTTGCAAAGGCGCTTTCCGGGCGCGCCCAGCCGTCGGCGATCATGCTCTTCAACGCGTCGGGCGACGCATCCGCGCTGCGCCGCGACCGCCCCTCGACATATCCGCCCACGATCGCCAGCCGCTCGGGGTAGCGCGCCGCGAAGGTCAACGCTTGAATACATCCGCCCGAATAGGACACCGCGGCGAAGCGATCAAAGCCTGCCGCATCGGCGACGGCGGCCGCATCGCGCGCTTCGACCTCAAAATCAACGTCCCGCAAAACCCGCTCCGACTGGCCGCTGCCCACACTGTCAAAGCGCAGGTAGCAGGTGTGGAGCGCCATCGACGAGATCCACGAGCGGTGAAGCCCGTAGGCCCATTCGAGTTCCAGGTCATGCAGGGACAGTGGGCCAAACCGCAGCACGGGCGGGCCCTCGCCACTGACGGCATAAGCGATTGCACTGCCATCTTCGCTTCGGCAATAGCGGATCCGCTGCGCCGCTGTGCGGATCGTCGGTGCCGCGACCGCAGCCGGGGTAATCACCTCTGCCGAAACCTCCGCCACAAGCATCAGCCCCCGCCGCGCCACGGTTCGGATGACCGCCTGCGCCTTGCCGCTGTCGCCGACCGCCTTTCGCGCCGCCGCGATGCACGCGGACATCGCGGACTCCGATACGATCCGCCCGCCCCAGACCTCCTCCACCATCCGGTCGCGCGTCACCAGGTCCCCGGCATTGCGCACCAGAAGATGGATCAGGTCAAAGACCTTCGGTTCCACGGCCACCGCTGTGCCGCCTCGCGTCAGCGTCAGGCGGGCATCGTCCAGCGTGCAATCAGCAAAATGGTGCTCCATGTGACCATTCTTAAAGCGTTTTCCGTCGGCCTAGCCAACAAAATGCAAACGCCGCCAAGGTTTCCAAAGGAAATCCCAAGGGTTTCCAAGCCTCTCCCTCAAGCAAGGTCACGAAAGACCGGACACCTTAGGGTCATCAACCAAGGAGGCATCCCATGATGACCGTGATCCACACCGACCTGATGAAATACAGCACCCACGTCGCCCCGACCGTGCATGAACGTCAGGCGGTGCGTTTCCGACGCCAAGTCCGCCGCGCTGAGTTCCTTGCCTTTATCAAGAAGGTCCTATCGTATGCCCCGCGCGTCCCGGTGGTGGCGAAGCAGCCGCGTGTGAATTCGCAATCCTGATCCCAGCGGGCCGGCCCATTCGCCTAGCATTGATGTGATGGGAAAGACATGCGGCTTGCTTTTGCCTCCGCGGGCCGTGCGACGGCGTAATGTCGGGCAAGGGCTCGGTGCCGCGGGTCACTGCACGCTCGCTGAACGTCTGCTTCTAATAGAAGCCGACGTTGGCGGTTTCGCATTCTTGCGGCTGGAACGCGGACTTTCCAGCCGTCTGTGAGACATGTCCATTTCGCCAAATACAGAGCAACGGTCACTCGCAGCTCGATCCATTTTTGCGACAATGCCCCGAATGAGATAGCTTCCTTTTCGAAAGTCTTACTGACGAGGGAGGGCGACAATGCGTCCGTTTGCATTGGGGGTCTTCGCTGCAATTGCCGTTGGGGTAGTGGGCACGGCACTGGCCCAGATCAACCTCGGTGAACCACGCGATGATCTCAACCGGTTTCAGGGGTTCTACAGGGCTGACGGCGCTCCGGAGCACAGGCGCTGGTTCGTGGCCGAGATCTATTCTCTCTACGGTGAACCGTTTCCGCCCGGCTTTCTGATGATTGGAGCGATGTGGGGGGATGTTGCGCCGTGGCGGATGGCCAGTTCGAGTGATGTCGTCTTCGTTCGTCCGGAACTCAATGAATGGGAGCCGGAGATTGTTGTCGAATTCGTCCTCGGCGATGACGGCCGGGCGCTGGCCTATGACATCACCTACGGCGACCAGCCAACCGAACGCCTGATGCGGATCGGCGATCTGCCCACCGATATCTGAACCCAGGATTGCCAACAGGAGACACGATGTTCCGAGCTACACGATACGCCTTCGCGGCGGCAATGGTTGCGGCCCTTTTCCCGCTGCAAGGTCTGGCGCAATTACGCCTTGACCGGCTTGAAACCCTGTCGGAGGAAATCACGGCGGTTGTCTACGCGCGGATGGTGGAGGAACTAGCTGCAACAGGGGCAGATAGCGCGGCACTTGCCGAAGCCATGCCCGACCCGTCCTGGGACGATGCCTTCCGCGACGCAGGGCAATGCATGCTCGAAGCCTACGATGCCGAGGCCAGCGCGGAGGCTGTCGATCGAATGTTGTCAGACATGGAAGACGTTTTGCCCCGCATCGCCGGCGCGTCACTTGAAGAGATGGAAGAACTGGGTTCATTCCTGCCAGCAGGTCTGACAGAGAGCGACTCTTTGAGGATCAACCAGCAGTGCGGCATGATGGATCTACAGCGTGAGCGCATGATGCAATCGGGCTTTATGGAAGCGATGATGGCCGCGACACAGGGCGGTTGACGGGAGTCAGCGGACGTAACGACAGACCAACGCTATGCCATTGCGCCTGATCCTTCGATCTCCGCTACTTTATTGAATGTCCGCTACGACCAGGAGCAGCCGCAGTTCCAAGTAAAGACGACCGGCGGCTAACGGAGACGGCAAAATGAACGACATCAGCCAGACGGCAAAAGCCCGGGCCGCGGTCTCGACCTGCGATACCGGGGGCTTCATTTTGCCGGGCGATCCGCCGCCGCGGCTGGCCTCCGCGCGGGCCGCGTCCTGCTGCGGGGGCGGCGAGAGCACCGTCGCCTCCTGCTGCGGCGGGACGACCGCGACGACCGCATCGTCGTGCTGCGGCCCTTCTACCGACGCGGGCGCGGCGCCGTGGCGACGCGTGGACTGGCTTCTCTGGGGCTCGGGCGCGGTGATCGCCGTCGCCTATCTCGCGGGGTTCGTCCTGCCGCATGACGCGCCCTTCGGGCTCGGCGTCTTCACCCATGGCGTTCAGGAGATGATGAACCTGATGTGGTGGGGCATAATCGTCGGCATGGTGGCCGTCGGCCTCATCGACCGCGTGCCGCGGGAGTTCGTGATCGGGATCATCGGCCGCGACCAGGGCGCGAAGAGCCTCGTGCGCGCGGTGCTGGCGGGTGTGCTGCTCGACCTCTGCAACCACGGGGTGCTGATGGTGGGCGCCAAGCTCTACGAGCGCGGCGCGAGCCTTGGCCAGGTCTTCGCCTTCTTGATCGCCTCGCCCTGGAACTCGCTGTCGCTGACCATCATCATCGGCGTCCTGATGGGTTGGGAGTGGATGGCGGTGTTCCTCGTGGCCTCGCTGGTCATCGCCTTCGCCACCGGCCTCGTCGTCGAGGCGCTGGAACGCTCGGGCCGGGTGAAGCCGAACCCGAACCGCGTGGACCTGCCCGCCGATTT
>Ga0102941_1001260_pt1 | contig 11844 bp, 7 predicted proteins | sample SalPonR2_C_D2_MG_FD_79281 | JGI IMG/M metagenome (GOLD analysis project Ga0102941, IMG submission 79281) | Salt pond soil microbial communities from South San Francisco under conditions of wetland restoration - Salt Pond MetaG R2_C_D2_MG | ecosystem: Environmental > Aquatic > Marine > Intertidal... | reverse complement strand
TTCCTGGAAAGATCGCGGGGTATACTCCTCTCCTTTCCAATGGAATTGAGCCGGTTTTTTCCCCAAATAGGTGTCTAAAACATTATCGAAAGCCTTTATCCAGGCGGTACTCAATTTACGATTTTTGTTTTCAATTACAGCATTCACAATGGCATCGAGGACATTATCCATTTCGCCATGCACATGACTTTCAGTACCATAATTAAGCCCCGGATATGCCTGTTCAGGTACAATACCATATAATTTAATCATATCCATAACATCGTTTGATTCTGCACCCGGGCCAAAACTTATAGCGCCATGAAAGCGCACATAATCCAGTGCACGCTCGTGGTAATCGTGGCGTACGAGCCACATTTCAGCCAAATCAGCCTCAAAATTTTTCATACGAAGCACTTCGCTTTCAAGAAATGAAATACCACTAAAACTCCAGCAGGTCCCAGACCTGTGCTGGTCCTTTATGGGTGTAGCTGGCAAATCGACTAAGGGTTCTAACTCATATCCACCGACTTTAACAGTCTTCTGCTGTCCATAAGCATTAAAAACAATAAAAAAACCAACTAAAACAGCTACAAAACGCATAATTAAAATTTTCCTGTCATTCGAAACCTGCTATTTCTTGTTTACCAGCGCTTTTAAATCTTTATATCTTTTATCTACATCGTCCACAACTTTTTTCAAGAGGTCATTTACAAATTGGCCGGTAACTTTTTCTGCGTGATTCAGTTCACTCACAAAATTTTTGCGGGCTTCTTTTAATTCTGATAACTGCGCTTTGGGTTTTGTGAGCTCCTGATTTTTATTTACAGACATGTAATGAAGAATATCTTCCTCAAGACGTTGATATTCGTCTTTAATTTTCTTTTTTACTGTTCTTTTGTTTGACATGGTCTTACATTTTTATTTAAAATTATTCGACTACTAATATAAGAAAATAATCTGCCAGATAGCATGTGCCTTCGTACATTCGCAAAGAGGAAGCAAAGCTATTACCACTGGAGATTAATTGTTATAAATTCGATTATTCCTTTTGCAGCTCAAGATCTTCCGGATGCAATTTCTGTTCACTGGCAGCTACAATAGAAGCAATAGTTGAATCCCCGGTAACATTTACCACAGTTCTGAACATATCGAGCGGTCTGTCTACAGCAAAAATTAGTGCAATTCCCGCACTTGGTATACCGATGGATTCGAGCACAATAACCAACATTACGATTCCGGCACTGGGTACTGCAGCCGAACCAATTGACGCTAAAGTAGCTGTAAGAATAATTGTAAGTTGTTGGCCAAGAGTTAAATCATAACCAAAAACGATAGCAATAAAAACGGCTGCTACAGCTTGATACAGACTAGTTCCATCCATATTGATGGTGGCACCAACGGGTAATACGAAACTGCTCACCTCACGGCTAACGCCCAGTTCATTTTCGCATTGCCGCATGGTTACTGGTAGCGTAGCTGCACTAGAGCTTGTGCTAAATGCCAGTAATTGGGCAGGCAAAACACCTTTTAAAAATTGTGCATATTTTAATTTGGTGAACATGGCCAGCAAACCGGGGTATATAAACACGACAAGAAACAACAAACCTGCAATTACCACCAGCGCATACATGCCAAGGCTTTGGAGTAAGCCAATAGAAGAAGCCGGATCATCTCCAGCCAGCTCAACCATCAGGCTGCCCATTAATGCAAAAACCCCGTATGGAGCAAATTTCATAATGAGCCGAACCATGGCAATAATTACTTCATTAACGCCGCTGACAAATTTATGCACAGTTTCTACTTTGTGCCTTTCGAGCAAAACAAGGGCTATTCCAAACAAAATAGCAAAAAATATCACCTGCAGCATATTCACATTGCTCGATGCTGCTCCGATAATGTTGTCTGGCACAATATCTACAATAAATTTCAGGGGCCCCTCTTCGCTGCCATGTGCCAAATTGATTTTCGACGCTGCATCACCACCGTATATTTCCTGAAATTCGGCTTTTTTATCTTCAGGAAAGTCGGAACCGGGTTTTATCAAATTAACCAACCCTAACCCCACAGTAATAGCAATAACAGTAGAAGCCACATAGAGCATTAGTGTTTTGAGCCCCATGCGCGACAATTTGGAAATATTTTGCAAACTACCTATGCCCTGCACCAAAGAAAAGAAGATAAGCGGCACTGCAATAAGCTTAAGCATTCGAATGAAAATGGTTCCCCAGGGTTTTATCCAGTCCAAAGTGAAACCTTTCCAGCCGGCTGCCGACGCAAGAAAGCCATAAGCTATGCCTAAAGCCAAACCACCCAGAATTTGCCAATGTAGCGCTATTTTTCTTCTTTTCATTTTTTTATTGCTAGTTCGAAAATCAGACAACAATGATAGGAAATTACAGGCAATAAAAAAAGCGCCTTCATGCGAAGACGCTTTCTATATCTTAAATTTTTAAGTACTAACATTCACTACAATTTCCATTGCAACTGCTGCAGTCTTCATCATGGTTATGCTGAATGGCTGCCAGCTCTTCGTCTGTAGCTTCTCTTACATTCAGTACATTACCTTTGAAATGCAAATCTCTTCCTGCCATTGGGTGATTAAAGTCCATTTTTACAGCTTCATCGCCAATTTCCAGTACAACACCGTTAATACGATTACCGGCTTTATCCATCATAGGAATCATAGCACCTTCTTTAACGATATCATAATTCACTGCACCATCTACTTCGAATACATTCAAAGGAAGGTCCATAATCATTTCATCTGATTTTGAACCATAAGCTTCCTGACTTTTAAGTTCAAATTCGAAATCATCTCCGGGGTTCATGCCTTCTATGTTTGACTCGAATTTGGGAATCATTAGTCCAGCGCCAAAAATGAATGTCAATGGACGCTCTTCTGTTACTTTTTCAATTGTTTCACCATTGGCAGTCTGGTCTTTGAGTTCGTATGTAAGTTCAACTACCTTGTTCTTTTCAATCATCATAATTGGTTAATCTTTAGATTTTATTTTGCGCAAATAAACAATTAATTACCGATGCTTCAAAATTCTTGCCGTTAATTAATTGCTTGTAATACAATTCTAATCACCCCAAAAAAGATTCCAACTTGTCACATCCTGGCAAAAACTTCGTCATGAAAAAAATGTTATGTGACACCCCGTGTTCGATTATGGACACAAAGCAAAAATCAAGAAATAGATTAAAACACTGAAATACAACAAACTATATTGCTATGGCATATCTATTGACATATTAATAATAACCCAACACCCTTAAACCATGAAAAACCCAATTTTAATCTATTTAACCGCGATTTTATTATCCACTGGACATTTTTTGCAAGCCCAAAAACAGTATTTATCCCAAAAAACTGACATCGAACCACAAATTGATGGCCTATTAAACGATCAGGCCTGGGAAAAAGCCCAGTGGATCAATGAATTTACCCAACGTTCACCCTATGAAGGAAATTCACCTTCACAAAAAACCATTTTCAAAATATTATATGATGATGATTTCATTTACGTTGGCATCAGAGCATTTGATGATGAGCCACAAAAAATTGAACGACAACTGTCAAGACGCGATAACCTGCAGGGAGATTATGCCGGGATAACGTTTGACAGTTATAATGACAAACGCACCGGATTTCAGTTCAGAATAAGTGCAGTTGGAGTAAAGGCAGATGCAGTAATAAGCAATGACGGTTCCAATACAGACAGAAACTGGGATCCGATCTGGTATGGAAAAACAAACATAGACGATAAAGGCTGGACAGCAGAGATGAAAATTCCCCTTACACAATTGCGCTTCAGTAATGAAGAAGAACAAACCTGGGGAGTTCAGCTTACACGCCACATATACAGACTCGAGGAAGAAATACAATGGCAACTAATACCCAAAGAGGCAACAGGCTGGGTCAGTGAATTTGGTCAATTAAAAGGAATAAAAAACATTGAACCCAAAAAAGAGGCCTCATTAACCCCTTATGCAGTAAGTTCATTAGATCAGTTTCAGAAAGAACCAGATAATCCATTCAAAGACAAAGGTTATAAATTGAAACTCAATGGAGGAGTGAACGGAAAATTTGGTATTACCAATAATCTTACGCTGGATATGGCCATTAATCCGGATTTTGGACAGGTGGAGGCCGATCCTTCACAGGTAAACCTAACGGCCTATGAAACCTTCTATAGCGAAAAACGCCCGTTTTTTATCGAAGGGAGCAACATCATGAATTTCAGGCTCATGCCAATGGGTAATTTCATGACAGATAATCTTTTCTATTCCCGTCGAATTGGAGGACGCCCTCATTATTCCCCGGACCTGGCAGATAACGAATACAGTGAATCTCCACAGAACACATCCATACTTGGAGCCTTAAAACTCACCGGTAAAACCAAAGATGGTTGGTCAGTGGGCATTTTGGAATCGGTTACGCAAAAAGAGTTTGCTACAATAGACAATGGCACTGAAGGCCGGCTGGAGAATATCGAACCTCTGACGAATTATTTTCTTTCTCGCGTTGAGCGGGATTTTAACGAAGGAAATACCATGTTGGGTGGAATGTTTACAGCCACCAACCGAAAAATTGATGCAACGCAGCTCGAGTATTTGCACACCGGCGCATACACAGGAGGATTAAATTTTAAGCACTTTTGGCAAGATAAAAAATATGTTTTCGAGGCGCGTAGTACATACTCTCATATTGTGGGATCAGAAGAAGCAATAACCCAAACGCAGGAGTCATCAACCCACTATTTCCAGCGACCTGATGCAAATCATTTACATCTTGACTCCACACGTAACAGCCTTACCGGTTATGGCACAAGCATGATGTTTGCAAAAATGGGTAAAGGAAATATCAAATATGCTTTTTTTCTAAATATGAAATCGCCTGAATTAAACATGAACGATATGGGCTACCAGCGCGAAGCCGATCATATCTCAGAACTATTCTGGATTCAATACCGCATTCTGGAGCCGATAGCTATGTTCCGCTCTTTCTATTTCAACGTAAACCAATGGGAAATACACGACTTTAACGGAACACGTCTTACAACAGGAGGAAATTATGGCGTAGGGATGCAACTCAAAAACTATTGGTACATAAATTTTGGCACCAGTTTTAACCTTGAACATTTGTCAAAAACCGCCTTATTCGGAGGTCCGTATTTAAAACTACCTCATAATATAAACAACTGGGTATCGATTAGTTCTGACAATAGAAAAAAATTCAGGATAAGTTTTGGTGGTTCATCAAACTCAGTCGGTTCAGAAAAAACAGATTATTATAACACATGGATGAACCTGAGATATAAGCCACATGAAATGATAGACCTTTCTTTAAACCCTTCCATTTCATTTAATAATAATAATTTGCAGTATGTATCACAGGAATCTTTCAACAGTGAGCATGTTTACATTATGGGGCACCTTGATCAAACAACATTAAGGATGTCTTTCAGAGCCAATATCAGTCTTACGCCAAATTTATCAATACAATATTGGGGACAACCCTTTATTAGTGCTGGCAAATATGAGGAGTTTAAGCGTATAACAGATCCAAGAGCCAATAAATACAGTGATCGTTTCCATGCATTCAGTAATAACGAAATTAATTACAACAGTAATAATGAAGCATACGCAATAGATCATAACGCAGATGGAACTGTTGATTATAATGTTGACAAACCCGATTTCAACATAATGGACTTCATATCCAACCTGGTAATTCGTTGGGAATATACACCCGGATCAACGGTATACCTTGTGTGGACACAAAACCGAAGCGGAAATGACGGAAAAGGAACGTTTAAATTTAACGATAATACCAGCGACCTTTTTAATATCTCACCTTACAATGTATTTTTGATAAAAGCTACGTATAGATTTAGTTTGAACTAGTTTTGCAATTAAATAGCGGGTGTCTATCATTAGTCATTGGATGAATTGTTATTTTGGTTATTCATCCGATGACTGCGTATGTACGACCTAATCCATGAGTATATAATCTTACTTTTATTGATACAGATTTAAAAAAAGCAGCAAAAACCTGTTCATACAAACAGGCAAAAACCAGACGCTCACATAAAAAAAGTCAATAAATAAAAATAACAGAATACTAAAACATAAAAAAAAGTGCCCCGCTCAAAACAAAAGTCTCACACCTTAACCAGCTTGATTTTTTTATACATTTGCATAGGACACCAATACACAATTTTTATGAAAATAACGGTTTTAAACGACAATATAGCCAGTGGTATATGCAAGGCAGCCCATGGCTTATCGTGGTTTGTAGAGGCAAAAAAAAACATTTTGTTTGATGCCGGACCATCGAAAATTGCTTTTGAAAATGCAGAAAAAATTGGTATTGACCCCAATGATGCAGATTTAATTGTGTTAAGCCACGGGCACTGGGATCATGGAAACGGACTGGAATTTATGAGTGGTGGTAAGCTAATAGCCCATCCTGAAATACACAGAAAACGGTACAAAGAAAGTAACGGGCGCAGTATTGGTCTTGATTTACCCCAAAAAGACATTGAAGACAAATTCGATGTGATGTACAGTAAAAGTCACCTGCAACTCTTTGACGGTGCCTGGTTTTTAGGCGAAATACACCGTATAAACCAGTGGGACAGCGGCCATGAAGATTTCATACTTGAGGACCAATCACCGGATAATGTGCCCGATGATACCGGAATTGTATTGGAAACGCAAAAAGGTCTTGTGGTCATAAGTGGTTGCGCACACAGCGGAATAACCAACATTGTGCTAAAAGCCATGGAAATTATGCCCGGTAAACCTGTGCATGCTGTAATGGGTGGTTTTCACCTTAAACCAGGTGATCCACGTCTGCAGCGCACCATAGATTTTTTTAAAAAACTGGGGATAAAAAAACTCTATCCCTCTCACTGCACCGCAGTTGAAGTCATTAGTCAAATGCGGGAAGTTTTGCCCGTTAAATTCGTCAAAAGTGGCAATGTATTTAACTTTTAATATTTGAATGAAAAATAAAATGTCACAGGTAGCCATACAATCGGCCTTCTTCCCTCCCATTCAACAAATATCGCACATCATGCGACACAATCAGGTGGTTATAGAACAGCATGATACCTATGCCAAACAAACTTTTAGAAACAGAGTACAAATTGCTGGTCCAAATGGATTACAAAACTTAAGCATACCAGTTATTAAGCCGCATGGTTCAAAAACAAAAATGAAAGATATTTTGGTTAATAAAGAAAAAGACTGGCAAGATCAGATATTAAAAAGCATTCGAACAGCCTATCGCAACAGCCCGTTCTACGAATTTTATATCGACGATTTAAAAAAAATACTTAACACACAAATTCCGAAACTTTTTGATCTTAACCTGCAGCTGCTTGGCGAAATTCTGGAAATACTTGAAATCGATACGGCACTCACTCCCTCATCTGACTATCAGCACAATTACGAAATCGATCTGCGAAACATAGCACATCCGAAGCCTCAGTACAAAGAAAATGACGATTGTTACAATCCCGTATCTTACCACCAACTTTTTAGTGAAAAGTATGGATTCATTGAAAACCTAAGTATAATTGATTTGTTATTTAACGAGGGACCGTTATCTTATTTTTATTTGGAAAAAACAATTGTAAATAAAAAGTTATCTCCATAAAAATTTCTATTTTTATACAACAAAAAAGCATGCGCATTACCCTGATCATATTAATCCTTTTTATTGCGAATAGCATTTTTGCTGAACGCGATGATTTGCGTTTTTTTGGCTATGGAACTTCCGATGGTATTTCTGTTGGTAAAGTGCGCAAAGTATTTCAGGATAGTAAGGGATTTTTATGGCTTGCCACAGAAGATGGGCTCAATCGCTTTGACGGTTATAAATTTGATGTATTTCGGAACCAGCAAAACGATTCTACATCCATTTCAAGCAACAAAATATGGGACATTACAGAAGATAACAAAAAAAGACTTTGGATTGCTACGGGCTATGGCTTAAACTCCTACAACCTGATAACCGGCAAGTTTACAACATACATCAAAGATTCATCCACAAACCTGTCTGACAACGAAGTAAGAAGCCTTTACGTATGCCAGGATTCAATACTTTTCATAGGTACACATGGAGGTGGTTTAAATGTAATGGACCTCAAAACACTTAAAATCAGTAAGGTTTCATTACCCCAAAACCCTACATTCATCAGGAAAATAAATTGCATCGATGGTCAAATACTACTTGGTACACATGGTAATAATTTTTACACACTCAACCCACAAACCATGAATGCCCGCCAGGTAACTATTGATAAAAACCACGAAACCCAATACGTAGACCAGGTCAGTGCCTTTTTACGCATCGACGATCAGCGCCGATGGGTAGCCACAGAAAATGGCATTTTTGAGTGGAACAACAAAACCGGCGAAGTTCAGGATATTACACCGAAGCATCTCTTCAACGAAAACGAAGTGCTCAGAGTCAGAGATTTCTTGCGCGACAAAGACGGCATTATTTGGGTAACAACCAACCAGGGGCTTCTGAAATACAAATCGAACTATTGGTACCGCTATACAACCAACGAAGAAGAGGACTATTCATTGCGATCGAACTGGTTAGTAGATATTTTTGAAGATGAATCAGGTAGCATTTGGATAAGCAATAAAGAAAACGGTGTAAATGTAATTCACAATAAGCAGCAAAAGTTCAGGCATTACGGAAGTAAAGCCAAAGAAAACTCACTTTCGAACAACCTGGTTTTCAGTTTTGCCAAATACGACAGCAATGAAATTCTAGTTGGCACCATCGGTGGAGGCCTCGATGGTTTTAATCCATGGACAGAGAAGTTTTATGATTACAACAAGTACCATCCCGCCCTAAGTAATCAGATTACTGATATTTATGTAGAAGCCTACAACGATATCTGGCTGGGTAGCTGGGGCAACGGCTTGCAATATTTTAATCCTGAAACCGGCGAGGTAAGAAACTATAGGGAACAAAACAATAACCCCAATTCCATAAGCAACAATACCATAATTTGTATTCGCCCGGCTAAAAAAGGAAACTATTGGATCGGCACTTTCGATGGCTTAAATTACTTCGACCCTGATAAAGAAAACTTTACGCGCTATCAAAACATAGAGGGATTAAACAGCCACACTATTTTTTACATTTATAGCAAACACCCGGATACCTTATGGCTCGGCACCCGGGGTGGAGGTCTTGCCAAACTGGACCTGCAATCGATGCAAGTCAAATCGTATCAACACGATTCCCGCGATACTACAACCATTGCCAATAATGTTGTAAAATATATTCATGAAGACCATAACGGATACTTCTGGATAGCAACTGAAATGGGCATTTCAAGGTTTAATCCACAAACCGGAAAATTCCGTAACTACAACATCAACGACGGATTGCCCAACAACAATGTATGGGCCATTTTACCCGACAGTGAAAACAACTTATGGCTCAGCACCAATAGCGGTATCGCCAGAATTACCCTCGATTCAGCATCAAACATTGTAGCAGTAAAAAGCTATCAGAAAAACGAAGGTTTGAAAAGCCTTGAATTTAGTCAGGGCGCTTATTTGCGTGATCCCGCATCAGGAACCCTTTATTTTGGCGGAACCGAGGGGTTTTACGCATTCAATCCCGAACAGATAAAACCCCGTCAATATGAGCCGCCCGTGAGGCTCACATCCATTAAAGTAATGGATAAAGAGCTGGAGGGCGATACGCTACCCTCAAGTAAGCGCAAAGTGGTGATTCCATGGCATAAAAACTTCATTTCATTTGAATTTGTCGGCCTCGATTACGCACATCAGGGCAATATTCAATATAAGTACAAAATGGTTGGACAAAGTGATAAATGGAGCCAGCCCAGCACGCGTACATTTGCCTCATTTCCCGATTTACAGGATGGTGAGTATACATTTAAAGTGAGAGCTACAAACAGTGAAGGAATTTGGCCCTCAGGAGACAAAGGAGAAGTATCGATACGTATCAGAGTAAAACCACCCTGGTGGCGCACAACATTGGCTTACATTCTCTATATCATACTTCCCGTTATTGGCGTAATTATTTACATCAGAATAAGAACACGCAAATTACAGCGTGAAAAACGCATTCTGGAAGAGATTGTAGCAGAGCGCACAGCAGAACTCCGCAAGAAAAACCTCGATATTACAAGTAGTATACAATATGCCCAGCGCATACAACAAGCCATCATTTATCCTTCCATTACAGACTTCTCCGAAGAATTCAGAAATGTATTTGTGCTCTTTAAACCCAAAGATATTGTGAGCGGTGACTTTTTTTGGTACATTAAGAAAGGTAAAACCAGAATATTTACTGCGGCAGACTGCACAGGACATGGTGTGCCTGGAGCATTCATGTCTATTATTGGAAATAACCTGCTCAACCAAATTGTTACAGAAGAAGGCATTACTGACCCTGCTGAAATTTTAACCGAGCTCGACGAAAAAATTAAGCAAAGCCTGAACCAAAAAGGCCGTAAAAGCGATACTTTCGACGGTATGGATATGGCCATTTGCGCCATTGATGAAGGCAGCAACGAACTCACATTTTCGGGCGCATACAACCCGCTATATCACATCCGAAATAAAGAACTTTCCAAATACAAAGTCACGCGCCGTTCAATTGGTGGCAGCCAACTTATATCTAAAAAACCTTTTTTCAACCACAAAATTCAAGTCGAAAAAGGCGACACCATCTACATTTTTTCCGATGGCTATGCTGACCAGTTTGGGGGACCAAGGAACCGGAAATTTACCAGCAAAAAGTTACAGGAAAAACTCATCTCTATTCAGGACCAAAACATGCCCAACCAACAAATGACCATGGAAGATAACATTGACACCTGGATGGAAGATTATGAGCAAATTGACGATATGATTTTGGTAGGTGTCCGTTTCTGAACAAATTGACTCAAAATGTTAATTATACAAAAGGCAATGCTATCTTTGCGCCAAAAAGATGCTTTACCTTCTGCTCAGCATAATTTCCAGCGTTGTTATTCTTATTATTTTTAAGGTAACCGAGAAATATGACATCCCAATAATCCACCCCATCATAATTAACTATTTCATAGCCAGCGCATTTGGATTTTTTAATGCCGGACTAACCCCGGCTGATGTGGCCAATATTCCGTTAAACTGGGTTTGGCCGGCAGCTATAATCGGGAGTATCTTTGTTTTTACATTTTTCCTCATCGGACTCTCAACGCGGAAAGCAGGAATTGCTTTAACTACTGTAGCCAGTAAAATGTCGTTTGTATTTCCGATGTTTTTCTCTATCCTGATCGACGATAACGACCACTATACCCACACAAAACTTATTCTATTGATTATGGCCATTGTGGCTGTATTCCTTACTGTTTTTAAGAAACGCAGGAAAAGCATTGAATCCCTGTTCATAATGCTTTTACCGGCAATGCTATTCGTTTTTCTTGGTTTGGCCGACTCACTTATAAAGTTTTCGCAAACTTTTTATATAAAAAACCCCAATGCCTCCTCCACTTTCTCATTCCTCCTATTCGGGTTTTCGGCCATTTGGAGCATTGTACTGATCTTTTTTCAAAAAAACCGTGCAACAATTCTAAAACCCAAGGCACTCATAAGCGGTACCCTGATGGGATTGGCCAATTTTGGCTCGCTTTACTTCCTGATAAACGCCCTGAATGAGCTACTCATCAATAATTCGATTGTCATAGCACTCAATAATACAGGTGTCGTGCTAACATCAGTAATTATTGCCCTGTGGTTTTTCAGAGAAAAAGTTACCCTGCTCAACAAAATCGGCATTATGCTGTCGATCATTACATTTGTTGTGCT
>Ga0102941_1001258_pt1 | contig 11883 bp, 10 predicted proteins | sample SalPonR2_C_D2_MG_FD_79281 | JGI IMG/M metagenome (GOLD analysis project Ga0102941, IMG submission 79281) | Salt pond soil microbial communities from South San Francisco under conditions of wetland restoration - Salt Pond MetaG R2_C_D2_MG | ecosystem: Environmental > Aquatic > Marine > Intertidal... | reverse complement strand
GTATCTTTGTGCATTTTTTCCAATCCTTCAATAGTATAATTAATCTCACGGAATTGGTCGTCAATACTTTTCACCTGGGTCTGTTTTCCCTCTGTGTATTGTATTTCCTCTTTTATATTAAACTGATCATCTATCTTAATCCAGGTACCTGATTTTAAACTATCTTTAAACTGATTGATTTTTTGAAAACTAACAGCTTTATTGTTTCTGTAATCGATTATACTTTTAGGTGTTTGATCAGGGTAAAAATTAATTTGAGTACCTGTTTTGGTACCTTCCGTGTATTGAGTAACGGATTTAATATTTCCATTTGGATAATAAATAAACGCTTTGCCATGAAGTTTACCATCAATATATAAACGTTTTTTATATAAATAACTGCCTGTTTTCGAATGTTTTTTATAAATATATGCAAACCCGTTTTTTATACCTTTATCGTATTGAATCTGTGTTTTTATTTGACCATCATTAAAATAAAAAGTCCAGGTACTGTCAAGTTTGCCATAAAATCGTTTACCAATAGATTTTAACTGTCCATTATGGTAAAAATTTTTCCATAGACCATGTGGTTGATTATTCTTAAAATATCCAACTGCAGATAGAGTGCTATCAGCATAATAATATGTGACCGGATTTTGCGCTTCAGCTTGTACTAAAGCTAAACTAAATACCAAGCTTACGGCTAATTTCCAGCATTTTTTCGATGGGTTTAGCCGCTCTTTTACGCAAATCTTCATCCAGTGTAATTTCAGGCACTTCATATTTCATGGTAAGATAAATTTTCCTGAGCGTGTTCATCTTCATAAACTTGCAATCGTTACAAGCACATGTACTATCTTCCGGTGGGGCCGGGATAAAATGCTTATTTGGAGAATGTTTCCTCATTTGATGTAAAATTCCTGACTCTGTTGCGACAATATATTGGTCGCCTTTATCCTTTTTTGTATAATTCAATAATGAACTTGTACTTCCCACATGTTCAGCCATAATAAGCAAATCATTTTGGCATTCAGGGTGAGCTATAATTTGTGCATTCGGATATTGGTTCTTTAGTTCAATTATTCTGGGTATACTAAATTCTTTATGTACATGACATGCACCTTCCCATAAAAGCATATTTCTTCCCGTAATCTTATTGATATAATTACCTAAATTTTTGTCTGGGGCGAAAATGAGTTTAGCATCTTTGGGGAAGCTATTTACAATATGGACTGCATTTGAGCTTGTACAGCAGACATCAGTTAATGCTTTAACCTCGGTTGAACTGTTTATATAAGTAATAACGGTATGGTCAGGATGTGCTTTTACAAATTTTTCAAATTCATCGGCAGGAGCACTGTCTGCAAGTGAGCAACCTGCGTTAAGATCTGGCAACACAACTTTTTTTGTTGGATTAACCAATTTGGCAGTTTCAGCCATAAAGTGTACACCAGCAAAAACTATTAGGTCCGCTTTTGTTTTAGAGGCTTCTTGAGCAAGCGCAAGGCTATCACCTAAAATATCAGATATTTCCTGTATGTCATCGGTTTGATAAAAGTGGCCTAAAATTATAGCGTTTTTTTCGGCTTTAAGTTTATTTATTTTTACTTTCAAATCGAGATTATCTGGTAAATCGATATCGAGGAAGCCTTTCTTTTTTATTTCATTATTGATATCCATAAAAATTTTTTCTCTATGATGATATTAATATGCTGTTAAAACGTGTATAAAATTTCTACAAAAAGTTTGCAATTTATATAATAAACAATGTCAAAAAGATAATTAACAGCAATGTTAATTACAACTATCTAAATACCAAAGCATATTTTTAGTTATTAACATGTGTTGACAAAAATAAGGTTTAAAAGAAAGAAATGCACTCTTAATTATAAAATGTTCATTCGGGTGTTTATAATTGAAGAATCTTTTCTAAAAAAAATAGTTGCAAATTATATTTAATAAATCCTTATCCAGATTTTTTATAATTCAAAACATTTTATGTGATTTTAAGTACAAATTTATTCAACAATTATAAACAGAAGTTAAAGTTTATTATATGTTGATTTACAAGCGTATAGTTTCATTATTATATTGAATACATTGTGACACATAAAATTAACAGTGGTTGAAAAAAAAATATGAATAAAGGTTTGCATTTTATCTAAAAGCAACTATAAAGCAACTTATTTTTACTATTTTTGTATTTAATTAGAATCATTAAACAGATAAAACCTTTATGGGTAAAAAATTATTATTGGCCTCAGATCATGCAGGTTTTCCGATGAAGCACCATATTTATCACTGGTTAAAAAAGCATGGTCACGAAGTAACAGATTTGGGAACAGATGGAGAAGAAAGTGTTGATTACCCGGATTTTGGTCATAAACTAGGATCCATGATTGATGAAAATGATGAATATGTTGGTATAGGCCTGTGCGGAAGTGGAAATGGAATGAATATGTCAGTTAGTCAGCATTCCTCAACGCGCAGCGCTTTGTGTTGGAACACAGAAATTGCATCTCTTGCACGTCGTCACAACGATGCCAATGTATGTGTTTTGCCCGGAAGATTTGTAACCCAAAATCAGGCTGAAGAAATAGTAGCAGAATTTCTTAACACAGGTTTTGAAGGAGGACGTCACGAGAATAGAGTTAAAAAAATACCCCTTAAAAAATAAATTATGCTTTCGAATACATGTAAATACGGTATACGTGCCATTATTTATCTTGCCCTGGAAAATAGTGATAAAAAAGTTGGTATTAAACAAATAGCAGAAGATTTGGACATACCAAGTCCGTTTTTGAGCAAAATTCTTCAGCTTTTAGCCAAAAATAAAATTCTAACATCAACCAAAGGCCCGCATGGTGGTTTTGGTTTAGGTAAAAATGCTGACGAAATATCTTTAATGGATGTGGTAAAAGTGATTGATGGTATGGACTTTTTTGAAACATGCCTAATTGGTATGAAAAGCTGTACAGACCCTGAATCATCTGTTCGGTGCCCAATACATAATCAGTATGAGCCTATCAGACAAGAAACACGGCAGTTATTTGAGAACACTTCAATAGCGAACCTGGCAGAATCCATAAAACTTTCTGGCGGAGAGATCAGGATTTAACATGAAATTGTTGTTGTTTTTTTGCATAATTGACAGACAATTACGTTATTGAATGAAACAACTATGAGATTTAATTTCAGAATATATAATACATGATTTGTGAAAGCTAAAATAGCGCTTCTTTTATTACTCATTACTGTTCATCTAGGTGCCCAGGACAACAATCGCAGTGAAGTAAAAACGGTTGTTGATGATTTTATACAGGCAATGAATCAGCAGGATACAAAGACGTTATTAACACTCATGGACCGGAATATTGGTTTTATGACTGTTTTTTTCGATGGCAATAAAAGTATCTTAGCTGCCGAAAGCGTTGAAATGTTTATTGAAAACATTGAAAGTAGCTCCCCCGGAATGATTAAAGAGGAGCTGTTAAATTATAAAATAACAGCATCTGACGCCCTTGCCACTGTATGGAGTGAGTACAATTTTTACGTGAGTGGCTCACTTAGCCATTGTGGTGAAAACGCTTTTCAGCTTTATAAATCGCCCAAAGGCTGGAGAATAATACAAATAACCGATACCCGCTACAATAAAGAAAAATGCCGTAATAAAACGCCTACCGATAAATATGAGCGAAAGGCAACGCTTATAAAATTTATAGATAATTGGCACAGAGCAGCATCGAAAGCAGAAATGGAACCATACTTTAATGCCATGTCTGACGACGCAATTTATGTAGGTACAGACCCGGATGAATTCTGGACTAAGCCTCAATTTAAAGCATGGGCAAAATCATATTTTGAAAATGGCAAAGCGTGGCACTTTGAAACCATTAAGAGAGACATTTTTTCTACAGATGATGAAGACCTGGCATGGTTTAACGAAAAGCTTAACACCTCAATGGGAACGTGCCATGCAACAGGTGTTGCAGAGTATACAAGAAATGGCTGGAAGATTAAATACTATCAACTATCTGTTACAGTTTCAAATGAACTACTTGAGGAGTTTCTTGAACTCAAAAAATCAACAAACGTAGAGGAATAAAACAATGGTTTTTTGATCATCGTAGAGATGCTTTCAATAACTTTGTGTTTTTTTGTGAAGGTAAATATTACGAATATGAGGCGATTGTTTATTTATTCTGTTTTTTATGTTTTGTTGCTGATATTGTATGGTTGCGCTAAAGAGGCTGCACCAACTGGTGGTCCCAAAGACTTTAATCCCCCTGTGGTGATAGAGGAAAAACCCCCTAATTATACCACAAATTTTTCTGAAAATAAGGTGAAGATATATTTTAATGAATTCGTAAAACTTGAAAACTTGCGCGAAGAGCTTCTTATATCTCCCCCTTTTGAGGAGTTGCCGAAAATGATCGTCAAGGGTAAAAAACTGGTAATTAATTTACCCGATTCGCTTCCGGAGCAAAAAACTGTAAATTTAAATTTTTACAACGCAATTGTAGATGTTAACGAAGCTAATGTTTTAAAAAATTATCAATACGTTTTTTCCACCTCCGATCACATAGACACAACTTTTATTGATGGACGACTCATAGATGCTGAAACAGGAAAACCCCTTGCTAATGAGCTGGTTTATGTGTATGAATCTTTTGTAGATTCTGTAGTTAGTAAAAAATTACCCGATTATATTGCAAGAACCAACAAGCAAGGCATTTTTGTGATTAATAACCTCGGTGATGGACCCTATAAGTTGTTTTCGCTGAAAGACAGAAACAGAAATAATTTGTATGATCAACCCACAGAAGGGACAGCATTCTTAAATGACTCCATATTACCTGCCATTGAATGGACAACCATAACCGACACCATTAAGCTTATTGATAGCATAATGGTTGAAAAAGCGGATACTACATACCGCGATTCTGTTTATGAACAAAGGGTGCAGGTAAGTAAATTGAAACCCTTTCAATTGAGGATGTTCGTCAAAGATTATAAAAAACATTATCTAACTTATTCAGGCCGCCCACGTAAGGGACAAATAGCGCTAAGCTTTAACAGATCTATTGCCGATTTTCATTATAACTTTGAGTTATTATCACCCGAGCCATCAACAGACCAATGGTATAAAGAAGAGAAGCTTACCAACGACTCGCTTCTCTTATGGATAAAAGACCCTAAAATATATCAATCAGATACAATTCACTCTGTAATTACCTACCCATTTACGGATTCTGCAGGAAACGTGGTTCAAAAATCCGATACAGTTTATTTGAATTACGATTTTTCAGAGCTCCAGAAAAATGATACACTATTAACCATTAATGCAAACCTGAGAAGAAATAAACTAGACATCGATTCAGTATTCACAATTGGGTTTTCAGAACCCATAAAAAGTGTAGATGAAAGCAAAATTGAATTCCTCATAAATATTGATACGGCCTATACCCCCTATGATTTTAATCTTGAACTTTTGTCCTCAAAACGTGAGGCCAGGGTGCTCTTTCAACAAGATTTGTACGGAAAATACCGAATAATAATGGACAGTGCTGCTTTTTTGGGAGTACAATCCAACACCAATGATTCAAGTGTAATAACTTTTCAATATTTTGAAAAAGCGGATTACGGTAATCTCGTATTAAACGTTGATACCCTACCTGAAAAGGCTATTTTCCTTTTATACACAAAAGATGAGGAGTTATATGCAAAACAAAAGAACATCGTAAAAAAACCGGTAGAATTCAGGCAGCTACCTCCGGGAGACTATTATGTTCGCGTACTTATAGATGATAACCAGAACGGGAAATGGGATACCGGAGATTATTACAAAAAGGAATTCCCCGAGTTGGTTATTGCTTTTCCTTCAAAACTCATAATAAAAGCCAATTGGGATACAGAACAGAATTGGGAACTGAGCAAAACGCTCAAATTATATAAATAGTTACAGTAAAATTTGAAATGAATGATTATGAGCGAAAGACTGTTCTTATAGCCCCGCTGGACTGGGGGCTGGGACATGCCACACGCATGATTCCTGTTATACGGTTTTTGTCAACGGAATATGATGTTATAGTTGCTGTTCCCAAAAAGCTACAATATATTTTTGATGAAACCCCGGCAAAAATTATAGCCTTTCCTGGCTATAACATTCAATATTTTAATTTACCCCTGTGGATATCTTTGCTAATCCAGGGGCCTGGAATTGGGTTGCGTGCTTTACAGACCGTCCGCACAACCCGCCGGTTAATAAAAAAACTTAATCCAGCAATTATTATAGCAGACAACCGCCCCTTTGTACAAAGCAAAAAAGTAAAATCTGTTTATATTACCCACCAGCTAACCATACAACATGATAATGCAGTAATAAAAAAGGCTTTAAACGCAATGCACCGTTTTTTAATTAATCGATTCGATGCTTGCTGGATACCTGATACAAACGATTCATTTTTTGCCGGAAAGCTTTCGCAGGGTAAATTAAAAATTTCGAAACACTTTATTGGTGGTTTATCCCGGTTTTCGACATTCGAAGGAAACCCCAGGTCGGAATACAAAACAGTGTGTGTTTTGAGCGGGCCTGACCCCAAGCGAGCACAATGGGCAAAAGAGATGAAAGGAATATTTTCTAAGGAAAAAGGGAGTTTAATAATAGGGGCCATTCCGGGAAAAAACAGGTTTGTTAAGGAAGGTAATATTACCCTTTCTTCTCACCTGAGCGATGACCTGTTTGCTGATGTTTTATCCATAGCTGAAAAAATAATTACCCGAAGTGGCTATACCACAATAATGGATTTGTATCGACTAAAGCAAAATGCCTTGTTGGTACCTACACCAGGTCAAAGTGAGCAAAAGTATCTGGCTGATTACCACAATGGGTTATATTTTCATAAATTTGTTTCAAATACGCAAAAGGATGCCAAATTTCATGATATTCCCAATGATATTAAATCTAAATTTTGTACCAAACAGCAAATGTTAATGCTGATAGAAAATAAAAAAAGCTAATCGGTGTGGTCCAATGAAAAAAATATCTCAAATTCAACAAAATAAATTTTTATCTTCGCTGTTTGTAAATACTAAAAATCTATGCCCGTGACTAAAGCAGTAGTAATAATTCCAACATACAACGAAAAAGAGAATGTAGCACGTATAATTGACGCCGTATTTAACCTGAACAAGGGTTATCATGTGCTTATTATAGACGATAATTCTCCTGACGGAACTGCTCAAATTGTAAAAGACAAACAACCCGAATCTGAAGGAAGGCTACATATTGTAGAACGTAAAGGAAAGCTTGGGCTGGGAACAGCCTATATCAAAGGTTTTGAGTGGAGTCTTGAGCGTGAATATGATTATGTTTTTGAAATGGATGCAGATTTTTCTCACAATCCTGCCGATTTACCCCGCTTGCTTGAGGCTTGTGAAAATGGTGCAGATTTGGCCGTGGGATCTCGTTATGTGTCGGGGGTTAATGTGGTAAACTGGCCAATGGGCCGTGTGCTAATGTCGTATTTTGCATCTAAATATGTACGCTTAGTTACAGGGTTGAAAATTGCCGATACAACCGCTGGTTTTAAATGTTATTCTCGTAAAGTGCTTGAAGCAATTAACTTCGATCAGATTCGTTTTAAGGGATATGCCTTCCAGATTGAAATGAAGTTCACTACATGGCAGCTCGGTTTTAAGGTGGTTGAGGTACCAATTGTTTTTACCGATCGTACAGAAGGCACATCGAAAATGAGCGGTGGCATATTCAACGAGGCTGTCTGGGGCGTTTTATCCATGAAAATGCGCAGTATTTTTGAAAGCACCAAAAAGAAACACCAGAAGGTGGAGAATGCTAAATAATTACAGAAATTTTGGCTAATTAGTATTCGCAGGGTATATTTAAAAAAAACACACACGAATGAACAAAATATTGATTAGTAACGCTACAATAATCAATGAGGGCAGGAAATTTCGAGGTAGCGTTTTAATTGAAGATAATTTTATTAAAACAATTTTTGAGGAGCCCTTTCCTCAAGCAGAAGGTCAGGTATATGATGCTAAAGGTAAATGGCTCATTCCCGGTGTAATTGATGACCAGGTGCATTTTCGGGAGCCTGGATTAACCCATAAAGCAACCATTGCCAGTGAATCAAAAGCAGCTGTGGCCGGAGGGGTTACATCTTTTATGGAAATGCCCAATACTATACCTCAAACCACCACCCTGGAAGCTCTGGAAGAAAAAATCGAAAATGCTAATGCTGTCTCCCCTGCGAACTTTTCGTTCTATTTTGGTGCAACCAACAATAATACCGAATTGCTTAAAAAGATCGATCCTGCAAAAACCTGCGGTGTAAAAGTATTTATGGGATCATCTACCGGTAATATGCTTGTTGATGATGATAAAGTGCTGGAAGCTATTTTTAAAGAAAGCCCGGTACTCATTGCAACACATTGCGAAGATGAATATACCATAAAAGAAAACACAAAAAAGGCACAGGAAAAGTTTGGAGATCAAATTCCGTTTTCAATGCATCCTGAAATACGAAGTGCTGAGGCCTGCTATTTGTCGAGTTCGAAAGCCGTTGAGCTGGCCAATAAAACAGGCGCTCGACTCCATATTTTGCATTTAAGTACAGCCAAAGAAATGTCGCTTTTTGCTGCTGGACATGTGTGTGATAAAAAAATTACAGCAGAAGGCTGTGTGCATCATTTATGGTTTGATGACAGTAGTTATGAGGAAAAGGGCAGCCTGATAAAATGGAATCCCGCCATCAAATCGTTTGATGACCGCGAGGCTTTGCGTGAGGCTGTGCGTTCAGGCCGGATCGATGTTGTAGCCACAGATCACGCACCGCATACTTATGAAGAAAAAATGAACCCCTATACAGAAGCCCCTTCCGGAGGCCCGCTTGTGCAGCACTCTTTGGTAGCTATGTTGGAAATGGTACATGAAGGTATTTTTACTCCGGAGCTTGTGGTTGAAAAAATGTGCCACAATCCAGCTCGCCTCTTTCAGGTTAACCGCCGGGGATTTATCCGCGAGGGTTTTTATGCCGATCTGGTTTTGATAGATCCAGACAGGAAATGGGAGGTTTCTAAAGAGAACATGCTTTATAAGTGCGGATGGTCACCTTTTGAGGAGCAGGAATTCCGTTCAGCGGTAACCCACACATGGGTAAATGGTTACCTGGTTTATAATGAGGGAGAAGTACACGACACACCTGCCGGAATGGCGCTTGAATTTAACAGAGATCGCAATAATGAAAATTCTATTTGCTGATACCACTCACCCTGCCTTACCTGAATTACTTGAAAAGGCCGGCTTCGAAAATGAAGAGTTCCGGTGTAGAACAAAAGATGAATGCCTGAACATAATTGATCAGTATGAAGGCATTATTATCAGGAGCAAGTTTATAATTGATGAGGAACTACTTGAAAAAGCTACAAAGCTTAAGTTTATAGGCCGGGTCGGAGCAGGCATGGAGAACATCGATGTTAAAGCTGCCGAAAGCCGGGGAATAAAATGTTTTAATAGTCCGGAGGGTAACCGCAATGCTGTGGGTGAACATGCCCTTGGTATGTTATTGGCGCTTCAAAACAACCTGATAAGGGCTAACACGGAAGTCAATCAGGGAAAATGGCGCCGGGAAGCAAACCGGGGAACAGAATTGAAGGGTAAAACTCTGGGAGTTGTTGGGTTTGGAAATACAGGTAGTGCTTTTGCGAAAAAGCTAAGTGGCATGGAAATGTGTATATTGGCCTATGATAAATATAAAAGCAATTATGCTCCGGATTATGTGGAAGAAACAACCATGCAAAGTTTGTTCGAAGCATGCGATATCGTAAGCTTTCATGTACCACTTACCGATGAAACCCTTTTTATGGCCGATGCTGATTTCATCAATGCTTTTGCCAAACCAGTTATTTTAATTAATACAGCAAGGGGTAAGGTGCTAAAAACCAGCCACCTGGTCGATGGTATGAAACGTGGAAAAGTTAGGGGTGCCTGTCTCGATGTACTCGAGTACGAAGCTGTATCATTTGAACACCTGCATAAAAAAGCATTACCAGAAGAATTTCGGTATTTATGCGAAAGCGATAATGTTGTGTTATCTCCTCATATTGCAGGCTGGACACACGAGTCAAATATTAAGCTCTCATCGGTTTTGGCTGAAAAGATAATAGCCGAATTTGCTTAGAAAAATCAAGGGAATTAATTTTCCATAAAACGCACTATTTGAGCTGTTTTTCGGGTTTTTTGCTCTATTAGCACCTCGTTGTTTTTCAATATTTTATCAAGACTCTCCTCGCTGTAGTTTCTAATTGTAATGATTTCGGTATTATCGTTAAACTTCACATGATAATGCTCCTGTAATTCAGCAATGAAAGGATCAAACATATATTCAATTTGATCAATACAAATTGTAAAACTGGCAGCCGACATTTGAGCCAGTTGCACGCTTATATGCATGTCAGACAAAAGCTTAAAAATGTGGCTTATATCTGTTTCGGCTACAAATTCGGGTGTTTTTGGTCTAATGCTGATTAACACCTGGTTTTGCTTTCGGATATACACTGGTAAAGTGCTTTTGCTATCGTCCACATTACCAATAAATGATCCTTTTTTCTGGGGCTCAATAAATGAATTCACAATAAGTGGAATACCCCGTTCCTGCAGTGGCTTAATTGTTTTGGGATGAATAACTTTAGCTCCATAATAAGTTAACTCAATAGCTTCCTGGTACGAGAGCGCATCAATTTTTTGAGCATCGCTCATCCATGCCGGATCGGCATTCATAATGCCGGGAACATCTTTCCAAACCACAAGCTTTTTAGCATTGCAGGCGCTGGCAAGCAGCGCTGCAGAGTAGTCGCTTCCTTCCCGACCTAAGGTTGTTGTTTGGTTATTGGTCGATGCGGCGATGAAACCCTGGGTAAGATAAATTTTATAGTTTTCAAAAGTAAAACGCTCCAGTGCAAATCGTTTTGTCAGGTTCCAGATAACGCCGGCCTGCTTAAAATTGCGATCTGTACGAATTACCTCTCTTATATCAATGTAATGTGCTTTGGTATTGAGAATATTAAAATAGGAGGCAATGATTTTTGTCGAGAGCAATTCACCAATTGAAACAATTTGATCATATTCATAATTAAAATCCAGAGAAGGAGTGCTTCGTAGTTTTTCCCATAAAGATTCATATATGCTATTCAGATTATCGGGGACATTTTGCTCGAACAGGTCGGAAATAATATTTTGGTGGTAATCTATGAGCTCATTTAAAGGTGCTTCTATATCTTTACCATTGAACCATAAACGAGCAATGTTTTCCAAACGGTTGGTAGTTTTTCCCATTGCCGAAACCACAATAATAAGATTGTCATCGCATTGGTTTACAATCTTTACCATTTCTTTGATGGCACTGGCATCTTTTATTGATGCTCCTCCGAATTTATAGACCAGCATATGATTTTAGTTTATTTATAGTCAAACACAAGTTGTATGTTTTTCTGCTTTTCAAAATAGAAATTAGTAAGTTTGTAATATAAGGCATTAATTCATTATCACCAATCTGATTATGTATGAATTGCCTGTTTTTTTTAAAAACTTTCGCAAACGTTTGCGGTGGTTTTGTTTGTTAGTCAATGTCTTAATATTTGGCCGCTGGTTTTGGTCTATTTGCAGAAAAACATCAACTATAATTGCTTGTTATATAAATGCTAAATGCTTAAAAAATAATGCTATGAAAGAATACCTGGGTATGACCCTCAATGAGTTTATCATTCGCCGACAATCGGATTTTAAATATGCAACCGGAGAACTGTCTCGATTACTTAGCCACATTGGTGTTGCGGCCAAAATTGTAAATCGTGAGGTAAATAAGGCCGGTCTTGTAGATATTT
>Ga0102941_1001255_pt1 | contig 11912 bp, 10 predicted proteins | sample SalPonR2_C_D2_MG_FD_79281 | JGI IMG/M metagenome (GOLD analysis project Ga0102941, IMG submission 79281) | Salt pond soil microbial communities from South San Francisco under conditions of wetland restoration - Salt Pond MetaG R2_C_D2_MG | ecosystem: Environmental > Aquatic > Marine > Intertidal... | reverse complement strand
AGAGAATTGGCAAAAGAAAAAGATATAAAAAACATAAGTAAATACAAAAAAGCAGAGCTTGTAGATCAAATCGTAAATAAGCTTGAAAATATTAAAAGAGATGATGAAAAAGAAAAACATAAAAAGGATTTACCTGATAGATTATCAGATGAAATAGATAATAGTGATGATATATCTCAAGTATCCGGCATTTTAGAAACTCATAGCGATGGATATGGATTTTTAAGGAGACATAACTACCTTTCTTCAGATGATGATGTTTATATATCACCATCCCAAATTAGAAGATTTCATATGAAGACGGGAGATAAAATAAGCGGTATTACAAGACCACCTAAACAAGGGGAAAAGTACAAGGCACTTCTTTATGTTAAGAAAGTAAACGATGAAGACCCTGAAACTGCGAGGAGAAGACCTAATTTTGATACTTTAACACCTATATTTCCAGAAGAACGAATAAAAATGGAAAGATCCAGAAGAAAGCTGTCTACAAGAATAATTGATATGATAGCACCGATAGGAAAAGGACAAAGAGGAATGATAGTAGCTCCTCCTAAAGCAGGAAAGACTACATTGTTAAAAAGTATAGCAAATAGTATAGCTAAAAACTCACCAGAGTTGGAAGTTATTATTTTACTTATAGATGAAAGACCTGAAGAAGTTACAGATATGCAGAGATCCGTAAAGGGTGAAGTTGTATATTCGACCTTTGATGAGTTACCCAAGCATCATATAAAAGTTGCAGAAATGGTTCTCGAAAGAGCAAAACGATTAGTAGAACACGGTAAAGATGTGGTTATACTAATGGATTCTATTACGAGACTAGCTAGAGCATACAATCTTACAATACCTCCAACAGGAAGAACTCTCTCAGGTGGATTAGATCCAGGAGCATTACATAATCCGAAAAGATTTTTTGGAGCGGCTAGAAATATTGAGTTCGGTGGAAGTCTTACCATACTAGCGACAGCATTAGTTGAAACTGGAAGCCGAATGGACGATGTAATTTTTGAAGAATTTAAAGGTACAGGGAATATGGAAGTACATTTAGATAGAAAACTTTCAGAAAAACGTGTATTCCCTGCAATAGATATCAATAAATCCGGTACAAGAAGAGAAGATTTGCTGCTAGATCAGCATGAATTACAAACTATATGGGCATTAAGAAAAGCTTTAAGCAGTTATCCTATTGATTATGTAACTGAAAAACTTATAGACGGTTTATCTACTACAAAAACTAATATAGAATTCATACAAAACGCGGATAAATTTATGGATATACCTAAAAATAACGGTAAAAAATAAAAAAACATTGAAAAGTTTTTAATACTATGCTATAATTTTTTAGTGCTTAGAAGATAATATTTAAATATGATAGATATCATTGAAGGAAAGAGGTGAAAGGCATGAAAAAAGATATACAACCAGAATATAAAAAAGTTCAGGTGACGTGTGCTTGTGGTAATACATTTGAAACAGGGTCAGTTACAGATAAAGATGAAATGAAAGTGGAGATTTGTTCAGAATGCCATCCTTTCTTTACTGGAAAACAGAAACTTATTGACAAAGGTGGAAGAGTTGACAAATTTAAGAAAAAATACAATATGGATTAATTTCAAAAGTATAAACTTGAATTAAAAAAGTAAGAATTTCAGCTATTGAGCTGAAATTCTTTTTTTGTCATAACACAGGGGGTCAGACCCCCTGTGTTATGACTCTTAACTATCGGGCTAGAGCTTCATATCCTTTCTACAGTCCTAAGGATCTTGTAGGTAGAAACTGTGACCTATCTCTAACCTGCATTAAGTGTTTCTTTTCTTCTCTTAAGACAGCCTTCATTTCTTTTTTAGCAACATCAGGATACATTTCTCTCATTTGAGTTACGAAAAGCAGTGTATCTCTCTCCATTTGCTCTGCCATTTTCAAAGCATCTCCGTATTTTTTCTTTTTATCATCTTCGCGTTTCTCTGTTACAGCTGTTTTGATTAGAAGTTCAGCATATTCAGCTTCTTCATCATCAAATTCAGCTTCCATTTTATCTCCGTACTTATTTAAAAGTTTTGTATACATTTCTTTATGTTTTTTTTCTTCCTTAGCCATTCTCTCAAATAAAGCTTTGGCTTTGTCATCAGGAGCATTTTCTGCAAGTTCAGCATAATGTTTTGTAGCTTGTTCTTCCATTGTTACGAAAATATTTAGAAAAGATTTCCCATCAAATTTTTTCATTTAATACCCTCCTTAGGTTATATTTAAATTAATCTTACATGATAATATTACCTTATTTCAGAGTTTTTATTCATTTTTTTAAAAATCATGCAAAATTTAAAATATTAAATGTATATTAGAGATATGAATATGTGGAAAGAAGATAAAAAAGAATGATATGTGCATTTATTTGATATTATTTATCAATTATGGTAAATTATATATTATAAGATTATTGTAAAATTAAATCAAATCATATAAACCAAGGAGTTAGAAATGAAAATCTATAAAAATCTAACAGAACTAATAGGAAAAACTCCCCTTATGGAGTTGGGAAAATATAGTAAAGAAAAAAAAATAGAAGGAAAATTAATAGGGAAATTGGAATACTTTAATCCAGGTGGAAGCATAAAGGATAGAATAGCCTTGGCTATGATTGAAGCTGGAGAAAAAGAAGGCAAGATCAATAAAGACACTTTATTAATAGAACCCACAAGCGGTAACACTGGAGTGGGATTAGCCTGGGTATCTAGAGTAAAAGGGTTGAAACTAATCCTTACAATGCCAGACAGTATGAGTATAGAAAGAAGAAATCTCTTAAAAGCCTTAGGTGCAGAATTGGTACTTACCCAGGGGAAAAAGGGTATGAAAGGAGCTATAGAAAAGGCAGAGGAATTATCGAAAAAGAATCCAAATTCTTTCATACCAAGTCAGTTCGAAAATCCCTCTAATCCTGAAATTCATAGACTTACTACTGCAGAAGAAATATGGGAAGATACAAAAGGTAAGATAGACATATTTGTTGCCGGTATCGGTACAGGAGGAACAATAACAGGAACAGGTGAAAAGCTTAAAGAAAAAAATCCTAAAATCAAGATAGTGGGTGTAGAGCCAAAAAACTCCAATGTTTTATCAGGAGGAAAACCTGGGCCTCACAAAATTCAGGGAATAGGAGCAGGATTTATACCTGAAGTACTAAATACTAAAATAATAGATGAAATCATTCAAGTAGAAAATGAAGATTCCTCTAAAACAACAAAAGAAATTGCAAAATATGAAGGACTACTTCTAGGTATATCGTCAGGGGCGGCGGTATATGCAGCAGCAGAAATTGGAAAACGACCTCAAAATAAAAATAAAAATATAGTAGTCCTACTTCCGGATACAGGCGAAAGATATTTATCAACGGATATTTTTGATTGAAAACCCATATACCCCAGTATTTTACTAGGGTATATGATTTTTAAAACTTTGTAATACTCTATATACTTAAAATTCAATCTTTATTAATGATTAAAAAATCACAAAAACTTATTGACACTTAGTTTTCAATATGATAATCTGTAAAAGATAACGATAATCACTATCAATAAAAATACCTAGGAGGTAAAGTAATGAAACCTTTAATGTTTTGCGATAGCGGAGACATTTGTACAATAAAAGATATTATGGGTGGGAAAGCTCTCAACCAAAGACTAATAGATTTAGGAATGAACAAAGGATCAAAGGTAAAAATAGTCAGAAACGAAGGTGGAAGACTTATTTTATCAATAGAAGGTACTAGAATTGCCCTAGGACAGGGTATGGCTCAAAAAATTATGGTATTAAGTGAAGAAGCCTTAACAAAGGCTTTATAAGGAGGAAATATGTCAAGGACCCTTAAAGAAGTAAAAGTAGGAGAAAAAGTAAATATTAAAAAAATATCAGGCTCTGGACCAGTAAAAAGAAGACTAATGGATATGGGAGTAACCAAAGGTCAGGAGATCTTAGTTAGAAAAGTAGCACCTTTAGGAGATCCAATAGAAGTAAATTTAAGAGGATACGAGCTAACTTTTAGAAAAGAAGAAGCAGAAAAAATTATAGTAGAATAATTTTTTTTAACATATACTGATAATAATTATCAATAAATATTATAAAAGCAGTATATTTTCAAAAATAAATTTGGAGGTTTATTTAAATATGTCAGTGGGTATAAAAGAAAAAACAATTAATATAGCTTTAGTAGGTAATCCTAACAGTGGAAAAACAACACTGTTTAACGAACTTACGGGTAGTACGCAGTATGTAGGTAATTGGCCGGGAGTAACGGTAGAAAAAAAAGAAGGAAAAATAAAAAAAACAAAGAATAAAATTAACTTAGTAGATTTACCTGGAATATATTCTTTGTCATCATATACTATGGAAGAAATAGTAGCTAGAGATTATATATTAGATAAAAAACCGGATCTTATAATAAACATAGTAGATGCCACAAATATCGAAAGAAATATGTATTTAACGACACAGATATTAGAATTAGGAGTACCAGTTTTAGTTGCACTAAATATGATGGATGTAATAGAAAAAAACAAAGACAAAATAAACTTAGAAGAGATAGAAAGTCATTTAAATGCAAAGGTAGTTCCAATCTCAGCAAGTAGAGGAAAAGGCATAGAAAATTTAATCAGCACTCTTGAAGAAATGGCTACAATATCTCCTGATTTGGCAAACATTGATTTTTATAGTAAGGATATCCAACAAGAAGTAAATAAAATAGAAAATTTCATCGAAGAAATAGCAAATGAAAATAAGGTAAACAAAAGATGGTTGGCGGTTAAATTGTTGGAACAGGACAGTCACACTTTATCAAAATTTGATATAGATGAGGAAATAAAAACTTATATTGTAAAAATAAAGGAAAAAATTGAAGAAATTGAAGATGATGATATGGAAAGTATCATCGCAAATGAAAGATATATATTTATAAATACTATGGTAAAAAAGACTGTCAAAAAAACAAAAAGACAAGAACTAACAAATTCAGATAAAATAGATAAGATATTGACCAACAGATTTTTCTCGGTTCCTATATTTTTAGCGGTGATGTTCATAGTTTATTATGTATCTATTCAAACTCTAGGTGACTATACTATAGGATGGGTAGAAGGTGGTATCGAATATTTTGCAGGATTAGTTTCTTCAGGATTGATGTCTTTAGGAGTTACAGAATTCATACATGCTTTGGTAATAGATGGAGTAATAGGTGGAGTAGGTGCAGTGCTTGTATTCGTACCTCAAATAATGATATTGTTTTTCTTTATATCGGTATTAGAAGATACTGGATATATGGCTAGAGTAGCTTTCGTAATGGATAAATTTTTTAGAAAATTTGGACTTACAGGGAAATCTTTCATCCCTCTACTTATAGGATCGGGATGTTCAGTACCTGGAATTATGGCTACAAGGACATTAGAAAATGAAAAAGATAGAAAGCTTACTATATTGTTAACACCATTTATATCTTGCGGAGCAAAATTGCCAATATATGTAATGTTTGCAGCAGCATTTTTTCCCAACAACAGCGGAATGGTTGTATTTATTATATATATGCTTGGCATAGCTGTAGCTATCCTATCAGGAATTTTATTAAAAAATACTTTATTCAAAGGAGCAGTAGCACCTTTTGTTATGGAGCTACCACCGTATAGAGTACCTACATTAAAGGGTCTATTTATTCATATGTGGGATAGAGGAAAAGACTTCCTAAAAAAAGCTGGAACTATAATCTTTGCAGCAGCGGTTTTAATATGGATGATGCAGACTTTCAGCTTTAATTTTTCAATAGTAGAAAACCCATCAAATAGTATTCTAGCAGGAATAGGTAGATTTATAGCTCCAATTTTTAGACCATTAGGATTTGGAGACTGGATTTCTGCAGTAGCTATTTTTACTGGATTTGTAGCAAAAGAAGTTGTAGTTGCTACCTTAGGAGTACTAACAGGAGTGGGAGAAGTAGCAGAGGATGCTCCGGAATTAATCACCAGTATTCAAGCACTATTTACACCGGCGAAGGCTTGGTCATTTATGGCTTTTAACCTTTTAGCAGCTCCTTGTATAGCTGCTATAGGTGCGATGAAAAAAGAATTTAATTCTTGGAAGTGGACCTTATTTGCAGTATCATATCAAACAGGTATAGCCTATATAATAGCAATGATAATATATCAAGTACTTAAATAATTAATTAGCCCTCCTAAATATATATAATATAAAGATGAGTCCTGCAGTTATTACTGCAGGATTTATATTATACGAATAGTGTTAAATCAATTAATGGCAAAAAAAACTAAAATTTGTTATAATAAAAAACCTAAGAACTATTATCAATTAATAGGGGGATTATATGGTTAAACTTGTAGAAATACTAGATATAGTGCAAAAATTTGCAGAAGCAAGTAAAGCTGCTTTGAAACTTGATGTAGAAATAATAGATGATGAAAGAAGATTTATAGCAGGAACCGGTAGAGTGAAACAAATTTTTGGAAATAAGATTAAATGCGACGGAGTTATTAGTAGGTATATATTTGAAAAAGGTGAAAAGCAATTGATTGTAAATAATCCTGGGGAAGATGAAATGTGTAGAGGTTGTGACAGATATGGTACTTGCCAATATCTAAAAGCAATATATGCTACTATAAACTACAATGAAAACGTTTTCGGGGTTATTGGAGTAGCCGCATTAACCCATGAACAAGAAAAACTTATAGTAAATAACGAAGAAGCAATGGTTAATTTTTTGGATAAAATATCAAATCTTATAAGTACTAAAATATATGAAAGAGAAATGCTTAATCAAGTGGAAAGATATACAAAGATGATGGAAACTGTATATGATAATATACATAAAGGTGCAGTAATAGTTGATAAAAACTATAAAATTGTAAGAGCTAATAAGTATTTGATAGAAAAACTAGACATTAGTAGTAAAAGTATGGAAAAAAAATATTTAGATGAAATTTTTCCAAAAATAACTTTGAATAGTAATTTAGGTAATATCAAAAAAGCAGAATATGAAGAGTATGAATATAAAAAAGAAAACATTTCATTAAATTTATTATACGCTTCAACTCCTATTCTCATTAACGATGAACTTGAACTTATATTATATTTTTTTGAAGACTTTAAAGCAGCAAAAAGATTTGCATTTTCAATTACTGAACAGAAAGACTGTATTACCTTTAAAGATATAGTTGGAAAAGATAATTCTATAATAGATTTTAAAAATAAAGTAAAGAAAGTATCTAAATCTGATTCAACGGTTTTGTTGATTGGTGAAACAGGAACAGGAAAAGAACTATTTGCTAGAAGTATTCATAATGAGAGTTATAGGAAAAATAAACCTTTCATAGCCATAAATTGTGGAGCTATACCAGATACACTTATAGAAAGTGAACTTTTTGGTTATGAAAAAGGTTCCTTTACAGGAGCAGAAAAAACGGGAAAACACGGTAAATTTTATCTTGCTGATAAAGGAACTGTTTTTCTCGATGAGGTTGAAAATATGCCTTTATACCTACAACAAAAACTTTTGAGAGTTATAGAAAGAAAAGAAGTTGAAAGAATAGGATCAATTCAACCTATAAATATAGATGTAAGGTTTATAGCTGCTACCAATATTGATTTGAAGGAATTGGTAGACAGAGGAGAGTTCAGAGAGGATTTATATCATAGATTAAATGTGATACCCCTCAAAATACCTCCCCTAAGAGAAAGAGGAGAAGATGTATTATTCCTTTCTCAAAACTTTATAGATAAATTTGCTAGAAAACTTGATAAAAACATAAAAGGATTGGATCAAGATGTAAAAAAAATATTTCAAACTCACTGCTGGAATGGGAATGTAAGAGAACTTCAGAATACTATTGAATATGCTGTAAATATGGAAACAAAAGAGTACATTACTAAAGACAATCTTCCTATTGGTTTCAAAGTTCAAGAGAAAGAAGTTACTAACAGTATAATCAAAAAACTTGATTTCCTAGAAAAAAACGAGATAAAAAAAGCATTGGATTTGTATGGGTGTGATGATGAAGGTATAAAGAAAGCTGCATATAATCTAGGTATAAGTAGATCTACAATATACAGAAGAATAAGGAAATACAATATAAAGAGGTAAGCAATGTCATACTGAGATTTAGTTTCAATTTGACATAAGCATTGCAAATAAAAAGAGTAAAAGATAAAAAGAAGAATTGGTGTCAATTTGATACTAATTCTTCTTTTTATCTTTAAAAAAATTTAATCCTTATAAATGTTGCTAAATAAGGCTTTAAGTAATTTTAAAAGAAAAAAATAATTTTGGCATATAACTTGCAAAATATAATAATATAAAATATTGGAGGTATCAAGATGAATAAAAAAGTAGAATTTTTGTATTTGCAGCAAGAAGATTGTGTAAAAGCAGGTGGATATGATATGGAAGGAACAATGAAAGCAACAGAAAGATCATTTTTCTTACATGGTAAAGGTGATTATATTTTACCACATAAACCTGTTATTAGATGGGGAGGACCAGAGACAGAGGAAACTACTGGAAGAATAATGTCCATGCCTAGTTTTCTAGGAGGCGCAGAATATGAAGAAGAACTTATAAATAAAGGACTTATTGGAGCCGTTAACACATCAGGTATCAAATGGATACCAAGTAAACCTCATAATCCTAAAAAATATGGATTACCTAGAGCAAATGCTATTATTATTATTGTAGATCCTGAAACCTTAATGCCTGTATCAGTAATGGATGGAGCATTAGTATCAGCAATGAGAACAGGAGCTGCAAGTGGTGTAGCTGTAAAATACTTAGCAAATCCCAATTCAGAAGTAATGGGATTAGTAGGAGGATCGGTTCAAGGTATAACTCAAACCCATGCATTTAAATGTGGTGCTCCAAATCTTAAACTATGTAAAGTATATGATTTAAACAGGGAAACTTCAGAAAAATTCTGTGAAAGAATGAAAAAAGAAATTCCTGATATGGAATTTAAAGTAGTAGATAGTGCTGAAGAAGCTTTTAGAGATTCCGATGTAATAAGTACTGCTACAATGGCAAAGAAACCTTATGTTGATGGATCTTGGTATAAAAAAGGTGCATTACACTGTGAGATTTCTTTCTGGGATACTCCAGCAGAAGCACTAACATTTGTTGATAAAGTAGTAGTTGATGATTTTGATGCTGTATCTGGGCATGGAGTAGATGTAAGTTATAGAGCTGTTAAGGATGGAGTTATTCCAAGAGATAAAGTAACAGATTTAGGAAAAACAGTTACTGGAGAAATACAAGTTAGAGAATCAGAAGATGATATTATATTTTTTAATCCTATTGGATTAGGGATACATGATTTATCAGAAGCTCATAGAGTTTATTCAAATGCTAAAAAAATGGGAATAGGTAAAACATTACCATTGTGGGAAAACCCAATATTAGGATAAGGAGGAAGATATGGAAAAATTATTTAACAATATAGCTGAATCAGTTTTAGATGGTGATATAAAAGAAACTAAAAGATTAACAGAAGAAGCAATAGAGAAAAATGCGACTGCAAAAGAAATATTAAACAAAGGTTTACTTAAAGGCATGAATGAAGTAGGTGTTCTTTTTAAAGAAGGGGAATTATTTGTACCTGAGGTACTTATATCTGCAAAAGCAATGGATACTGGAATGCAAATAATTAAACCTCTGATAAAGGAAGGAGACATAAAAAAATCTGGTAAATGCTTATTTGCTACTGTAAAAGGTGATTTGCATGATATTGGGAAAAAACTTGTATCTATGATGTTAGAAGGAGCAGGCTATGAAGTTATAAATCTAGGCGTAGATACATCTCCGGAAAAAATAGTTGAAGCTGTTAAAGAACACCAACCTGATATATTAGGCATGTCTGCTATGTTGACAACAACAATGGCAAATATGAATGATACAATAAAAGCATTAGAAGAAAATGGACTTGCTGATAAAGTTAAAATAATGGTTGGAGGTGCTCCTGTTAGTCCTAATTATGCAGAAAGTATAGGGGTAAATTATTCATCGGATGCACATTCGGCAGTAGAATTAGCAAATAAATTAATGAAATAGGAGGTTATTATGGGTAGAAGAAATAGAAAAAATCAGTTTCCTGGTGGATTAACAGGTGGTTTATACAAACCTTTAACAGATGAAAAAATTCAAAAGATACACAAAGCTGCTATGAAAGTTTTTGAAGAAACAGGGATAGAAGTAAATGATGAAAGAGCATTAAAAGCTTTTAATGAAGCTGGTGCTGATGTAGATTTTGATAAAAAAATAGTTAGAGCAAAAGAAGATTGGATTTTAGAAAAAATAAGTACAGCTCCGGAAGCAGTAACTCTTTATGGAAGAGATGAAAAACATAACATGGTATTAGATGGATATGATGTATATATAGGAACAGGTGGTACAGCAACAAATGCACTTGATTTAGAAACAGGAGAAAGAAAACCCTCTAATTTAGAAGATGTTCAAAAAGCAGCTAGGTTAGTTGATGCTTTAGAAAACATACATTATTTTGTAATTTCTTGTTTTCCAAATGAGTTGGAAAAGGAAAATATAGATGTAAATAGATTTTATGCAGCTCTTAGAAATACTACAAAACACGTAATGGGGGGAGTATATACTAGAGAAGGAATAGAAAACATAACAAAGTATGCTGAAGAAATTGCTGGAGGAAGAGATAAATTATTAGAGAAACCATTTCTTTCTTTTATTACATGCATTATGAGTCCTCTTGTTATGGATAAAGATTATACTGATCTTATGATTGCAGCTATAGAAAGTGGATTACCTCTTGCAACTCCTACAGCACCAATGGCGGGTTCAACTTCACCAGGAAGCTTAGCAGGTACTCTAGTTCAAATGACAGTTGAAGCACTAAGTGGTGTTTTATTAACACAGATTATTGATCCAGGACATCCAGTACTTTTTAGTTGTGTTCCAACAACCTCTGATTTAAGAACTGGTGCATTCTGCTTCGGTTCAATAGAAATGGGTATGATGAACTCAGCATGTTCACAGCTATCAAGATTTTATAAGCTTCCAAATTATACAACAGCAGGGGTTAATGAATCAAAAGTTCCTGATATACAATCAGGATATGAAAGTATGGCTACAACTTTATTATGTGCTCTATCAGGATGTAATTACATACACGATGCAGCAGGATTAATAGAATCAGGGCTATCAATATCTTATGAGCAATATGTTATAGATAATGATATACTAGGAATGTGTATGAGAGCTGTAAAAGGAATTGACGTCGATGATAATACCCTAGCAGTAGATGTTATAAATGATGTTGGACCTGCAGGCAATTTCTTATCTCACAGCCATACTATAAAAAATATGCAGGGTGAATTTTTCTACAATAAAGTATCAGATAGAAAAACAAGAATTACTTGGGAAAAAGAAGGATCTCTTGATGCTACTGAAAGAGCAAGAATAATGGCTAAGGATATATTAGAAAACTATAAACCGAATTTTATTCCTAAAGATGTAGAAGAAAAAATATTAAAGGATACACCAGGAATAGTACAGAATTGGTTGGATTAATAATTTAATAAAAAGAGGAGGATAAAATGAATTTTGGACCTTGGGAATTCGTAATGGATATGGCACTTATGTCGTTGCTACTTTTTGTGGCTCAACTTATAAGAAGTAGAGTAAAAATAGTACAGAACTTATATTTACCATCATCATTGATAGCGGGATTTTTGGGACTTGCATTAAGCAAACAGGGACTTGGAGTACTACCTTTTAGTGATCAAATATCAAGTTATGCTTACTTAGGAATAGTAATACTTTTTGCTAGTTTATTTATCGGAAATGAAAATAAAGAGTCATTTAAGAAGGTTGTAAATGAAGTAGGAGATACATTTACATT
>Ga0102941_1001252_pt1 | contig 11925 bp, 8 predicted proteins | sample SalPonR2_C_D2_MG_FD_79281 | JGI IMG/M metagenome (GOLD analysis project Ga0102941, IMG submission 79281) | Salt pond soil microbial communities from South San Francisco under conditions of wetland restoration - Salt Pond MetaG R2_C_D2_MG | ecosystem: Environmental > Aquatic > Marine > Intertidal... | reverse complement strand
GTCCAGTTTCGCGAACGGCAGGCGCGGCATCCGGCGCTTGGCGTCGCGGAGCAGCTCCGGCTCACGCTCAGCGATCGCCTCGCCGGGAACGGCTTCGATCCGCGCGGGTCGCCCGTCGGCGTCCTCGACGACGGCGAGTCCGATCACCGGCGGATAGGCGCGCAGGAGCAGATCACGGGCCTGCTCGAGGCGCGTCGCGAACCCCTCGTATCCTTTCGCATGGAGCGCAGCCGCGCCGGGCCGCTTGCCGAGCCCGATGACCAGCATCTTGGTCAGCCCCGACTCGATCGGTCCGCGGAAGCCGGTATGCGATTTGACCCGGTTGAGCACCACGATCGCGTCGGCCGCCAGCGCGACCTCCGAGGCGTGCACCGGCGTCCCGTCGCCGAGCCGGGCGACCTCGCGCGTCGCGTCGTCGGCGTCCACCGCCGTGCCGTCGCCGACCAAGCCGTAGTCGACGAGCACGCGCCGCTGTCCGTCGGGCGTGCCGCCGCCGTGACTGCCCATGGCGGGCATCAGGAACGGCGTCGCTCCCGCCGCGCGCAGCGCGGCGAGGACGCCCGATACGAGCTCCGGATAGGCGCCCAGACCTCGGCTCCCGAGCGCGATCGCGACGCGCGCCCGGGGCGGGAGCGCCGTGCGCCGGACCACGTCCGCGACGGCGTTCGCCGCGGCGGACCGGGGATCGTGCAGGGGTGCGGGCCCGACCGGTCGCCCGACGGGCGTCAGCTCGGGGAGCGCGAGCTCGCGAATCTCCGCCGGCAACAGCGCGTCGGGTACGGACACGTCGATGCGTCCACGTCGTGACGTCGCGTCCGCGTCGGGCCTCATGGCGGCAGCAAGACACGGCGCGCTCCGCCGTGTCAACCGCGCTCCGGGCTCACATCGCGTCCGGCGCCTCGACGCCCAGCAGGTCCAGCGTCGCGGCCAGCGTTCTCCGAACGGCGACCACCAGCGCCAAGCGCGCCTCGCGCAGGCCGGGCGCGGCACGGAGCACCGGCGTGTCCGGACGTCCGTCCGGCCCGCGGTGGTTGTAGTAGCCGTTCCAGGCCGTGGCCAGGTCCAGCGCGTACTGCGCCACCAGGTGCGGCGCCAGCTCGCGGGCCGCCTGCGCGCGGACGTCGCGCAGGCGCGCGATCTGGCGGGCCAAGCGAAGCTCGAGCTCGCCCAGCTGCCCGAAATCCGCGGCCGCGAGGTCCAGCTGGACCTCGTCCGCCGCGCGGAGGATGCTGGCCGCGCGCGCGTGGGCGTACTGGACGTAGGGCGCGCTGTCGCCCTGGAGGCTGAGGGCCTGCTCCCAACGGAAGTCGATCACGCGCTTGGCCTCGCTCTTGAGCATCGCGAAGCGGAGCGCGCCCAGCCCGACTTGGCGCGCGACCTCGTCGGCCTCGTCCAGCTCGGGGTTCTTCTCCGCGACGACGGCGCGCGCCCGCCTGGCGGCCTCGACGATGACCTCGTCGATGGCCAGCGTGATGCCCTTGCGTCCGCTCATCGGCCGACCCTCGAGCGTGACGACCTCGTACGCCAGGTGCTTGCTGTTGCGGAACGCCTCCTCGCCCTCGGGCGTGCCGGAGAGCGCCAGCGCGGTCCGAACCAGCGTCTGGGGATGGCTCTGGCGCACGTCGATGACGTTGACGATCTCTTGCGCGTGCGCGAACGTGTGGCCCTCGGGCCGTGGTTCGCCGCCGGGCGCGCTGGTCCAGAGGACGTGGCCGCTGGGCTGCCGGGCGAACTCGGCGTAGCCGAGCCCCTCGAAGATGCCGGCCTTCCAGAACTGGTAGCCGATGTCCTTCGCGACGTACATCGCGTTGCCGTCGCTGCGGACGAGGACGACCTGCGACTCTTCGAGGCCGGGGATGAACTCGCCGACGTCCATCACCAGCGCCCCGGCGTACTTCCCCTCGCTGGGGCGGTCGCTGTACGGGCTGTCCTCGAGCACCGCGAGTCCGCGTGCGAGGAAGCCGGCGGCGACGACGTCCGACTCCCAGACGAGGAGGTCGTACTCGGCGCCGAGCCGCCAGAACGTCTGGAGCTGGGCGTGGACGATCGCAGCGACGTCGTGGCGGAGCTCGCCGCGCTCGAGCCGGTGCATCGTCTCGCGCACGCCCTCCTCGATCGCCTCGGCGGCCTCCTCCTTGGCGTCGCCGAGGCGGACGTAGAGTCGGCCGTACCAGTGGTCGAGCTTCGTCTCGCCGTCCCACGTCTCGCCGAAGTGGCGGGCGGCGAACAGGCTCTCCGCTGCCTGCCGGCCGGTGTCGTCGATGTAGTTCTGGACCTCGACGTCGTAGCCGTCGGCACGCAGGATCCGGGCGACGGCGTCGCCGAGCACGATGTTGCGAAGGTGGCCGACGTGGGCCTCCTTGTTCGGATTGACGCTGGTGTGCTCGACGACGACCTTCAGGTCGCGGGAGGGCGCGGGTTCGGGATCGGCCACGACCTCACGCACGAACGACGCCGGGTCGAGGAACACGTTGATGTACGGGCCGACCGCCTCGGCGCGGAGGACGCCCGCGGGAGGCTCGAACGCGGCGACGACGTCGTGCGCGATGGCGGCGGGCGGCCTGCGCAGGGCGCGGGCCAGGGCGAACGCGACCGGCGTGCCGTAGTCGCCCGGCTTGTCGTCGGGAACCTCTTGGATCGGGACCTCGGGCGGCTCCGCGCCCAGGCTCCGGACGGCGGCCGCGAAGGCGGTGGCGAGTGCGTCTCGGACGTCGTTCATCGCCGCGAAGGGTAGCACGGGGGCGTCGCGGCGACGGGGCCGGCCGGGGCGTCGCGCGTCTATACTGGGCGGACGGGCCGGACCGTCGCGGCCCCATTGCCGCACGCCGAGCAGGGTCGCATGTGGTCCAGCTTCCGGCGACGAGACGGCCGCACCGTGTACACTTGATACGTGTTGACTCAGATTTGTCGCAACGACACACTCACAGCGGTTCGGTCGTCCCTGCCCGTTCCGCCTTGCCCGAGAGAAGGAGCCGTCCATGCCTGACGCCCCGATCGAACAACGCTTCGACGCGCCCGTCCCGGTGTGCCCGGTCCGCGGCTCGGTGCTGTACCCCAGCATGGTCATGCCGATCGACGCCGGACGCGCGATCAGCATCCGTGCGATCAACACCGCGCTCGATCGCGACCGCACCATCGTCATCGTGAGCCAGAAGGACCGCGAGACCGAGGAGCCCACGCCCGACGACCTGTTCGAGGTCGGAACGGTCTGCACGATCATGCGGATGAAGAAGAACCCCGACGGCAGCATCCAGATGCTGGTGCGCGCCATCGGTCGGGTTCGCATCGACGCGTACCACGCCTCCGAGGGCCTGATCGAAGCGGACCTCTCCCCCTTCGAGGTCGACGACGGCGACGAGACCGTCGTCGCCGCCAGCTTCCGCGAGCTCAAGGAGAAGTTCTCCGAGCTGCTCGAGACCGGGAGCCGCGGCATCCAGTCCGAGGTGGCCCAGTTCATCTTGAACCTCGAGGATCCCGGACAGTTCGCCGACTACGTCGCCTACCACCTCGACTTCCGCCTCGACGACAAGCAGGCGGTGCTCGAGGCGCCCAGCATCGCCGAGCGGCTTCGCAAGGTCCTCGTCCTGATCGACACCGAGATCGAGCTCCAGGAGACGCAGCGGCGGCTCCAGCGCGAGGTCAAGGAGGAGATCGACCGGAACCAGCGCGAGTACTTCCTGCGCGAGCAGATCAAGGCGCTCCAGAAGGAGCTCTCCGGCAGCGACGAGGAAGAGGACGAGGTCGAGGCGTTCCGCGAGAAGCTCGAGGCCGCCGGCCTGCCGGACGACGTGATGAAGGAGGCGCAGCGCGAGCTGAACCGGCTCTCGCGGATGCATCCCGACAGCGCCGAGGCGTCCGTGATCCGGACCTACCTCACCACCCTCGCCGAGCTGCCGTGGAACGTCCGCTCCGACGACGAGCTCGACGTCGCCCGCGCCGCGGACGTCCTCGAGGAGGACCATTACGGGCTCGAGAAGGTCAAGGACCGCGTGCTCGAGTACCTCGCCGTCCGCAACCTCAAGGCCCGCAAGGCCAAGGAGGGCAAGCTGGACGAGGGCGAGGTCAACAAGGGCCCGATCCTGCTCTTCGTCGGCCCTCCCGGCGTCGGCAAGACCTCGATCGCCCAGTCCGTCGCCAAGGCGCTCGGACGCGAGTACGTCCGCATCAGCCTCGGTGGCGCCCGCGACGAGTCGGACATCCGCGGCCACCGCCGGACGTACATCGGCTCGATGCCCGGTCGCATCATCCAGGGCATCCGGACCGCCGGCACGAAGAACCCGGTGTTCCTGCTCGACGAGGTCGACAAGCTGGGCGCGTCGTACCAGGGCGATCCGTCCTCGGCCCTGCTCGAGGTCCTCGATCCCGCGCAGAACCAGAACTTCGTCGACCACTACCTCGGCGTGCCGTTCGACCTGTCCGAGGTCCTGTTCGTCGCCACCGCCAACTACGCGCAGCAGATCCCCGAAGCGCTCATGGACCGCATGGAGACGATCGAGTTCTCGAGCTACATCGAGCAGGAGAAGCTCGAGATCGCCAAGCGCTACCTGCTGCCGCGGCAGCTTCGCGAGAACGGCCTGGAGCCCAAGCAGCTCACGATCAGCGACAGCGCCGTGTCCAAGGTGATCTCGAGCTACACCCGCGAGGCGGGCGTACGGACGCTGGAGCGCACGCTGGGCACGCTGGCCCGCAAGGCCGCGAGGCGCATCGCCGAAGGCGACGCCAAGCGCGTCCGCATCACCGAGCGGAGCCTCGAGGGCTACCTGGGCGCGGAGCGCTACACGCCCGAGTCGGAAGCCGAGGAGGACCTCGTCGGCGTCGCCACCGGGATGTACTTCACCCCGGTCGGCGGCGACATCCTGTTCGTCGAGACCAGCATCACGCCGGGCAAGGGCGGCCTCGTGCTGACCGGCCAGCTCGGGGACGTGATGAAGGAGTCCGCGCGCGCAGCGCTGACGTACGCGAAGAGCAACGCCGCGCGCTTCGGCCTGGAGCCCAACGAGCTCGACGAGCAGGAGATCCACATCCACGTCCCGGCCGGCGCCACGCCCAAGGAGGGACCCTCCGCAGGCGTCGCCCTGGCGACCAGCCTGGTCAGCGCCGTCACCGGCGTGCCGGTACGCAAGGACGTGTCGATGACCGGCGAGATCACGCTCCGCGGCCGCGTTCTTCCGATCGGCGGCCTGAAGGAGAAGATCCTCGGCGCGAAGCGGGCCGGGATCCAACACGTCATCTACCCCGAGAAGAACGAGGCGGACGTCAAGGACATCGGCAGCCACCTCACCCGCGGCATCCGTATGCATCCCGCCACGACGCTGGACGACGTGCTCGAGCACGCCCTCGTCGGAGGCATCGCGGCGCTCGAGAGCCAAGGCGGCGGCTCGAGCCGCAAGGACGATCGCCGTCCGCGAAAGCCCAAGAGCGAGACTCCGGCCGCGCACGCCTGAGGGCACGACGCGGCACGACGCGACGCGAGCTACGGGGCGGTCCATCGGGACCGCCCCGTTTCGAACGGAGCTCCTGAACCGCTGCGGTATCCTCGACGCATGCGCACACCCCTGATCGCAGGAAACTGGAAGATGCACAAGACGCCCACGGAAGCGCTCGAGTGGATGGGCGCGTTCCTCGCCGGTCTCGAGACGACCCCGCACGCCGGGGTGGACCTCCTTCTCGGCGTGCCCGCCACCCACCTCCCGGCCCTGGCCGCCCGCGCTCGCGGCAGCACCGTCCAGCTCGCCGGGCAGGACCTCTCGGCGCACGACGAGGGCGCGTACACCGGCGAGATCTCGGGCGCGATGCTGGCCGACGCCGGGGCGAGCCACGTCATCGTGGGGCACTCCGAGCGACGCGCCTACCACCTCGAAACCGACGAGCTGGTCCGCGACAAGATCGCGGCCGCGCGCAGGCACGGGCTCGTCCCCATCCTCTGCATCGGCGAGCACGAGGAGGACCGGGACGCCGGCGACGCCGAGGCGGTCGTGCTGGCGCAGCTGCGCGCCGCGCTGGACGGCATCGAGCTGACCGGCCCCAACGACCTGGTCGTCGCGTACGAGCCGGTATGGGCGATCGGAACGGGCCGAACCGCCACCGCGGACGACGCGCAGGCGATGTCGGCCGCCATCCGAGACGCCCTCAGGAACGACCGTCCCGAGCTCGCCGACGGCCTGCGCATCCTCTACGGCGGCAGCATGAAGCCCGGCAACGCCGAGGAGCTGCTGAGCCGTGACGACGTCGACGGCGGACTGATCGGCGGTGCCAGCCTGGACGCCGACGCCCTGCTGGCGATCACCGCGGCGGCGACGTGAGCGATCGACTCGGCCGCGTCCGCGCGGCGATGGACGAGCGCTCGCTCTCCGCGATGCTCGTCACCACGCCGGCCAGCGTGCGCTGGCTCTCGGGGTTCACCGCGCCCGAAGACGCACGCGTGCTGATCACGCCGCACGACGCCTGGCTGCTCACCGACGGCCGCTACGTCGCGCAGGCGGACGAGGAGTCCCGACTGGAGGCCGTCATCGAGCGGGACTGGATGAGCGAGGTCGCCTCGCGCGTGCGCAGCGGCCCCCTGGGGGTCGAAGCGGAGCACCTGACGCTCGCTTCCGCGTCGTCCCTGGCCGGCAAGCTGGGCCACGAGCCGGTCCGGACCGAAGGCCTCGTGTCGCGCCTCCGCCGCGTCAAGGACGCGAGCGAGATCGACGCGATCCGCCGCGCGGCCGCCCTGACCGACCGGGCGTTCGAGCATGCGCTCCGCGCCTTGAGGCCCGGCGTTCGCGAAGTCGAGATCGCCCTCGAGATCGAGCGGTTCGTCCGCACCCAGGGCGGCGACGGTATGGCGTTCGACGTCATCGTCGCCTCGGGGCCCCGCAGCGCCATGCCGCACGGGACCGCTTCTCCCAAGCCGATCGAGGCGGGCGAGCTCGTCACGATCGACATGGGCGCTCGCGTCGACGGCTACTGCGCCGACATGACGCGCACCGTCGGCGTCGGCGAGGTGGCTCCCGCCCATCGCGAGTTGTTCGAGGCCGTGCTCGAGGCCGAGCGAGCCGCGCTGGCCGAGGTCCGGCCCGGCGCTCACGGCAAGGACCTCGACGCGGTCGCTCGAGACGTGCTCACCGCGCACGGCTTGGGCGAAGCGTTCGCCCACTCGCTCGGCCACGGCGTCGGACTCGACGTGCACGAAGGCCCCGCCCTCTCCGCCCGCTCCAGCGACGAGCTCGCCGCCGGCATGGTCGTCACGATCGAGCCGGGCGCGTACCGTCCCGGCGACGCCGGCGTGCGGATCGAGGATCTGGCGGTCGTGACCGACGACGGCCACGAGGTGCTCTCGAGCTCGCCCAAGGATTGGCGCGTCGTCGAGCCCGACTGATTCGCGAGGCGGCCTTCACCCGGCCCCCCGTTTCCGTCCTCTACCACCCGGAAGAGGTGACCATGAACGCACGAACCGTTCGGATCCTCCTCGCATCGCTGGCGCTCGCCCTGCTTCTGGCCGGCTGCGCCGATCCAGGGCGCGTCACGGCGCTCGAAGCGCAGCGCGACGAGCTGCAGGAGCGCGTGGCCACGCTCGAGTCCACCGTCGAGGATCTAGAAGCGAACCTCGAAGGCGCCGAAGCCACACGGCAGGAAGCGCAAGAACGGGTCTCCGAGCTCGAGGCGTCGCTCGCCGACGCGCGAGCGACCGCCGACGAAGCCGCAACCCAGCGCGACGCGCTCAGGAGCGAGGTCGACCGCCTCGAGTCGATCGCCGCCTCGCTCCGTGAAGGCCAGGAGAGCGACCTCGAGGCGCAGCTCGCGCTCATCGAGTCGCTGCTGTCGCGAGCGCGCGAGGACGTGACCGCCCTGACCGGCCGCGAATCGGTGCTGCGCGACCGCCTCGGCCTGCCCGAGGCGACGGCTGCCCCTGGCGACCCCGCGCCTGCGGACGCTGGCGACGGCGACGCGGAGCCCACGCCCCCCGGCGAAGAGGCGCCCCAGGAGGGCGCGGCATCGTCCACCGAGGGCGAGGAGACGGACCCGCAGGCGGACGAGCCGGCCGACGAATCGGCCGAAGAGCCCACGGACGCGCCGGTGGACGAGACGGTCGACGAGACGGTCGACGAGCCCGCGTCGGCCGACGCCGATGACGCGGCGGACGAACCCACGGACGCGTCGCCTCCGCAAGCCACCGACGACGCGACGACGCGTCCCGGCGAGGCCGCAGGCGAGGGCGAGGGCGAGGCCGAAGGCGACACGGACGGCCAGAGGGAGAACGACGGCGAGAGCGAGCAGGAGCCCGCTCCCGACGACGAGGCGCCGGGAACGGAGCCGACGGGCGCCTGACCGTCCGATGCAGGCGGGTACGATGCCGTCATGCCTCACGTGACGCCCCCCGCACGCATTCCTTGGATCGTCAAGTACGGCGGCAACGCCATGACGGACGAGGCGACCCGCCGAGCCACCGCCGCGGCGCTGGGGCGCGCCCGGCGTGAAGGCGCCCGACTCGTCGTGGTCCACGGCGGTGGGCCCGCGATCGCTCAGGCCCTGGCCGCGACGGGGATCGACAGCCGTTTCGTGCGCGGCCGCCGCGTCACCGAGCTTGCCGCCATGCCGGTGGTGGAGGCTGCCCTCACGCTCCTCGGCAAGCGGCTCGCGCAAGAGATCGGGGACGCCATCGGCCTGACCGGCCGCGACGCCGGTCTGCTTCGTGCCGAGGTCGCAGACCCCGCCCTCGGACGCGTGGGCCGCATGACGGGCGTACGCACCGACGTGCTGATCGATCTCATGGCGGCCGGGCTCACGCCGGTGCTGGCGTGCCTCGCCGTGGACGCGGAGGGCGAGCCGCTCAACGTCAACGCCGACGAAGTGGCGGGCGCCGTCGCTGGAGCGATGGCTGCGCCCGTGGCGTACCTCACCGACGTTCCGGGCGTGCTGGACGACCCGCGCGACCCCACGTCGGTGCTGCCGACCCTGGACGCCGAGGACGCCCGCGCGAGGATCGCGGACGGTCGCATCGGCGGCGGCATGATTCCGAAGGTCGAGTCGGCCCTCGACGCCCTCGCCCGGGGCGCGCCGTCCGCGTCGATCCTCGATGGTCGTCGCCCCGATCTCGTGCACGACGCGCTCGAGGGGCGGTCGGGCACGCGTCTCGTCCCGAGCGGCTGACGCTCCCCCGCCCGTACCGACGCCGATCTCGGATTCGCCGCGGTGTCGGTGACCGACGTCACGGCGCGAGGGACAAAACTCCACAACGCGTCCACGTCGTGTCTGATACACTACGCGCCGATGCGTCCTCGCCGATTCCTACTCGTCGTAGCCACGATGCTCGCATCCTGGGCCGCTGCCGAGACCGTGACGGTCCGCCCCGGCGATACCTTATGGGCGATCGCCCAGCGCTACGACACCACCGTGGAATCGCTCATGGCCGCGAACGGCCTTTCCCGCCCGGACCTTCGTCCGGGCGAAACGTTGATGCTTCCCGGCGGCGATGCGCCCGCTCCAGAGGTCTGGACGGTCTCGCCCGGCGACACGCTCTACGACATCGCCACGGCGACGGGCGTCAGCGTCGACGAGCTCGTCGCGTGGAACGCGCTGGACGGCGCCACGATCCATCCCGGACAGGAGCTGCGCCTGGGCCGGACCGGCACGGCGGAAGCGGAGCTGACGCCCCTGACCATCGAGGTGCGGCCCGGCGACAGCCTCTGGCGCATCGCCCGGAGTCACGACACGACGCCGAGCGCCATCGCGGCCGCGAACGGGATCGACGTCATGGGCGTCCTGCGTCCCGGCGACCGCCTGGTCGTGCCCGGCGTGTACGCCCAGGCCGGCACCCCCAGCGACCAGGGCGGGTTCGCCGCGCCGACGATCACCGTCGATCCGGGCGACACGCTCTGGGAAATCGCCCGTCGCTACGACACGACCGTCGCCGCGCTGATGGCCGCCAACGCGTTGAGCGATGCGTCGCTGCGAGCCGGCCAAGAGCTCAGAATCATCGGTGCCGACGGCATCGCCACGTCCGTCTCGCCCTCAGCGTCGCCCTCCGCGACGATCCCGCGACCCTCCGCCCCCGCGGCCCCCACCGCGATGGTCTGGCCGCTCCGCGGATCGATCACGTCCATGTTCGGCTGGCGCCCGTTGCGCATCGGCGGAACGAACATGCACTACGGCCTGGACATCGACGGCGTGACGGGCGACCCGATCGTCGCCGCGACCGCCGGCGTCGTGACGTACGCGGCCTGGATGGGCGGCTTCGGAAAGCTCGTGATCGTCGAGCAGGGCGACACCGAGTACTACTACGCGCACGCTTCGGAGATCCTCGTGCGCGAAGGGCAGCAGGTCGACGCTGGCGAGCTGATCGCGCGGGTCGGAACGACCGGACGCGTCACGGGATCGCATCTCCACTTCGAAATCCGCGTCGACGGCACGCCGGTCGATCCCACGCCGCTGCTCGAGGCGCGGGCCGGCGTTCGCTGACCGGTCGACTCCGTGCGCATCGTCGTCATCGGTGATCTCCACACCCAAGAGGCCAAGCTCTGGCGAATGCTGGACGAGGCCGGCCTGCGTACGCCCGACGGCGACGCGACGGAAGACCTGCTCGAGGGACGCCTGCGGCTCGTGCTGCTCGGCGACCTGGTGCACGCGAAGTCCCGCGAGCAGTACGCCGCCCTCGCTGGCGTGCAGAGCTACGACGAGTTCGACCCCAGTCATCTCCGTCGCGCAGAGCAGGCCCAGGAGACGTTCCTCCGGCGCGTCGCGGCGTTCCTGGCGCCCCTCCCGGACGGCGTCGCCACGATTCTGCTGGGCAATCACGACTTCAACGCCATCTCGCGCACGCAAGGTCCGCTCCGCAGCGACGACGTCAGTCACCTGGAGTGGAAACCCGGATACGGGCGCGACCTGCCCGAGGACCTGGCCGCCTGGATCGCATCGTGGCCTCGCGAGCTCGTGGTGGACGGCGTGCACTTCGCGCACGTCGGTCCCAAGCCGGAGCACAACGTCTACGACACGGCGTTCTACCTCGAGAACCGGCGCCGCTGGATCTACGAGGACGAGGACGTGCTCGAGGGGACGCCGTACCGGCTCGGCGCCTACGGGCACACGCCCGTGCGCGGCGGTCTGAACCTCGCGTCGCAAGGTCGAGCGCTGCTGCTCGACGGGAACGGTCACCAGGACGAGTACGTCTGGTGCGAGCTCGACACCGGCCCGGACGGGATTCGGGTGCGACTGCGCGGGCTCGTGTTCGACGAGACGCTGCCCAGCTGAGCGTCGCTCGCCGAGCGTCGGTCGCCTGGCGTCGTTCGCTCAGCGCAGCTCGACCGTCGCGCCTTGCGGCACGAACGCGGCCCAGGTCACGAGCGCCTCGAGCGCGACGCGGTTCCCCTCCGAATCGGTGAACCGAAGCCCGCCGTCCACGCTCCACGTTCCCTCCAACACCGCGCCACGCCAGAGCAGCAACGCCTCTCCGCCGTTCACGGGAATGTACAGACGGCCTGCGGCGTCGTTCGGAACCGGTCGCGCCGTGACGCGCGCGATCAGCACGGCCTCGACCTGCACCGCCGTGTCCGACGCCGATACCGCGTCTTCGCCGTTCCGGATCCAGCGGTAGCGGTCCTGGCCGGCGACGTACCGGAAGCCGGAGTCGTACGCGCCGCTCCAGTCGATCGTGACGCCGTCCGCGCGGGGCGCCTCTTCGGGCGGGGGCACGGGGCGGAACCCGGTCAGCAGTCGCTGCGCGTCGATGCTCATCGACCGGATCGCGGCGCGCAGCGCCGAGCCGGCGCTGTACAGGTCGTACGGCGCCGAGCGGTCGGCGGCGCGCTCGAACAGGTCGCCGCGCCGGTAGGCGTTCAACGACGGCGCCACGCCCTGCTCCAGCGCGATCAGCGAGCTGGGCGAGCCGCCGTCGTGGACCACCACCGCGTCGGCCCTGGCCGCGACCTCGACGAAGTAGTCGCGCGC
>Ga0102941_1001251_pt1 | contig 11926 bp, 13 predicted proteins | sample SalPonR2_C_D2_MG_FD_79281 | JGI IMG/M metagenome (GOLD analysis project Ga0102941, IMG submission 79281) | Salt pond soil microbial communities from South San Francisco under conditions of wetland restoration - Salt Pond MetaG R2_C_D2_MG | ecosystem: Environmental > Aquatic > Marine > Intertidal... | reverse complement strand
TCGAAAATATGATCAATCAGGGTCTCTTTCACACGTTGGTTACTTAATACATCCTGCAGCAGCGCTCTGACCTCAAAAGTAGGTGCATGTTTAGCCAATGCATTTTTAAAATGACTATATTCCTTTCGGGCAACCGATAAGTTCAGAATATCGCTGTACAAAGCCCGCTCTGCATTCTTGGGCGTCATGTTTTCTACTTCCTTGCCCGGAGAATGAACTATTACCCCTTCCAGTTCTCCGATCTCACTATTCACCCTGATTTGATATGTATCCATATTACTGACTTATTTTGTGTTTGTCTTGTAATTTTTTAAATCTACGAGTTTCCCCTTTTCGTAAGTCTCTACTCTAAGTGTATCTCCTTCTTTGTTGTAGGCTACCCATTTACCATCTTTCCGGTTGTGGAGGTAATTACCTTCGTATTTTGTTTGCCCGTTTCTATGATTGTAAAACGTGTATCCTTCCTTTTTGTCTTTTACATATTCAGCTTTACTCAGAGGTTGTCCATTCGGATGCCATGAACGCATTATACCATCTTTATCGGCACCGTCAAAATTAATTATAGACTTAATTTGTCCATTTTCATAGTATGTCTCCATTTTCACAAAGTTTTCTTCTGCGCGTTCGCCATTGTAATACAGAATCATTTTCGGTTGGCCATTATCAAACTTCGATTTTACAAACCGTGTGAGTTCCTTTTCACACGCACTGAAAACTACGCCTAGTAAAATTATTCCGGCAACAATATGCATTCTTGAATTGCGTATCATATGCTTATCTTTTAATTTTCTTATTCGATGCAAATTTAATATAACTTTTTGTCTTGATTGTATAATTATTTTTCGATCCTGTCTGCAGTTTTGTTAATATGCTAATCTAATAATGTCTTAATGTGTGTTTTATTTGTCAACGGGTGCCGCTGATGCAACCCTGTTTTTTCGGGCAAAAAGAAAATGCAGGATTGCAACAAAAGAAGCAGGCAATAAATATGCCGACCACAACGGCCAGCCATGCCCGAGTAAAATATAACCGGCTCCCGCTGCCAAAAAGGCTGTAATGGTCTGCAAAAACATGGTTTTAATATGATAAACCGGTGCTATTTTAGTGGCAGCTGAACTCATAACGGCTTTTTCTGAAAACGGAATAATATGCTCCCCACTTACTGCTCCAGTTATTACAGCAGCTGAAATGGCTGGCAAACTCGCTTCCATACCATTGGCCATGGCCATTTGAAAAGCAATGGGCATAACTATAGCCATTGAACTCCAGCTAAAGCCCGTGGCAACGGTAATGAGCATTGATACCACAAAAATGATGAATAGCAACATCTCCGGTGAGATATAATCAGCTACACTTCCGGTAATAAATTCTCCGGTACCTAATGTCTCAGATACAGCTGAAAGACCTGTGGCCAATAAAATCACCAAACTGACGCCAACCATGCCTTTTGTCCCGTTTAGAAAGCCTTTACCAATTTTTGATAATTTGAGCAGCTTATCTTTTTTTGTCAGCCAAACAGCAACCGATATGGCGACAATCGTGCTCAAAATCAACAGGTCTACAGATGGCGCACTGCCCAGGATGTTGATCATAGTGAGTGGCTCATTACTGCGAATCAGTATGACTGACCCTACAGCAAACATTGAGGCTATGGCAAACCCCAGCAAGGTAAGTATGGGCGCCAGTACATGATAGATGCGTACACTGTTGGACCGGTTCTTTTCTGTAGTAATATCGGGTAATGGTGCTGTATCGAGCCTGTAGCCGAACCATTTGCCGGTAACGGCTACTAAAAAAGTGAGAAAAATAGCCAGTACCGTGTACATATGAAAAGGAATGGACTCAATGAAAAACATGCTGATCGATTTTTCCACACCAACTTCGGCACCGGCCTCTGCCATTACTGATCCTTCAAATGAGGCCCATGTGGAGATGATCATGATGCTCGCCATAATAGCTACCACATCTACAATGTAGGCCAACATAGCTGGGGTAACTTTGTTGCGGATATTAATTTCCCGCATGGAGGCTCCTGAGATGAGTACATTGGCATAATCGTCAAAAAACAGGGTCATACTCAACCCCCAAGTCGATAGCCTGCTTTTGCGCGGGCTGTCAAGTTTTTTCGATAGGGTGGCTGCAAATTTTCCATATCCGCCAGATCGGTTTATAATTTCTAATAATCCGCCTATGAGCAATATGAAAAGTACGATTTTAAGTCGCTCGGGCTCGGTAAACGAAACCAGCAGGTACTCCCACATATGTTCAAAAAAGCCGGCGAAGGTGTAACCCCCTGCCACTATTGCACCACCAACAATACCCATAAAAAGTGCAAATGCAACTTTCCTTGTGGCCAGCGCCACAATAATGGTTACAATTGCCGGGGTTAGAGATAATAATCCATATTCCATTTTTCGAAACAGCTTAAATTAATCAACCTGAAAAACTTTTTTATAAATGCGAGCTAGCTTAAAATGCTAAAACCCTCTTTTTTGAGCCGCTCTTCCTCTTCTTCAGGCATCACCTGCACCAGTCCATTATTAAGTCCGTGTATTTCCACACCATAATCGCGGTACATGACCAGGGCATTGATAATTTCCTGTGTAATGAGCTGGCCCGGCACCAATAGCGGTATCCCAGGTGGGTAAGGGGTGACCATCATGGTAGATACGCGGTTCAGGCTGTTCCGTAAGGCAATTTCCTCGCTGTCGGCATAGAATGCAAATCGGGGGCGGTATTTGATGGGCGACAGGGCGAGTTTGAAATCTTTGATAATTTTAGATGATCCGCTGTCTTTTTTACGGTTGCCCGATTGATTCTCAATGCTTTCTAGTGCCAGGTACAGACGATTTATACGCGAATAGGTGGCGCCAATAGTCAGCAGAATTGATATGGTGTTAAACGTGGTTTTTTCAATTTGGATATTGTGTTTGTTTACCAAAATGTGTTCAATCTCTTTGCTGCTTAAGCCTGATTTACTGATGTCGATGGTGATTTTGGTTTTATCTACGCGAACATTGTCGTCTTTTATTTCATCGCTTATAAGGTCTTGTTGTTCCAGTACCCTGAATTTTGAAAGGGAGTTGATAGACGATTTTAACTCGTCAGACAGTTTGAAAACCCTGCTCAGCAATGAATACCCCTCCATGGCCATTTGCTTGCGTGCCACATCGAGTGATGCAATCATCGGATATTGTGGCGATGTGGAGGCGTGCATGTTATAGTTCTCCATGAAAAAATCCTGGATATCTTCAAAATCAGGGTCGTTTACATGGATCATTGATGACTGGGAGAATGCACTCATGGTTTTATGTGTCGATTGAGTGGCATAGTCGGCTCCTGCAGCCATGGCTGTGGGGTAAAATTCCCGGTGGAAGTTGGCATAACCAAACCAGGCTTCATCTACAATTACTTTGATGTTGCGTTTATGTGCTTCTTTCACGATGTCTTCAATATCGTAAATCAGGCCATCGTAGGTGCAGTTGGTAAGGATGATGGCCTTGAGTTTTTTGTTTTGGGACAATGCCTCATCCATAGCTTTGATGATGCTTTTCTTTGGGATGGGTCCGAAAATGCCGTATTTATTGTTTACCGAAGGCATCAGGTAAATGGGTTCTGCACCGGCAATAATGACTCCGTAATGGGCCGATTTATGACAATTGCGGTCCAATAAAATGGAATCGCCCGGTTTAAGCAGTGTTTGAATCAGTATTTTGTTGGCTGTTGAGGTGCCATTGGTTACAAAATAGGTGTACCGTGCATTGAAGGCTCTTGCTGCAAGTTCTTGTGCTTCTTTTATAACTCCCTCGGGATGAAGCAATGAATCGAGTTCCGGAACAGATACCGAAACATCGCTTTTGAAAAGGTTTTCACCAAAAAACTCAAAATAATCTTTTACATAAGGTGAGTTTTTAACACTATTGCCGGAAGCATGTCCCGGGGTATGCCACGAATCCTTCGATTTACGGGCATACTGCACCAGTTTTTCGTAAAACGGGGCACTTTTTTTCTCATCTACTGCAGCAGTAATTTTATTGAAAATATCGCCGTAAACATTGTCTTCCTTAAAGAAGTAACCATCGGTAATGCCACCTGTCGAAAGCTGTTTAATATCGGTGATGGAGGTGTAAATAAATATATTGACCTCATTTCGGAGGGCCATGAATTTTTTGAATATATCTGTGCCTTCGATGCGTTTTTTGTTTTTGCGGCTCTGGGGCAGCGACCATTCCGAGAGAATTACATGAATGGTACCATCTTCCTTTAGTTTTTCGCACGCACTTTCAAATGTGGAGCAGGCTATGGTATTTAATCCTCTTCCTGAAAGTTCCTGGATGCTCTTTTCCAGGGCAGCTGTGTCGTTGTCAACAATTAATACTGAGTAGTACATGTCTTGTCCGGGTGTTTGATTTAAATATCGCGCAAAATTAGCAACAATTTTTTGATGTACATGCTAAAAAAGGCTGTTTTACAGCCGAAAAGTGATAAGATATATTAGTTTTTAGTGAAATAGAATAGCGCTGGTCTATACTGTTTGGATATATCTATAAGTTTAAATGGAGTGCATTCATAATTACTTAGGAGTAAATTCTTTTGTTGAATTGGTCATAATGCATACACCCGTTGACGCCCGAAACGATGCAACTATATTTCGGCGATTTTCAATAGTTGGTCCTCCCTGATGCCTTTGGGTGTGTCCTTTACTGTGCAGGCTTCTACACTCACATCGTGCTGCAATACAATGGTCCAGTTATTTTCCAGGGCTTCTTGCAGAATGCGCTCTTTTTCGGCAATGGTGTCCAGTGGTAGAATGTCATAAGACGCTACGTAAACCAGTGGAATGTTGGCCATTACGGGAATCAGATCGCCGGCGAAAAAGACCTTTTTGCCGCCTTTATCGATCAGGGGCAGCATTAAACCTTTGGTGTGCCCATTGAAAAGCCTTACCTCAATACCTGGTATGATTTCGCCTTCCTGTTTCACGAGGTTAACTTTATTGGTTTCCTGCATGGGACGGATATTTTCTTGCGGAAATGCAGGCGCTTCCCTGATGTTTGGATTTGTTGCCCAGTCCCATTGCATTTGGCTTACCCATATTTGTGCATTGGGGAAGGCTGCTACAATCTCACCATCGCTGTTTTTGTTTAATACACCACCACAGTGGTCCCAGTGCAGGTGTGTGAGTATAATGTCTGTGATATCTTCGGGCTTAAAGCCCTGCGCGTTTAGCGATTTCTCAAGTGTATCATCGCCATGCAAATAATGGAAGGCCAGGAATTTTTCATCTTGTTTGTTTCCAATGCCGGTGTCTACCAGTACCTTGCGGTCGCCGGTATCAATCAGCATGGCCCTGTCTGCAATGCTGCACAGGTTATGCTCATCGGCTTCATATTTTTTTTGCCACAGTTGTTTGGGTACGACTCCGAACATGGTACCGCCATCAGCTTTAAATTTTCCTGTTTCGATGTTAAATATTTGCATATTTATTGGTTTAATTCGTTATTCTTGTATTGTAAATCGGTATTAAACTTGATTCTTAAAATTGCATGCTTGTATTTGGCAAAATTAGAAAATCAGTTATTAATGAAAAGGATAATCAAAGCAAATAGTTTATTCTTTTTCGTATATCTTTTGGGTATGCTGCATAGTCAGGTAACCTGCGCCCAGGCAGATACGGCCAGCTATGGTTATTATGTATTGCCCATGGTTATTGAAGGAAAAGATACCATAGCCCTTGTTGATTTACGTACCATAACCATTTATCCGACACGTGATCTTTCGCGCAGAACCCCTATGAATCTTAAATATATCAGGTTAGCTAAAAAAGTTCGCCGTGTTTATCCTTATGCCCGACTGGCTGTTGATATACTTCAAAGTATTTATGATACACTGCCTGATTTAGATACGGAGCGCCAGCAGCGAAGGTTTTTGCGTGCTTATGATAAAGCCTTGCGCGACCGCTATATGGATGAACTGAAAAAATTAAAAGTTTCTGAAGGTCGGATCTTGCTAAAATTGATTGACCGTGAAACCGGCTATACTTCTTATAACCTGGTGAGAGCACTCAGGGGTAAATTGTCGGCCATGTTTTGGCAGTCTCTGGCAAGGATTTTTGGTGAGAACCTTAAAACCGAATATAATCCAAGGGGAGAGGACCGGCTTATTGAAGAAATTGTTGTAAAAATAGAAAGCGGCCGATTAGAGCCGCTTCCACTGCCTAAGAAAAAAGATTAGGCTACTTTTAATCTTTGTGCATCAATATCTGAAAGCTTATTTCTTGCGTATTTCAGGGTAATGCGCACCTTATCTTTTTGTTTTGAGGGTGCATCATACATGGCATCTACCATGATGTGCTCACAGATGGATCTCAGTCCCCTGGCCCCAAGTTTAAATTCAATTGCTTTATCCACCACGAAATCTAATACTGTGCTGTCAAAAGATAACTCGATACCATCCATTTTAAAGAGTTTTTTGTATTGCTTTATAATGGAGTTTTTAGGTTCAACAAGTATTTTCTTCAGTGCATCCCGGTCAAGCGGATCAAGGTAGGTCAATACCGGTAAACGACCAATAATTTCGGGTATCAGGCCAAAGCTTTTGAGGTCTTGTGGTGCAATGTACTGCAAGAGATTTTCGCGATCGATGTGACTTGTTTCTTTAGCAGCAGCATACCCTACCACTGTGGTGTTGAGCCTGTTGGCAATTTTGCGGTCAATTCCGTCAAAAGCGCCCCCACACATAAAAAGTATGTTTTTTGTGTTGACTGCAATCATTTTTTGATCGGGGTGCTTACGTCCACCCTGGGGCGGTACATTTATTACCGAGCCCTCGAGTAATTTTAGCAACCCTTGTTGCACACCTTCACCTGACACATCGCGTGTTATAGATGGGTTGTCGCCTTTACGGGCAATTTTGTCCAGCTCATCAATAAACACAATGCCGCGCTCTGCAGCTTCAACATCGTAATCTGCAGCTTGCAGCAGACGTGTAAGTACACTTTCGATGTCTTCTCCCACATAACCAGCTTCTGTAAGCACTGTGGCATCAACAATTGTAAACGGTACATCGAGCATTTTGGCTATGGTTCGGGCTAAGAGTGTTTTACCTGTTCCTGTACGACCAACTAAAGCGATGTTCGATTTTTCTATTTCGGTGTCATCATCGGAGACTTGTGTAACGCGTTTGTAATGGTTGTATACTGCAACAGAAAGGAATTTTTTAGCTGTATCCTGCCCAATGACATATTGGTCGAGGAAATCTTTAATTTCATGTGGTTTTCTGAGTTCAAGCTTCGATGAAGAGAAACTGCTTTTGCGCTTCATTTCTTCATTGACAATACCGTGTGCCTGCTCTATGCAAGAATCACAAATATGGCCGCTAATACCTGCAATTAGCAAGTTTACATCTTTCTCGTTTCTACCGCAAAATGAGCATTTATTCATTGTATTTCTTTTTTCCTGTTTTTAGGTTTTGTATTAAAAGACTGTCCAAAAACTGTGCTACAAATATAAGGATTTAAAACAAGAATGCAGAACCAGATTTGGTTCTGCATTCCAGACCCGTTTTGTGCTATGCATGACCCACTTTGACTCCTCATGGAAGTGCTTTACTTTTTTTTACTAAACTTTTTTTCATGCGATGTACTGAGCTTGTCGAAGTGAAAAAAAAAGTTACAATCGCATGCCGCTTAAGCTTTAGTGTTTCACTTGCGGTAAGCCTTCGGAGACCGAAGAATGGCGCAAAAAGTCTAGATCAAATTACGGTTATTCGCCTATCGGCTCATGAGGGTATCGCTTCCGATTCTATCGGAACAGGCTGTTCAACCCGCGCTGTTCAATAAATTAATTGACTTTTTAAAGCTGGACAAACCTCTTTTAAGTCATTTATATTGATTGAACCCCGATTATGAAAATATAGCGTAACTGCTGGGAATGGTTCGTTGCGATTCCCTCATTCCCTCCCACAATGCCATTCAACGAACTAACGTAGGTCTGAGTGGGCGGTGTGTTGGCTGGTGGAAATCGTAATAGCTATTACGTCGCGTACTGATTGCAAATCAGCGCAATCGGGGGGGGTGCACTATCGGGACAGGTTGTGCGGTGGGGTTTACTATCTTGTACTAATTCTACTTTCGTTACTTTCACAAGGAAAGAAGTCTGTAATATATACTTTTTTCGAAGTCTCATTAACAAAATAGATAATCTTAATCGCTTTGATTCTAGTGTAAAAGTAAAGCAAGTATCGATGTTCTTTGCCTAAGAATTTTAAATTTTCTTCGATTCTGCCGATTAATGGATTATCCTTTAAGGCAACTGCTTTATCTATGAGTTCCTGTGATTTTCTGTCTGCACTGGATTCGCTGTGATGCTTGTAAAAATATTCTAATACTTCTTAATAGTAGATTTCGGCCTCTGCCGTAATTTCTACTGTATAGCTCGCTTCTCTTTCCAAGATTCAACGTCCTTTTTAAATTCATTAATACTTCTGGTTTTACCACTCTCAACGGATTTGAGTGATTGCTTTGCTCTTTCAGTCATGGCATCAATAGACGTGTCAAAAAAACTATTTTCAGTCTTTTCGCTTTCTATCATACTATGAACCAATCGCAAAAAACGCTCGTCTGCATGATTTGTAAAGTCGTGTATTTCTTGTTTAATTTGGTTTGCTTCCATTATTTCCATTGTTTTATTCTCCGACAAATTTAACGATTAATGTCGACATTTAGTTTCATAATCTATTTGTCACCGCAATGACCTTTTGCAGATATGACTTCGACTGTTACAATATCGTCATCAATGGTATAAATAAGACGGTTCTTTTTGTCTATTTGCCTGGACCATTCGCCGGATCTGTCACCTTTTAACTGTTCCACATGACCAGTTCCGGTTTTGGGATGTTCCATTAATTCAATTAAAAGCTTTTCTATTTTCTTTATTGCGGCTTTTTCTCCGTTCTTTTTCAAATAAGCAATGTCTTTCTTGGCTTGCTTCGTGATATGAAGTGTATACATTTTACAGCTGGTTCAGGAAGTTTCTGATATCGTCTGCAGAGTTTAGTTTTTCCGCAATATTATCTTTGTTCTCAATGGCTTTTTTAACGATTTCAATGTTTCTTTTATCTGCCCAAAACAGATCACCACTTGGACTGATTTCATAAGGGTCGCATCTGTACTCCTTAGGAATATCGACAAGCATATCATCTTCACTGACCGGAACAAGTTTATAGGAACGGTTTTTCCGCATAACAACTACCTGTTCGTTATTGTCAATCATGTCAAAATACTTTTTTTGGTTGTCACGGAACTCGCGACTGGTTACTATCCTCATAGTTCTAATTTTTAATTTGTGTACCAAAAACGGTACAAATCTATTAAAATAAACGTGTTTTTCAAGCATTTTGTTTCATCTGTTTATGATTTTGTTTTTAATGGTCAGTACCTGTCCCGATGCAAATCGGGATGGAGCTCACCATGATCTGTAAATAAAAGTTATACATAGTTTTAGCCGTTTTACTATCATTATCACATGTTTTACTGCACCTGGTTGATCATGGTTCGTTTCATTGTAGCGGGTGCAACTTCTCTAATTTATCTTTCAGGTTGTCCAAGCTGTTGATTTTGTAACATTCGGTTAAGTTTACATATTTGTGCCCGGCTATGTGTTGAACTTACCGTAGGTTGTGGACTTCAAATTAATTGATAAAATGCTTACAAAATCTAAATTCAAAGACTTCTTCAACAAAAACATTGCTGCTCTATAAATCGCAGCAGCTTACTTAATTCACTTTTAACTACTGTTTTTTATATCGCATAGCTCCATAAAAAACCAAAGCCCCTTACGAGGCTTTAGGTTTAGCTATTTTAATTTTTTTTTGCTGTACGTCGCGCACTGATTACAACCGAATCGCAGTTAGGCGATGAGTTCAGCGAAGCTAAATCAGCGCGATCGGGGGGTGGCTTTTTCCGCCGATAGGCGGACGCAGTGCTGACGATTGATGACGAATACCGCTTTTCCTGATTGTGCGGTGGCGTTTATTTGTCTCCGTAATGACCCCAAAGGCTTAAAACATGAACTGTTATTATTTCTTCTTCAATAGAATAGACAAGTCGGTGCTTATGGTTTATTCTACGGGAAAATTTCCCGGCAAGTCCATATTTTAACAGTTCGATCTGGCCGGTTCCTTGTGAGGGATTTTCTTTAATTTCGTTAAGAAGCTTTGCTATCTTTTTAAGTACGGCTTTATCTCCGGCCTTTTTGTGTTTTTCTATATCTGCTAAGGCTACTTTGGTAAATTTCAGAATATAACTCATAACCCAAGTAACTCGTTTATTTCTTCAGAACTTGTAATCTTTTTCACTTCACCATTTTTCGCCTGTTCTGCGCTGAGTTTTATCTTCTTGATCATTTCAGCGTTAAAATAAACGTCATCTTCATTTATAGGAGTTAAAGCATAAGCCTTATCTTTTCCTCGTTGAACAATAATTTGCTCACCGTTATCAGCTCTCTCAAAGTAGTGCTTTTGGTTTTGTCTAAATTCTCTACTACTTATAATTAACATGTCATTAATTTTTAATGTGTACCAATGTGGCACAAATTTATTAAAATAAACGGTTATTTCATTTATAATGTTTCATTTTAGCGGATGTAACTTCTCTAATTTATCTTTCAGGTTGGCCAGGCTATTGATTTTGTTCCGTTCGTTTCGATTCCCTCATCCTCTCCCGCAAGGCACTCAACGAACTACCGTAGGCCATTGAGTGGGCGGTGTGTTGGTTGGTGGAAATCGTAATAGCTACTACGTCGCGTACTGATTACAATTTAGCGCGATCGGGGGGGGAGTTGCACTATCGGGACAGGTTGTGTGGTGGGGTCACTCTTCAGTATCAATAATCATTTTAGAAGTATCCTGACTTGTTTGGAAGATATCAGCTATAATGATGCATTCTTCAGTAACTTCATAAATTATTTTGTAACTCCATTTTGATACCTAACGGTAGTTTTCCGGTTCATTCGCCAGATATTCTTCGATAGCGTATTTTTCGGGAAAATCGTTAAGGCTGTGGGCTAGGTTGATCAACTCTTTTTTGACTTTTCTAGCAGCAGGATCAGAGTCTTCTGCAATATACTCATAAATGTTGTCAAGGTGCTTTTTTGCTAATTTGTCCCAACGGATGGGTAATTTCTTCTTGCTTACCAATTTTTAACCTCCTTTTCAACTTCTTCTTGAGTTAGATAATCGCCTGATTTCACTCGTTTAGAAGCTGATTTAACCCTGTTTTTAAGGTCGATTTCAGTAATTGAAGAACCATCTGGATTATAACCAACATTTGCAGGTTTTTTATACTCTTTGCTCATGGCATAAATCATCTTTAAAAACCGCTCGTCAGCCTGGTTAATAAAGTCATGTAATTCGTTTCTTAATTCAGGTATGCCCATAATAGATTATTTTATACAAATTTAACGATTAATATCGACTTTTAGTTTCAAGATAAAGGATGTAACTTCTCTAATTTACTTTTCAGGTTGTCCAGGTTATTGATTTTGTACCGTTCGTTTCGATTCACACATTCCCTCCCACGAAGCTACTCAACGAACTAGCGTAGGCCATTGAGTCAGTGGTGGGGTAAAGATCTGCTTAACCAGTTCAAAGCCATTGAAAAAATGAACGATAGCGATAAAAATGTTATTAAAACACTCATAGATGCCTTTATTACCAAAGGCAAGCTTAAACAGCTTATGCTCTAAAAAACCAAAGTGGAAGACACGAGCTACAAGCTCGCGCCAGCGGGGGGAGGTTCGTTTCGATTCCCTCATCCTTTCCCGCAATGCTACTCAACGAACTAACGGAGGCCATTGAGTGGGTGGTGTGTTGGCTGGTGGGAATCGAAATGGCGATGTCGTGCACTGATTACAATTTAGCGCGATCG
>Ga0102941_1001248_pt1 | contig 11932 bp, 8 predicted proteins | sample SalPonR2_C_D2_MG_FD_79281 | JGI IMG/M metagenome (GOLD analysis project Ga0102941, IMG submission 79281) | Salt pond soil microbial communities from South San Francisco under conditions of wetland restoration - Salt Pond MetaG R2_C_D2_MG | ecosystem: Environmental > Aquatic > Marine > Intertidal... | reverse complement strand
GATATGTCTGTAAAATCATTATTAGAACAGGACTTCCAACTAGCTCAGAAAGTTATAGATTTGGAAGATGAAATAGACTTAAAAGAAAAAGAACTTGAAGAACAATGCCTTGAACTAATAGCTTTACAGCAGCCTACAGCTGGAGATTTAAGAAGAATCATAGCAATTATAAAAATGATAAATGACTTAGAGAGAATTGGAGATTTATGCGAAAATATTGTTGAAATTGTAATGAAAATTGGTAAAGAAGAATTCATAAAACCCCTGATAGATATTCCTAAAATGGCTGACATAACAAAAGAGATGATAAAATTATCCTTAGATTGTTTTGTAAAAGAGGATATAAATATGGCATATAAGGTATATAAAATGGATGATGTTGTAGATGATTTATATAGAGATATATATACAGACTTGTTATTTGTATTATCAAAGGATGTAGGAACAATGGCTCAGGTTGTAGACCTTTTATTTATAGGTAGATATTTAGAAAGAATTGCTGATCATTCAACTAATATATGTGAACATGTAAACTATATAGTAACAGGAGAAAAATCCTTTCCTAGAAAATAAACACAGAATAAGTGAAAGAGTCTTTACATAAAGGCTCTTTTGTATTGACCTTTTTTATTAATTATGAGAAAATAAAACAAAGTAATTAACTAAAGAGGGGATTTATATGCCAGACTTTAATAATATAGAAGTAAATATATGTGGACAAAAATTTCATGTACAATCCGATGAAAACGAAGAATATATAAAAAAAATTGAAGAAATGATAAATAAAAAAATTAATTATTTTAAAGAAAGCAATAAAAAATTTGATAATTATTCTTCCTTAGTTTTCACTTCGTTTTTAATTGCAGATAAATATTTGAAGCTAGTAGATAAACTCGAAGAAGTGGAAGACAATAAAATCAAGCTGTCTGAAGTTAAAGAAATGAAAAGTCAATTGCAGAAATATAAAGATAAAAATGCAAAACTGGAAGAAGAAAAAGAAAAAAATCTCCAAGAACTAGTTCAAAAAAATAACGGATACAATAATATGAAAAATAAAATTCAGAGTCATAAGAAGCAATTAGAAGAAAAAGATGACGAATTGGCAGTAACAAAAGAGATCTTAGAAGAAACTGAATCGAGAGTAAAAGAGTTAAAAAAAGAAATCTTTCTCTTGAGGGAAAAAAGAGAACTGAATGAATGATAAACTGATTAATTTCAGTTTATTTTTTTTAATAAATTTGAGAAATTCTAACTTGTATAATATAATTGAAAAATATACTAATATTAAAAAAACAACAAGGAGATTTAATGAAAGATAGAATTAAAAAGCTACTTGAATTTGATAAAATACAAGAAAAGCTCATAGAAAAAGCTGCGACTAGATTAGGAAAAGAAAAAGCACAAAACATAGATATTTTAAAAGATAAAAGTATGATACTATCAAAACTTGAAGAAACAGAAGAAGCTTTCAAGATATTAGCAAAAATAGGAGAACCCCCTTTAGGAGGAATACATAAAGTCTCTAAAGAAGTAGAATTTGCCCAAAGAGGAAGAATGCTAAACCCAGGAAATATTTTAGAAATAGGAGACACTTTAAGAGCTGCTAGAAATCTAAATAATTTTTATAAAAAAAACAAAGATGACTTTAACTACAAAACTATAGAAAATTTAATCACCAGTCTAAGTCCCAATAAGCATCTTGAGGATAAAATAGAAAATGCAATAATAAGCGAAGAAGAAATATCCGACAACGCTAGCTCAGACTTGAGAAAAATAAGAAGAAAAATTGAAGAGAAACATTCAAATATTAGAAATAAATTAAATAGTATAATTAATTCAACTGATAATCAAAAATACTTACAGGATACTATCATTACCATTAGAAACGACAGATTTGTAATACTTGTAAAACAAGAATATAGAAATAAAATAAAAGGGCTAATTCACGGGCAGTCCTCTTCTGGTGCTACCCTTTTCATAGAACCCTCAAGCATTGTAGAACTTAACTCAGATATATCCAGCTTAAAAATTGACGAAAAAAAAGAAATAGAAAGAATACTAAAAGAACTCTCCCAAGATATAGCTAATTTTAGTCAAGAAATATTAAGCAACGAACAAATTTTTAAAGAAATTGATTTTATATTTGCTAAAGGAAAACTATCAATAAGTTATACTGGGGCAAAACCATCACTAAATACAGATGGATATATAAAAATAAAAAAAGGAAGGCATCCTCTTATACCGGAAAAAGAAGTAGTACCAATAGATGTTTACCTAGGGGATGAAAACAAAACCCTTGTAATTACAGGACCTAATACAGGTGGTAAAACCGTAACATTAAAAACCATTGGTCTTTTCACACTTATGACTCAAGCTGGGCTGCATATTCCTGCAAGCTTTGGTAGCAATATTGGAGTTTTTGAAGAAATTTTTGCAGATATAGGAGACGAACAAAGCATAGAGCAGAGTTTATCTACATTTTCTTCTCATATGACAAACATTGTAGACATACTAAAAAAGGTAGACTCGAAATCCTTGGTACTATTAGATGAAATAGGAGCTGGAACTGACCCAGAAGAAGGTGCAGCACTAGCCATAACTATACTTGAAAAGTTATTAAATATAAGATGTACCACAGCTGCTACTACCCATTATAGTGAGTTAAAAATATATGCTCTCACACAAAAAGGCGTACAAAATGGAAGTGTTGAATTTGATATAAAAACATTAAGTCCTACATATAGAGTATTAATAGGAGTACCCGGAAAATCAAATGCTTTTGAAATTTCACGTAAATTAGGACTGGAAGATGAAGTGATTAAGGAAGCCAAAAGCAAACTTAAAGTTCATGAAATAGAATTTGAAGACGCATTAGCTAAAATAGAGACAGATAGAAAAACTAGTGAAAAAGACAGAATAGAAATAGAAAAATTAAAAAGAACACAAAAAGAAATAAAAAACAAACTTGTAGAAAAAGAAAAAGAGCTTAAAAACAAAGAAGAAAAAATGATATATGATGCAAAAAAAGAAGCAAGACAGATAGTATCCAAAGCAAAGAAAGAAACAGCGGATATAATAAGACAGTTGAGAGAACTTAGCATTGAAATAGAAAAAGATAAAAACATTAAAATAAATCAACTGAGAAATGATATAAACAATAAAACAAAAGACTATAAAACTACAGTAGACTTAGATAAAAACTACGAAAAATCAGAAGAAGAACTAGAAAAAGGAGATTATGTTCTTATTCAAAACTTAAATCAAAAAGGAACCATAATATCTGAAATAGAAAATAAAAAAGATAAGGTTACAGTGCAAGTAGGAAGTATGAAATTAAATGTAGATTACAACAGTTTGAAAAAACTAGAAAAAAAAGAAAAAGAAAAAACAAAAACCGGAAGCAAAAATATAAATCTAATGAATAAAAGAGTCAAACCCAGTATAGACGTTAGGGAATTCAATCTAGAAGAAGCATTTTTAGAAGTGGATAAATACTTAGACGATGCATACCTTGCTGGCTTAAATGAAGTAAGTATAATACATGGTAAAGGAAAGGGAATTCTCAGAAAAGGAATAGGACAGTACCTAAAGGGACATAATCTTGTAAAAGAATTTAGATTAGGAAGCTTTGAAGAAGGCGGAGATGGAAATACAATCGTAAAACTAAAGCAGAGGTAAAAAAATGATACTAATTAGTGCATGTTTATTAGGAATTAACTGTAAATACAGTGGCGAAAATAATAAAATAAAAGGACTAGAAGAGTTATTAAAAAAAGAAATACTAATCCCTGTTTGTCCAGAACAGCTTGGAGGCTTAGAAACACCAAGAAAACCATCGGAAATAATTACAAAAAACAGCATCAAATATGTAGTAGATAAAAATGGAAATGATGTAACATCACAATTTTTAAAAGGAGCAGAAGAAACTTTAAAAATTGTTAATATGTATAATATAAAAGAAGCTATTTTGAAATCAAACAGTCCATCCTGCGGGTGTGGAAGTATATACGATGGGACTTTCTCAGGAAAAATAGTAAAAGGTGATGGTATTACATCAGCTTTACTAAAATCTAAAAATATAAAGATATTTAATGAAACAAATTACTTTGAAAAATTGAAATAAAACCTACTATATGCTAATATCATATATAGTAAAAATCTATGGAGGTTAGTTAATGATAGACTACAAAGGTTCTCTAGCGGAACTGATATCAGAAAGTGTGAAATTAGAAAAAGAAAAAATATATGAAATTATAGAAGTACCCCCAGATATGGAAATGGGGGACTACGCTTTTCCATGCTTTATATTAGCAAAAACATTCAAAAAAAACCCAGCATTAATAGCCAAAGAATTATCAGAAACTATTGAATTAAACAATAAATTTGAAAAGGTAGTGAACAACGGACCTTACTTAAATTTCTATCTAAACAGAACTGAATTTAACAAAGAAATTCTTAAAGAAATATTTAATAATGATAATTACGGCAAAAAAAATATTGGTAAAGATAGAAATGTAGTAGTAGAATTTTCATCACCAAATATTGCAAAACCCTTTCACATAGGACATATAAGGACAACTGTCATAGGAAACGCTTTAAACAATATTTATGATTTTATGGGTTTTAATACAATAGCAATAAATCACCTTGGTGATTACGGTACTCAATTTGGTATGCTGATATCTGCTTATAAAAAATGGGGAAACAAAGAAATCATTGAAAAAAATCCAATTAAAGAATTACTAAAACTATATATTAAATTTAATAAAGAAACAGAAGAAAAACCAGAATTAAAGGATGAAGCTAGAGAATGGTTTAAAAAACTGGAACAAGGAGATGAAGAAGCTAAATCTCTATGGCAGTGGTTTAAAGATGTAAGCTTAAAGGAATTTAACAGAGTTTACGAAATGTTAAATATTAAATTCGACTCCTTTACGGGAGAAAGTTTTTACTCAGATAAAATGCAAAGAGTTATAGATGAATTAGAAGATAAAGATCTTTTGAAAAAATCAGAAGGAGCTGAAATTGTAGATTTAGAAGAATTTGATATGCCATCACCTTTAATTAGAAAGAGCGATGGATCTACACTCTATATCACAAGAGATATTGCAGCATCTATAAATAGAAAAGAAAAATACGATTTTTATAAGAATATATACGTGGTAGCATCACAGCAAAACCTTCATTTCCAACAGTGGATAAAAATAGTAGAATTAATGGGATACGACTGGGCTAAAGATTGTATTCACGTACCTTTTGGTATGGTTAGCTTAGAAGAAGGTACCCTATCTACAAGAAAAGGTAGAGTAGTATTTTTAGAAGACGTTTTAAATAAAGCAGTAGAAAAAACTAAAGAAATAATCGAAGATAGAAATCCAAACCTTGAGAATAAAGAAGAAGTTGCAAAACAAGTAGGAATAGGAGCAGTAGTATTTCAAGAATTATACAATAATCGTATAAAAGATTACACATTTTCCTGGGATAAAACATTAAGCTTTGAAGGAGAAACTGGACCATACCTTCAGTATACCTATGCCCGTACCTGTAGCATTATAAACAAAGCAAAAATAGAAATAGATGAAGAAGTAGATTATCAATCATTAAAAAAAGATATAGAATTTGAAATAACCAAATCCCTCTATGAATTTTCTGATGTAATAGAAGACGCACTGGAAAAATACGAACCATTTTACATAACAAGATACATAGTAGACCTTGCACAAAAATACAACAGATTCTATAACAAGTGTCCTATATTAAAAGAAGAAGAAGACTTAAAGAAAGCAAGATTGCTTACAACTTATGGAGTAAATAAAGTTTTGAAAACCGGACTAAATCTTCTAGGAATTGAAGCACCTGAAAAAATGTAACTAAACTATACCTTGACAAAGATAAGTATATTTCATATAATGCCTCTTGATTATAAAAAGGAGGCACTAATGAATAAGAAAATTAAAATCATTACAATTTTATTATTATCTGTTTTAGTATTAGCTTCTCTGCAAAGCAGTGCCAGCGAAAAACTAAAAGTAAATATTAACGATGTAGTGGAATATAATGATACTGAATATAGTTACACTGAAGTCAATAAAGTGCAAAATGAATTATTAAAAGAAATAAAACAAAGAAAAATCGAAACAATGAAAGAAGAAATTATAAAAGAAAATAAAAAGATATATACGGCATTAGAAGATTTTGTTGTAGATGTCAGTGGACTAAGCAGAGAAGATTCAAGTTATTTAATCCAAGCCAGTGAAGATATCGGTGTAGATACGATGTTGATGCTTTCACTAATAAGGGTAGAAAGCTATTTCGACCCTTATCTAGTAGGAACATCTGGAGAAAGAGGCATTGGACAGCTTATGGCAAACACGGCAAAGCCTGTTGCTGAAAGCATAGGTATTGAATATGATCCAGATAAATTATTCGAACCTCAATACAATATACTGCTTTTTACTACACAATTCAAATACTTGCTTGACTACTACGATGGAGACTTACACAAGACATTAACTGCATACAATAGAGGTCAGTATGGATTGAAAAAATATATGGCTTCAAGATCCTCTCATTCGAATCCAGAAGTAAGTGTATATTCATCTACAATACTTGAATATGCAGCTGAATACAAAAATCAATTTGATAATAACAAGTAAACTTTATATAATATAGCTGATGCCCATCAGCTATATTTTTTTAGGAGAAATTATGGATAGAATACAAAATATATTATTAAATATTTTAAAAGACGAAAAATTAAATGATTACAAAGGTATAGGAAAAGAAGAACTAACCTATACATATAAAATGCAGCTTTTTATTATTTCATGCAAATCCTTACAGTACAAGAAAAAGGGTATAGGTATAAACTATACAAGATTTGATGAAGAGATGAATTTGCTTAAATACTATACAAACGGAACTAATGAATCATTAGAGATGGCTTTTAAAGATAAAAAAAGCATAAAAGAAGATGACAGCATAGTATATAGAATTTTGCCTATTGCTTTAGTAAACCATGACATTAAAATAATAGAAGAAGCAGTTATAAAAAATGCAACTAAAACTACCAGAAACCAAAAATCAATAATATTTGGATTAATAACAGCCTTTGCTATTGCAGAATACATAAAAAATGGTAGTATAGATAAAGGATTAGTTAAAGAATATGTAATAAGATTTTCCATAAAAAATTACTCTGATAAATACGATTTTATGGATAAAGCCTATATATTAAACTTTGAAAAAGAGAGAATAAAGTTTTTAGGAGAAATCGATAATACATCTGACATAAAGATAGAAATTTTAGACATCAATGACAATATAGAAAACACTATAAAAAAAGATAAATATTTTAAACTAATAGATAACTTCTCTCAATTTCTAACCAGTGTAAAAAAAGGAAGCATCAATTTAGAAAAGATAAATATCAAAAAAGCTAACAAGAAGTTCAAAATATACGAAGGCAATACTTTTGAACACTACCTTCTTGGTAAAAGTTTGATTGTAAAAAACGACAAATTACATTTTTACATAAAAACAAAATACGGCTTTTTTAAATTTAGAAAACAATAAGGTGAAAATATGAAAATACTATTAGTGGGGATAAACAGTAGATATACCCACACAAACTTAGCATTAAGATATATGAGAGAATCACTATTGAAAAAAGGCTTCAAGGTAGACCTAAAAGAATATACTATAAACAATGAAATCGACTATATAATAGGAGAAGTTGATTACAGCGAATACAAATATGTTTGCTTTTCTACCTATATATGGAACATAAATGAGACGGAAAAAATATGTGAAGTAATAAAAAAGTCTAAAAAAGAAATCACAACAATATTTGGAGGACCTGAAGTAACTTACAATAAAAAAGAATATTTAAATAGATATTCCTACGTGGATTATATTATAAAAGGAGAGGGAGAAGAGGTGCTTCCCTCACTAATAAATGCTATTGAAAATAATAAAAATTTAGAAGACATAAAAGGCATAATGTATAGACAAAATGGAAAAACATTTGAGACTCCAGGAATAAATAAAATCCACAATTTAGAAAATATACCATTTCCATACGAAACAGAATACTCAAGAGAAAATAAAAAAGATTTTTTTAAAAATAAGTACATTTATTATGAAACCACAAGAGGATGTCCATTTAGCTGTGGATTTTGTTTATCTTCAAGGGATACAGGTATAAGAGCACTGCCTATAGGAAGAATAAAAAAAGATTTAGATAAAATATATGAATTGAAACCTCTAATCATAAAATTTGTAGATAGAACCTTTAATTACGACTGGAAAAGATCAAAAGCAATAATGGAATATATAGTATCTAAAAACATAGCAATTAAAGTTCACTATGAAATCACAGCAGATATAATTAACTTAGAATTTTTGGAATTTTTAAAAACATTACCTAAAAGTATATTTCAATTTGAAATAGGCCTTCAAAGTACCAATGAATATACTTTAAAGGAAATACAAAGAAAAATGGATTTAGAAAACATAAAATTTGTAGTTAAAGAATTAAATAAAACTAAAAACATTCATCTTCACATAGATTTGATAGCAGGATTACCTAAAGAGGATTATAAATCCTTCATAAGTTCTTTTAACGAAGCCTACGACTTAGGAGCTGAAAAACTTCAATTGGGATTTTTAAAAGTACTAAAAGGAACACCTGTCCATAAAAGAAAAGAAATAAACGGACTGGCATATAGTTCTTTTACACCTTACGAAATTATAAAAACAAAAGATATAAAAGCTGAAGAAATTCAAAACCTTAAAAAAATCGATATTATATTGAATAAATACTATAGTGAGGGGTACTTTTCAAATACAGTAAACTATATACTAAAAAAATATTATGAAAAACCTTACGACTTTTACTTAGATATGTCTAATTATTGGCAAAAGAAAGATTTTTTTAGTAAATATCATAAAAGAAAAAAACTATACGATATTTTATTTTATTTTGCTGATAACAAAGGATATACAGATGAAATACTAAAAGATAAAATGGTATTGGATTATGTAGGAAATAATAAAAACTTAGAACTACCATCATATTTAGATAAAAATAGAGAAGAAAAATATAAAAAATATAAAAGAAAAATAAGCAAAGATGAATTCTTTATAAATAAATACTTCGAAAAAATTTATAAAAAGTATAACAAGAGAATAATAAATGAATTTAGGATAGTTGATATAGAGGAAAAACCTACTCTATTCATATATGAAGAAGGAAACTTTTCCATATGTCAGATTAAAGAAGAAATAATAGTATAAGAAAGGATGATTAATTTGAATATAGACGAAAAAATAGACGAAATATTAGAGAAAATGAAAGACGAAGTTTCATTTATAGAAATAAAATCAGGTACAAAGATTAATATAAATAAAGAGGATATATCCCTAAAAGAGGCGACATCCTTTCCCATATTCATAGATGAAGTTATAGATAATATAAAAAAAGAAGAGGACTTCAAAGGCTTTAAGAATAAAAATATAATTCAAGGTATGCTTTTTATAATAGGAGTAGACCCAAAATTTAAATACAAAGACAAGTACTTAAATCTTTTAGAAAAATCAGGAATTAAACCTGAAGCCTATCTAATAAAACTAACAAATAGAGAAGATATATCAATTGATAAAAAAATAGTCTTTTCTAATGCCCTAATGAATATTGGAGAGATAGACCATAAGAAATATTTTATCTACGGTAATGTACTTGAGATGAAAGGGACTAAACTCTTCGAAAACAACGAACCACATACAGCAGAAGCTTATATGGAAAAAGCCGTATTTTATTACAATAAAGCATTAGACAAAAACCCTGAATTTTCCTTAGCATATTATAAATTAGGATACTACTACAGACATATTAATCAGTATCTTAATGCAAAGGCTTACTGGGATAAGTTTATAGAATATGATGAAAATGACGTTAGAAAACAAGAAATCAGAGACCAATTAGAAGAACTAGACTACTTTTTGCAATTCGAAGAAGGATATAAGTTGGTTTTAAAGGGATATGTAGAAAAAGGATTAGATAAACTACTACCACTTTTAGATATATTTCCAAAGTGGTGGAAGCTATTTTTTATAATAGGAGTAGCCTTTAGACAAAAACAAGAATATGAAATTGCAAAAAAATATTTTAAAAATGTAATAGAATTAAATTCAGCTCAAGTAGAAGCTGTTAATGAACTGGCAGTGTGTGAGATTAGCACTGGTAACTATCAAGAAGCAAAGAAATATTTAGATGAAGGAATAAAAACAAATCCGAATAGTCATGAGCTTTATACAAACAGAGCTGCATCGAATGTTTACTTAAAAGATATAAAAGCGGCAGAAATAGATGTAGAAAAAGCACTTAGTATTGAACCGGAAAATGAAGTAGCATTAACACTGAAAGATCAAATCAAAAAATTAAAATAAAGGATTAGTATATGAAGATAAAAAAAGTAATTATATTCGCCCTAATTCTATTAGTTATTTTAATAGGAGTAATGTCTTTTGCAACCAATCAGTCCGCAGATATGGTCGGAGGATTTTATTTAAATGGAGAAAATCTCCTAAAAGACAACTATGTTCTAGTCGAAAGGGATAATTACTTTATAGATTATGAACTTTTATCTGATACAAATATAATAGACTCCTTTAATGATACAGACAGCGGATATATTCAAATATTTTACAAAAATTCTTTATATGAAATAAATTACAATATAGAATCAAATACATATATAAGAAAAAATGAAAAAATTTATATAAATTTAAACTATATAAAGTCGAAAACCAATTATAATATAGAAATATATGAAAAAGGCGAATACATATTTGCCGATTCAATTTACAATCTAGGGAAGACAATAGACAGTTCGAAAATAAGAGAAGATAAATACGTAACTTCTGGAATTATTAAAAAAATAGAAGAAAACCAAAAAATTAAAATATATAACTTAGACAATCAGTGGGCATTAGCTAGACTAGAAAACAATCTGGGCTATGTTTATTTAGAAGAAATAAAAACTATATCTAATCAAATAACAAAAAACATAAACAGTATAAACACTAATGAAAACAAAATAGTAGCTTGGGATTTATTCAATAGGAAAGCAGATACCATTGCTAACTATGTCTACTATAGTAGCTTAGATATAATAGCACCCACTTGGCACAGTTTAGATAAAGAGGAGTTTTTTACCGACTGGTATCTAGAGGAATACTATAATTACTATAAAAATAGAAATGTATTTGTATGGGGGGTATTCAGCAACTCATTTGATAGAGACTTGACTTCATACTACCTAAGGGACAGAATCAGAAGAAAACAAATTGTTGAAAAAATTGTAGAAATATCAAAAAAATATAATTACGACGGTATAAATTTAGACTTTGAGAATCTTCACTATGAAGATAAAGACTATTTAACAGCTTTTATAAAAGAACTTTATATAGAAGCTCTTAAAAACAATTTGGTTTTTTCAGTAGATGTAACAGCAGTATCTAAGAGCCAGAACTGGTCATTAATATATGATAGAGAAGAAATTGGAAAGTATTCAGATTATTTAGTGCTTATGGCATACGATGCAACTACAAGTCCTGAACAAGGTATAGGACCCATAGCATCCCTACCCTGGGTAGAAAATGCTGTAATCGAATTAAAAGAAATCACACAATCAAACAGTATTATACTGGGAGTGCCTTTCTATACAAGATTATGGGAAATAATAGAAAATGAAGATGCAACTTACTACGATACAACTGCATTAAGGGTGAAGTCGGCTCAAAGTTTTGTTGAAGATAATAATATACCAATAATTTTTGATAATAAAGTTAAACAGAACTACGGAGAAAAGAAAATTGGAAACACTACATATAAAATCTGGATAGAAGATGACTTATCATTAGAATACAG
>Ga0102941_1001243_pt1 | contig 11959 bp, 11 predicted proteins | sample SalPonR2_C_D2_MG_FD_79281 | JGI IMG/M metagenome (GOLD analysis project Ga0102941, IMG submission 79281) | Salt pond soil microbial communities from South San Francisco under conditions of wetland restoration - Salt Pond MetaG R2_C_D2_MG | ecosystem: Environmental > Aquatic > Marine > Intertidal... | reverse complement strand
TCAGCCGGGAATTTGAAAGCGATCGCCCATCTCGGACTGTGAGAGGTTGAACCGAGTTTCTCATGCTTGCTGTAGTCATCAACCTTTACCACCAGTCCGTCGATCTCAAATGCCAGACTGTGTCTTTTCCCGGTCCATTCCTTCCAGAAGTCGACGACAGAATCGATACGCTCGAACGTCTTTCTATGTGGTTCAACCTGAAAGCCAAGCTCTTCGAGCCAGTCCAGTGTTTGCGTTTGCGTTTGAAGACCAAAAGACCGCGGGGCAATAAGATGGTAGGCAAAGGCCTTCAGTCCCCGTTTCCTGACGTATGACGTATCCAGTTGCCGTAAGGTCCCGGCGGCGGCGTTCCTTGGATTGGCAAAGGCCTCGAATCCGTTTTCCTCGCGCACGCTGTTGATCTCCAAAAAGACCTGCTTGGGAATATAGACCTCTCCCCGAATCTCAACATCATATTCTTCTTTTAACTCCAGCGGAAATCCTTGCACCTGCTTCATATGCTCTGTTATGTCTTCACCCACCCGGCCGTTTCCCCTGGATATGGCACGGGTGAAACGGCCGTCTTCATATCTCGCAGCAAAAGAAACGCCATCTATCTTCAGTTCGGTACAATAACGAATGGCTTTGTCACGAATATTTCTGTTAATCCTATCGGCAAAATCATAGATATCCTTTGCGTTGTAAGTGTTCTCAAGACTGAGCATTGGAACGGAGTGTTCCACCCTTTTAAAGGCATCGATGACCTTGCTGCCCACTCTTTTCGTCGGTGAATCGGCCGTCCTGAACTGCGGGTATTGTGCTTCAAGATCCCGGAGTCTCTTAAAGAGTTGATCATATTCCCGGTCATCTATTTCAGGCCTCGCCAGGACATAATAGTTGTAATTATGCCGTTCTATCTCCTTTTTCAGTTGTTCAATTTCCTGTTTTGCCTTCTCTGCTGTCATCTCTCAAGGCTCCTGAATGCTTTGATCGTCTCTTCCGGATCGTCAGACTTGAATATGGCGCTGCCCGCGACAAATATGTCGGCACCGGACTGGCTTAACCCGGCAATGTTAGTCTCATTGACACCTCCGTCAACCGCAATCAGGAAGTTCAGTCCCCGGTCGTCTCTCATTTTTGATAAACGGCCAATCCGCTCAAAGGTGTTATGAATGAACTGCTGACCACCAAAACCGGGATTAACGCTCATCACCAGAACGCCGTCAAGCAGATAGAGGATATCACGGAGCAGTTCGACAGGCGTATGCGGATTCAATGCCACAAAGGCCTTTGCGCCCAAATCTTTAATCGTTGCAATTGTCCTGTTGAGATGCGGGCAGGTCTCATAATGAACGGTCAGAAAATCCGATCCGGCATTGATAAACTGTTCCAGATAGTCATCGGGTTTTTCTATCATCAGATGGACATCCAACCGAATGGATGTCCGTTTCTTAATGGCCTCAACCACGGGGACGCCAATCGTAATATTCGGAACAAAGTGCCCGTCCATCACATCAATATGCAAAAGATCAGCCTGTTCTTCCACACTTTTGATACCGTTCTCCAGATTGTAGAAATCGGCGGAAAGGATTGACGGCGAAATCATTCGTTGTCTATCGTTCATCTTCGATGATGTCTTCATCATCAGCTGAACCGCCGAGCTTTTCGTAGATGTAATTGACGGCATCTTCGACGCAGATCAACTTGTCAGTATCCTCCTCTTCAATCCTTATTCCGAATTCATCTTCGATGGCCATTATCATGTCCACAAGATCAAGGGAGTCTGCACCGATATCATCCACGAATGTAGATTCGAGCTTGACATCATCGTCCTCAAGGTTAAATTTTTCCACCATCATCTTCTTTATGGTCTTAAAGATCTCATTTTTACTCATAATTATCACCTCATAATGATTTATGTCGATGGATTATAACATAAGGTAAACTAATTCTCCTCGACGTTCGGTATGACGCATATAAACTCAAAATTCTCTTTTTCCGAGTTGTTAACAAATTGATGGAGTACCCCCCGGGGAACAAAAACCACGTTCCCCGTAGAGAGCTCATGCCAGTCATTATCCAACAGGCATTTTCCCTCCCCGTTCAGGACAAACACCTCATGTTCCCACTCATGCTGGTGTCTGGGGGTGTGACCCCCGGGAGAAAGCGTAAAGAGGCGCATGATAAAATTGTCAGCACCGTCTTCTCCCCCTATCAACACTTGCTTCAAAACGCCCCTGGCAGCTTCTGTTTCGATCCTCTCACCTTTTATTGTCCGCCGTTCTTTTACTGTCCCTTTTCTCATCACGCTTCCTCCTGTTCACATTTCTTCCTTGAGATGAATAATGCCTTTGGCCATTCACGGGAAGGAGTACAACAAATCGATAAGGTTCAAGTCCCTTTGAAAAGCTCTTGACGCCTGAAATGCTCTTAATAACCTCATGAACAATCCTTCTTTCAAAGGCAAACATCGGATCGAGTTCCACTTTCTTTTTTGAGCTTTTGACCTTTTTGGCATTCTGCACGGCAATCTTCTTGATGATGTCCTTTCTTCGATCTTTGTAATCGCCAACTTCGATATAGACGGTGGCCTTTACATCGGTGATCCGGTTGACATAGATGTTCGAAAGATGCTGTAAGGCACTGATCGTCTTTCCATGCTTCCCGATGATCCGTCCGAGCTGTTCACCTTTCAATTGGATAAAGATCTTTGAGCCTTTCGTGTTGTACTGAAGATCCATGTCTTTTACGCCTCCGTTGGAATACTTCAGTATCGATTCAATGTAATCCCGAACACTTCTCGCAAAATACGTCGGTTTTAATCTGATTTTGATCTCGGCATCTCTTGATCCAATCCTTAAAAAACCTTTAGAGCCGGGATCCACCACTTCATACTCGTATTCTCCTTCTTTGATCGCATGTTTATCGTGTAATTCCCTGAGTGCGTTTTCGATTGTTTTACCGGTTATTTGGAATTCTTTCATCAAATTCTCCTCCGAACTCTTTTTTTAATCGGGCGTGTACCTTTTGACCATCACTTCTTCTTTAAACTGGCAAAGAATTCCTTGATCGATATACCGTGGATGTCGTTCTTCTTATAAACATAATACGTGACAACAAACTGGAAGATGGTTGAGGTAACCCAGTACAACTGCAACCCTGTTGGCAGCATGATGAGGATGAACGGGAAGAAGGTTGCCATCAAAGCCCCCTGCATCGCCATCTTCGGTTGTGAACTGGTAATCAGACTGTTGAGAAAACCCATCACAGCTGATATCAACACAAGGATGATGTTCTGTGCGAATCCGCCGACTGAGAGATCTTCCCATATAAAGAACTGCGGTCCATAGGCAAAGAGTTCCGACTGATATCTGATAACCGCATAAAGCAGGATAAAGACCGGCATCTGTACAAGAAGCGGCAAACAACCACCGGCAGGATTCACTTTTTTCCTCTTGTAGAATTTCATCAGTTCCTGTTGCTTCTTCTGCTTGTCTTTAATCTGATTCAATTTCTTAAATTCAGGGTCATCCTCGAGCTTCTTTCTCTCAATCATCGATTTTGTCTGAATGTGGAAGAGCGGATAGATGATCAATCTGATGATCAACGTGAAGAGAATAATCGCCCAACCATAACTCCCTGTAACCTTGAATAACCAGTCTATCAGTCCGACAAACAGATAAAAAATCGGATCATACCAGCTCGTGGCTTTTGGATAGCTGTTAATGGTTCTTGAAAGCCAGACATAATTATCGGGGAAGGCCTTCTTGATGAACGTGTTCTTCTTTGCCTCTCCCATGTAGCCGTGGAGGTTTAAGCCGTTGTAAGGGACTTCGATTGTATTGGCATTTTTATCCCGTCCAACCTTGAAATTAGCTCCCTCACTGTTCTTGATGGCCCAGATTGATATCGCCTTTGTCTCTTCATAATAATTCGTAAAGACCTTCCCAAATTCATTCGTTCTATCCTCTGCTGCAAATCCAACTCTTGGAACAATAATCTCCAGATTATTCGGAATATTGCCCGAAACGCTGACATCTATTTCATACAGTGGACCATATATGATTTTCACTTCTTTTTCAAAGACACCGTAATCGAAGACGAGTGATACATCCCCTTCGATTTCCACCGGGTCTTCATTGTACTGTTCAAGACTCTTGCCATTGATGGCTATAGAACTCGGATAAACAGGTGTTGAATCAAGTGTTGTTCTCAAACCGTCTCCATCGTTTCGATACACCAGCTGTGTCTGCTCCATGGTCAGCTTAACCTCTTCGAGCTCACCCCTTGAAGCATCAAATACGTAGTTTGCGATCCTGCTGTCAACACTAATCATACCGTCTATATAGCCAACTTTAATCTCATTCTTCGCAAATGCGAAGCACGTGAATACGACTGTGAATAAAACTGCAACTATTAAAAACTTTCGATTCATCGATTTTTCCTCCTCTTGTGAAATCCGAATTTCAACGGAACAGGGTCATAACCTCCCGGATTAAAGGGATTGCATCTCAACACTCTCCAAACCGACAGGATGGTACCTGAGATAAAGCCGTGTTTTTTGTAAGCATTGATAGCATAAGACGAACAGGTCGGATAGAACCTGCAGGTCTGCTTGCCTTTTAATGGAGATATGATTTTTTGATAGAACCTGATAAGGATCTGCATCATCTTTGATGGTACCTTAAAAATCGAAAAAGAATCCCGGCGTATACTGTCAGATTCAGACAAATCGTCATCATTCATTTCAACCGGCCTTTCCATTATCAACCGGTTTTTACAGCTGACAGCCTGACAGGACTCTTTCGATCTCTTTGGCGATTTCGGCAAAACCCTTCCCCCTAAAATTACTCGCCAGTTTTTTTCTCGGCATAATAAAGACATCCGTTCCATGAGGGAAACGCTCTTTGTTTAATCGAAAAAACTCCCTTGCATATCTTTTCAATCTATTCCGTTGAACAGCATTGCCAAATTTCCGCTTACAGGTTACGCCAAACCGTCTTTTATCCTGGTCGTTCTTCTTGTAGAACATCACAAAATTTGGTGTAACCGACACGCCGCCCTCATGAATGATGTCTTTTATATCCGAATTTTGGTACAGTCTGTTGCTTTTTGGGAATCCGTACTTTTTCAGACTGAGAGTCGCTTCCTTCCTTTTTTTCTTCTTTTTGCCAGGATTCTTCTCCCGCTTGCCGTCTTCTTTCTCCTTAAAAAGCCGTGTGTGTGCTTTCTCTTCTTCCTCGAGGGTTGGTATGTCCTCTTCATAATCTTCCACCTCCTTATATGTTATCGCAAAATTCGCTAAATTATATCTATTTGAGTATATCATTGTCAAGTCAAAATCTTTTTTTTTACTCAAATGAGAAAAAAGAACGAATCCTTAACAAAAAACTCGTTCCTCTCCCCCAAAAAAATGCTATCATGATTCTGCTGTTAGAGATATGTCTTCCTATAGATTTGCTTATAGATAAAAGTGCTAATCCGGGCTTATAGAGATAAACAAAGAGGCCCATTCACTTTTTAAAACTCACGCTTTTGGGTGGTCATTATTACAAACAATCCAGCTACTCAAAAGAAGAGATTCTTCGAAAGATTACGGAAAAACGTTCATCCTAATCATTGGAACATGTGGTTTGGTTCATTCGATATCGACACCATCAACGACGAAGAAAAGATCGTCACGTTTGTTGTCGGGAATCTCTTCTTGAAAGAACGACTGAAAAATAAATACGGTTCAACCATTGCCCGTACGGTTAAGGAAGTTCTGGGTTCTGATTATCGTTATACACTGGAATTCTCAAGCTATCAAAAAAAGGTTGAGAACACAGCTGATAACGATCAGCAACAAAAAGCGGAGCCTTTGATTAAAAAGAAACCCATTGCCTTTTCCAGTTTAAACGAGCACTACACCTTTGAGCGCTTTATTCCCGGAGGCGGAAACACCTTTGCCTATAACTCCGCCATTGAGATCACCAGGAATCCCGGGAAGTTCAATCCGCTTTTCATATACGGAGAGGTTGGCCTCGGTAAGACCCATATACTGCAGGCGATAGCCCACGATATCATGAAAAGGAGCCCTCAGTTGCGGGTCCATTATATCACCTCTGAGCAGTTTATGAACAATCTCGTCACAAGCATCAAAACAGGAACAACTGCAAAATTCCGTGAGAAGTTCCGCCGAAACCTCGATGTGCTCCTGATCGATGACATTCAGTTCCTCATCGGAAAAAAAGGCATTCAGAATGAGCTTTTCCATACATTCAACGAACTCTACGATGCCGGAAAACAGATCGCTTTTTGCAGTGACAGACCCCCCGAAGAGCTTGGTACGTTCCACAACCGGCTTGTTTCAAGATTTCAAATGGGACTGGTGGTGGAGATGGCGGCCCCCGACATGGAAACCAGAAAGAAGATTATCAAAAAATTCGCCGAGGTCGAGGATCTGGAACTTCCCGATGATGTGACGGATTACCTTGCCGAGAAGGTATCCGAGAATATCCGCCGCATCTATGGCTATCTCGTGAAGCTCATCATGGCCAACAAACTAAAGGGCAAGGGGATCAACCTCATCACCGTTAAACAGATGCTCAATGAGATATACCCCGTCAACGGCAACCCCGGGAGAACAACTCTCACCCCCGATCAGAAACTCTTCAACACGGTTGAGGAAACCACGGGTCTCACAAGAAACGATTTGGTTTCAAAGTCCAGGAAAAAGAAGATCAGCGAGACCAGGATGATCGCCATGTACATCGCCGTAAAATGCATGAACGAGCCTGTGACCAGCGTGGCAAACTGGTTCAAAAAGTCACATTCCTCGGTTAACTATTCCATCAATAAGATGAAAAAGATGTTGGGAGAAGACAACTCCCGGATCAAAGGCATGATCACAACCTTGAAGGCAAAACTGAACACCGACATGGACTACGCCAAAGATGCGCAGGGTTAGGTTTGACAATCAATAGCCGTAAAGAATCCTGCATTCATCTTTTGTCAAAACCGCCACCAGTCCGTTTTTTGTTTTCATATCACAGGGTTTCTGCGCGATGGAAAGAAGCGCACTTCCTTTTTGTAGAACGGTCCCCGCTTTATAAACCAACTCACTCTCCTCTGTACTGACCTCTTCCGGCGTAATGAGCTGCTTTCTGGTTCGGAAATAATACTCATATCGTTTTCCCGGACCCGGCAAAAGAACGGAGACTTTATGGTCGTCTATCTCATGATTTGTCAGTTCCTTGATATCCGGTACCCTCTCTCTTGTCAGTTCACTGTATCCCCGTCTGCCGTCGAGGAAGATGACTCTTGAATACAGATCGATCACAACGATATAACCGTCGGTTTCGATGTGCCGGACAGGGAGGTAATCGATAATCCGGGTCCATATAACCTCTCTGTCAAATCGCCGCATTCCCTTTAGATGCCTATCAGACTGGAATATCCAGAGCATCTGCCCCGTTTGGATGATACCGGCCAGGGGAACAGTGGATTCAAACACTACGGTTCGGGAAGCGTCGTATATCCGTCTATTCGTCAGAAAATAATCATCACTGACGCCGGTCACCTCTTCCTGAAGCACCTTCTTCTCCCCGGTCTCAAGGTCCACTATGATCGATCCGCCGGGGCGGGTTATGATGAGCAGATCATCCGTAAAAAACAGGCTGTTGTATGTTGCATTCAATTCAATTCGCTTGAACAACTTACCGGGCTCACCGGTCAGCTTGACATTGAGTGTTATGTCCTCTCCCGCTTTAAGCTGAACATCCCGTGTTTTTTCAGAAAACCCCTCAGCGTTTAACCGGACACTGTATTTGCCCTCCGGCAATTCAAATGTGACGTCACTGCCCTCTTCGACCATCAAAGGGGTATCCTCACCTTGTCTGTAAAGTGACATCAGGGCATTGTCAGATGTTTGGACGGTTAATACTGCACCGATGCTATCAGCATCTAACTGAATCTCAGTATCCTCTTCAATGTACAAATACCGGCTAACCGCCCCGTATTGAAGCTCATGAACCCCCGGTTCCACCTCAATATCAGCAGGCGTCTTATATGTTTGACCATCCACGGTCACATCAATGGAAAAGTCCGCCGTTATACGCAATCGTCTAATGGCCTCCTCGAGATCCAAAAAAGCCACCGGCCTGAACGGAACTTGAACTGTCAATCGTTCTTCTCCCGATTTCAAAATCATTTCTCTATCAAAAGTCCTGAATACGGAGTACCCCGGCCCGTAGTAAAGCCTTTCTGCCGATGATTGAATCTCATTCCCGCTTTTTACCAGGACAAGCGTCGGCAATCTCCTGGTATGATCCTCGAGAAATTGTTTCAGAAAAGAGGTTAACGCCTTTTCAAACTCCCCGGTTTTAAAAAGATTTTTAGCGTTATCGTAATACCGGCCGTTGTAGAAAACCTTGACCAGAAGAAGGTCCTCCCCGGGCTGAGTGATATCAATCTCAAGCTCCCTGCCCTCTTCGAGTAACACAAACCCAAGCTCTTCAAACAGATGCGAAACAAGTTCTCTGTATTCCCCGGGACCTTTATAAATCAGTTTTAGAGCTGGTTGTTCCTTCCACCATTCTTCAACTGTGAAAACCCTTTCAAAGATCGTCAAGCTGTACTCATCGACCTGAATATCCCGGTATTCTTCAACGTTCTCCAGTTCAATCCATTCATAGCTGAAGACCTGCGTCAAACATCCCAGCAGGAGTATCAAAAAAAGGGCCTTTTTCATCAGACCACCCCTCTGTGTTTGACAAAGTGATGAAGTATAGCCCAGGATCCGGCAAAGACCTTGATCCCGATCGCCATGTTTAAAAACAGTGCCGTCCCCCCTGATATCAGCTCGCCTCTACCAATGCCCCAAAGACGGCTGTCCTTTATTCCCGTAAGCTCAAGAAGATGAAAATTGGACAAGGCAGCATCAAAGGCAAAGAGCCCAATCAAACCGTATAAAGGCAGGGTCAGCATGATGACTTTTTCAAATACCGGGATTCCAAGATCGTGAAGACCCTTGTCTATCCCTTCGATATCTCTTGTTCCACTTAAAACCAGGACACCTGTTCCGGCAACAACCCCGCCGACAAAACCGCCTCCCGGTCCAAGATGACCGGTCAGGATGATGTAGATGGCAAAAAGCTGGGAAAGAAAAAAGATCACAGTTCCGGCTGTCTTCATTCTGAAATCAACAGCTTCGCCATTCAGGTTATAATCAATGTTGTTTTTGTGTTCTTCACTCACCGTAGCCGGCAACCTCTTTAACACCATCACAACTCCAAAAGCGGCGACAAAAAAAACAGCTACCTCAAAGAGCGTATCATAAAACCTGTAATCAAGGTACACAGCACCAACGGCATTTAAAGACCCGTTTTCCGTTATAAGATTTGTGATGTAATCCGGCCTCTCAGTCGTCAGCCTGTTCTGATCCAGGTTAAGAAAAACAACGGCTGCAAAGACCAGCAGCGTGATTAATACGATGACATTTACCGTCTTACTCATCCAAGATTCCTCCGCACCCATTCTTCAAATCTGCCGTCCTCAACCGTCCTGTCAATAAATTCTTTCAAAGAATCCGCCAGCTCAGTGCGGCTTTTTTCAATCAAAAAGAAATAATAAGACTTACCCAGATTGTCATACTCATAATCATAATAACCGTCTTGCATGAGTTTGTGTTTGTACCGCATGAGATCAATAATCTCGCCATTTTCGTTTTTCAGCAGCCTGGTTTCAAGGACTTGAACCTTGTTCCATGTTTCAAAAAATACCGTATGCGTCCCATCATCATAAAGCCCCCCCATTAAGAGGTCCAATCGCTTCAACTTGGATTCAGCCTCAAGTGTAATGGCCTCAAAATCCAGATCAAGCTTCTGCTCCTTGGCAAACTCGCTGATTAATTCATATTCAAACCCTGTAAATCCTCCTGCATCCTTCCGATCTATCAAATAGGGGGTTTTGATATAGCCAACCTTGATCTTACCGGTCTTTCTGACAGAGATAATAAAAACAAACGTGGTAAATCCCGCACCAAGCGCCAAAGATGCAAAAGAAACATCCGGAGCTCCCATTAATAGGTAAGCCCCGGATGTCATTGTTCCGAACAGTCCGAATAACAAAATACTGATGATCAAATTTCGGGTCCATAGAAGAGAGAATGAAACGACAAGCGCCAAACCCCAGAAAACTATGGACAACATTCTTTTATTTTATGACCGTTATGGCCTGTGAGTTTCCTTCTTCATCAACGCCGAATTCGGAATAGATCGCAGACGGATATCCCATGCCCATCAATTTTGTGAGCAGATCACTGATATCCAGGAAGAACATACCGTAGTAGTTTTCAACGCCTGCAAACTTACCTGAGAGCTGTGAATACATCTGATTCTGATTGATCGAGGGGACCTCACTCATCACAGAATCAAACTGCTCCGGCTTGATTGTTGTGATGATGATCTTCTGACCTTCAATGATCAGATAGGGTTCCACATCAACGTCCGTACCAGTCATCTGTTCAAGCTGTTCCTGCCCTTCCACCTTCTCCTGGCCGGAGGAGGTTGTCTCGGAAAGCTTCATGTACTTCATTCCGTCGAGTGATTTCAACGCCTCTCCGGATTCCTCAATGAGGGCGGATATCATCTCAGGGTTGTTGCTGCCGAGTGCTCCGTAGAGATCAACCGACACATCACCGGTTTCCCCCATTTTCATATCCATGCTGACCTGGGCAAGGCCATCCCAGCTTTCCACAACACTCTTGACCATTTCATACGTGGCTGCATCAAGTTCTTCCATCTCAGCCTGATACATCTGTTTTGCCTGCTGGTAGAGAGCATCCATCATCGGATCAAGGAATCCCCAGATCTTGTCCATGTTGGCAATATTCACTGCGCCCTTGACCAGTCCCGGTAATCTCATCCGGTCTTCAAGTTCGCTTTTGCTGACGCCGGCGTTGATAGAAAGTCTCTGGAGTTCGCTGTCGTTGTACTGATACTTGTTGAAACTCTCGAGAACCAGACCGCCGTCCACATAGCCCTTTGTCCAGCCGTATTCCATCTTCACCATCTTGCTCATCTCATCGGGGAAATCAAAACCGAATGCTGATTCATAGGCACTCATCATCTTCTGGCTGCTCATGCTTTCTCCCGTATAGAGTATCATCCAGTTTTCCTCGTTGTAGAGACCTGAAAAGATGGGATCATTCATGATGTTATTCCCTTTTGCAGCCATTGCTGCATCCACACCCTTCTGATTCATGGAAATGATCACATGGCCGTTATCCTTTGCCATCACGAAACCATCGTTCTGTCCAAACTGAACCGGATTGGGCATGAGCTTGTTGACAGCAGCAAGGACATCGTCAGGGTTGGCGGCCGGCTTGAGAACGACGGCAAAGTCAAGATTGGCAAATGCAGCGCCCAGTTGGCCGATGGCCTGGTTGGGATTGACTGACGCGGAAGGATTATCTGCCATATTCTTGTTCATCTGAGCAAGCGCCCCATAGTTAATCTCACCTTGCGTGAAAACAGCGATATCACCCTTGAGAAGGGCCCAGATGTTCTCCGGCTTGAATTCCGGATCGGCATATTTCATGCTTTCAACCTGCTGGCTGATCATACCCTCGACGCCCATGTCTCTGAGTAAAAAGCCAAACACCGTCTCTTCTTTTAGCTTGCTGTAGTTGTCTGAATTGTTAACCGAAGTAAAGACCATCGAGGAATCTTCCGGAACATAATCCGTCACCGCTCCGAAAGCGACTGTAATGAGTAAAAACAACGTCACTGACAAAATAGAAAATCTTTTCATAAAAGCACCTCCAAGAAAAATATTAGCTGACTTTTTTTGTTAAAGATATGAATATATCTTCCAATGTTGGTTCATTAACCCTAAAGGTATCGACTGTATCGAAATTCTCAACAACCTTCTTCTGTAATTCCTTAACATGTGCATTGCCCTTTAAAGTGATCACATAACTGTACTGGTCTTCATGTTC
>Ga0102941_1001240_pt1 | contig 11969 bp, 19 predicted proteins | sample SalPonR2_C_D2_MG_FD_79281 | JGI IMG/M metagenome (GOLD analysis project Ga0102941, IMG submission 79281) | Salt pond soil microbial communities from South San Francisco under conditions of wetland restoration - Salt Pond MetaG R2_C_D2_MG | ecosystem: Environmental > Aquatic > Marine > Intertidal... | reverse complement strand
TTGGAACCGCCTTGTTGTTGAAAATGATCATGGGTTGGGATGATGGCTAGTTCACATTCAGTTGACAACGAGACTAAATGGATTTTTCTAGGCTTCGCGGCAATCGTTTTTGCAATTATGTTGCCTATTGCATTGAGCACAATGTTTGGTGATAAAGAATCAGATCGAATTGCAGCCTGCATGACACAATCTAACATGGAGTATATCGATGGAGACTGTCGTAGAGTACAACCAGCTGAGTGACCTCACGCCAGAGGATCGTGAGTTTGTCGAGGCTTGTGCTGGACAATCCATTGAAGACCTTAGCATAGAAGAAGTGAACGATTTCCTAAATGGATATACCCAATTTTGTCGAGGACTAGACGTTACGTCTTAAGAGACCACCCCTTGTATGATTTATATCGTCCTCTTGTCAATTTCCATATCTCACATGCTTTTGAATTTATATGTTCAGCAAGCTCGCTCCTGGATCCTTCAAAAACACTACCATCTTTATGCATAAAAACATATCGTTTTGCAGATTTCTTTTTTGTAACAGACATCTTGTGGCGCGATTCCGCAGTCCACTTGTGACCTTTGAATGATTCAGGTCGTTCCTTATAACGTCTTTTTTGTGATTCAGAAACCCTTCGTTTAGACTCTTCAGACCAGACTCTTGCTGCATTTGATTCTCGAATACGTTGACGTTGATACTCAGAAATTTCATGTGCATATTTCTTGCCTCTGGACTCTAAGTATGTTTTTCCTTTGAATTGTTTAGAAACTTGACGAGAGTGATTCTCTCGAATATATTGATAAATTCGTGACGGAACGATGTGTTTTGAATGATTTGTTAATCGATGTAATGCGTAGAACATTTTTTGTTTGTTTCTTCCTGATGTCATTTTAGTAAGAAGCAAATGGCAAACATAATGTTCTCGTGCTGTAAGAATAGCAATATTATCTTGAGAGTCAGAACCGCCTAATGATCTGGGTATAATATGGTGTCGTTCAACATAACCTTCAAGAGTTCTTGACTTCGATCGTTCTACTATGTTATAGTATATTTGAGTGTATTTGTTAGATTTAAACATACGTTTATTTATCAATGGAGTGCTAGTAAATTGGGAAATGACCGCTTGATACTTACAGATTGTGACGGTGTTCTTCTAGACTGGGAGACACATTTTCACGACTACATGAAAAGCCAAGGACATGAACGCGCCTACGGTGTAGAGCGCGCTAGCTCATATTGGAAAGAGCGTGAGTATCCTGGGTTGTCGCAAGAAGAAGCCCGCAAAGCAGTGTATCACTACAACACGTCAGCCTGGATGCTGGGCTTGCCGCCATACAAGGATGCCCGTAGTGGAGTTGCTACATTGGTCGAGGCTGGTTATCGGTTTGTAGCCATCACAGCCATGGGTCTTGATCCATATGCCAAACAGGCTAGAGAGATCAACCTTGAGCGTGTCTTTGGATACGATGTATTTGAAGATGTCATTACAACTGACATGTACGATCCAGACTCAAAGCGGAAATGGCTAGAGCATCTTGGTGAACCTGAATTGCCGTGGATCGAAGATAAGCCTTCAAACGCCGAGCTGGGCGCTGAACTAGGACTTCGGTCGTTCCTTATGTTGCATCCTCACAACGAAGATTATCAGCCTATCAACAAGATCGAGAGCGTGAACAGTTGGGTTGAACTCTGCGATATTTTGTTAGATACTAATTAACTCTCTTCTCCGTAGAGTGCTAGAACCTCCTTTACAGCAGGATGTCTTTCGACATCACATTGATCAAACTCAACCGAACCAATATGCTGACTGACATCATTGATTCGATGGATGAAGTCTTTCAAGCCATTATTATCGTAACCTCGATCGTGTTGCGCCAGGTCGCCTGTTACTACCAAGCGGCTGCCTTGACCGATACGTGTTAGAAGCATTTTCATCTGACTTGGTGTTGCGTTCTGCATTTCGTCAGCAATGATCCATGCATTCTTGAAAGTTCGCCCGCGCATATATGCAAGTGGGGCAATCTCAACAATATTTTCAGCTATCATGGCTTCGATTTCTCGTGGTGAGTAATACTCTTCGAACACGTCAAAAATCGGACGTGTCCAAGGTGCCATCTTTTCCACTAGCGTTCCAGGCAAAAAACCATGCTGCTCGTCAACACTTACAGCGGGACGAGTTACCACAATCTTGTCTACCTGGCCACTCTTTAGAGCACGAATTGCCGTTAACACAGCAATCATGGTCTTACCAGTACCAGCTGGTCCAGTTGCAAATACAATGTCTTTTTGTGGATTATCTAGAAGGGCGAGATAGTCTTCTTGTGCTAGATTCTTGGGAAGGATTGTAACCTTGTTCTCGCGTTTCTTGAACCGCGCAAAATCAATAACTTGATGTTCTTGCTGTTCGTTAAATTGAGCCTTACGTGCTCTTCTTGCTTTTTTTGACACTTGTTATGTCTCCCTGAGTTGGTAACGCAAAAGTCTCCAACTGCTCACGTAAATATTTAGCGATGATGTGGCGTAGATGTGCAGATATACGTTCTCGTGGTCAGAGCATAAATAGAGTAAAGACAGGATATCCGTATGATCGATATTAATGAAATTGCAGCAACAATTAGCGGCGTCAAGAAAAACAAAAACACACTCAGTATCCTATTGGAATTTGAGGGCGTTCTTGATGATCTTCATATCTACGCATATGAAAATTGGATCAAGGGTGAAGTAATCAAAGGACCCATTATTTCAAAATACTGGATTGAAGTTTATCTTATGTACCCTGCAAAGCAAATGCCAAACCCTATTGCTGCTGAGCGACTAATCAAGCACGGCTGCTATGTGTTCTTCCAGAAAGATACACTGACCAGCAATGTAAGAATTAAACAATCCGATGATCTAGTCATGGATCCTGACCGCCAGCGCCATGTACCAGACACAAAGAAAATGGACGTTTATGTGGTTAAGATCGTAATGCCACGACATCTACTTAATGATTATGACATCAAGAAGATGAATGCAATGGACGGCGAGATTGATCTTGATGAAATCGTTGATGCGTTCGACCAAGGACTTGACGTTGATAGAAATGCGAGAAGCAATGAAGAACAAGACAACACACCCGATGACCCGGAAGAGAATTTCTGAAGGTCTTAAATTTGAAGATCTCAAAGGACTAGTCGATAGCATGATTGTTATTGATCTCTACAAACCCAAGATTGGTGATGTAGAGGACACAGTGGTCGTGGCATTCAATGTGACATACGAGGATCCCGCAAAAGACCTTGCTGACTTCATTGAGACCAGCACAGTCGAGCACCTTGATGTTGAAGTTGCAGGCGCACCGGATGCCAACGGCGTTTGGAAGGTGTTTGTAGAATTCCAACGTGACCACAATCTCTTCGAGAAGATCCAAGAGATGCTAAATAACGTTGATCAAATAACCAGTCGTGATGAAGGACAGTGGATGTATCGTGCATTCCGTGTCAAGAAGGAAGTAGAATTCAATGAACAAAACTTCCGCCGCGATATAGTTGATAGCCGCTATGAGTATCGCAAGAAATTTTTGCGCAACGAAGAACCAGAGCAACCGGACGAACTCGAAGAAAGCTGGCTACGCAGACTAAGAGAGCTACAGAAACTGAATGCCTAAAGAAGATACACTCACAATGCAAGGCGAAATCATTGAATGCTTGCCCAACGCCACATTCCGTGTCAAACTGGAAAATGATCATGAAATATTAGGGGTGATCAGCGGAAAGATCCGTAAGTTCAATATCAACATACTCCTTGGTGATCGTGTTGATGTTGAAATTACTCCATACGACCTAAGCAAAGGTCGTATCACATATAGGCACAAAAAATGATTGGATGGCTACTAGGTCTCATCGGACTCGGTGGAAAAGGCTTAAATTGGACTCGACTTATTACAGCTGGTGTGTTAGCTTTAGCTGTAGGTGGTACAATCTATGCAGGCTACCGAACTATTGGCAACATCATTGCAGAACGTGATGCAATGATTGCAGAAAACGCGGTACTCACCGCAAACCAAGCTGCACTTGAAAGTGCTGTTGAACTACAAGATGCCACTATTGAAGCATTGCAACAAGACATTGCACGTGGCAACGAAATCAGGGAGTCGGTTGAGCGCGATTTCTCAGCCGCAAGAGACCAAGTACAGGCACTAAGAGACCGCCTTAGCGAACACGAGCTAGGTTACCTAGCTGAAAATCGCCCAGGGTTGGTTGAAAACATCATCAACGACGCATCAGCCGAAGTGGCACGATGTTTTGAAATCGCAACGGGGGCACCATTGACAGAAGAAGAAATCAACGCAACGCGCCCGAGCGAAATCAATTCGGAATGCCCAGGACTGGCTAATCCAAATTATCGGGCAGAGGAATGAAAAACGTTATATTACTGGTTGCAATACTAAGCCTATCCGGATGTGGTTTACTACGAGATTGGCGAGATAGCTTTACTGATCAACTGGATTTGGGAACATGGGCTCAAGAAGACCCTGTACTCACAAACTACGTGGTCAATGACAACTCAGACGACCTGTTGCGTTGTCTCGAAATTGCTACAGGGGCAGAACTCACGGAAGAAGAGCAGGAAGCCGAACTTCCAGAAGAATTTAACTCAGAATGCCCAGAACTGGCAAATCCAAAATATCAGGAGACAGAATGAAATACCTAATCCTAGTGGCCAGCACAATGCTCTTGGCCGCATGTCAAACACCACCCTTTGAACAGATCCCGCGCCCAGTTGTGGTTCAGGCAGCGCCGATCGAACGACCGCCACTTGATCTTCCAACAATTGATCCACTTAATGCGCGTGATGTGCAGTGGATCGTGGTTACACCTGAAAATGTTGATGAAGTTTTTCGTCGCATGAGTGCGCAAGGACAGGCTCCTGCATTGTTTGCAGTAGACGAACAGGGCTATGAAAACATCTCTATCAACACGCAAGAGTCACTCCGCGTCATCCTTCAACAACAAAGCGTCATTGAAGGCTACCGTGAATATTATCTTGTAGTCAACCAGCGCATTGCAGCGCATAACCAGTCTGTCAGAGACAACTCGCTCGCTGGAAGATGAATCCTTACGACATCCTAAATATTACTCCGACCAATGACAAGATGGCAATTCGTCGGGCCTATGTTCGTGAAGCAAAGACACACCATCCTGACCAAGGTGGTGACCGTAATCACTTTGAAAACATACAGCTGGCATACGAGTTACTAGTCAAGGGCAATTTTGACAAAGACGTAATTGAAACTGAAGTTCGCTTGCCTCTAGTTGATTTTTTGTATGGTTGTGTTGCAACAGCGGTTCTTTATATTGGAGAAATCAGCCACATTATAAGTTTCAAAGTTCCAGAGAAAACCATACCTGGTACCAAGATTGAGTTCTTGGATCACTCGACTAAGCGGCGTGTTCATGTTACATTATACGAAGATCAAAGCAAAGACTTTACACGGCTTGATTCTAGCATTATTGTTCGACGCACAATAAATAGTTATGAAGCAAAAGAAGGCCTCGATATACAGATTCAAAATTTCGACGGTCTTGACTATACAGTCAATATATCTCCAGAGACCACCGCAGATCGTCTAATTTTCCACGTTGATGGTGCAGGATTTATCGATAAAGAAACTCGAGAACGTGGTAATCTATCCATTATCATTGAAGTAAACAAAGGTAATTAAATGTCTGAAGAACGTCTACAGAAAATCGTACAGAACGCATTCGTACAAGCACAGTCACGCCAACATGAATACGTGACGCTGGAACACTTGCTGGTGTCATTGTTGGATGATGATGATATTGTGCAATTGCTTGAAGAGATGTCAGTGCCGTTGCAAAATCTCAGTAATGATGTCACTGCATACCTTGACAATGAAATTGAATCCAGCGAGGACGACATCGACACAGCCAAGAAGACAATTACTTTGGAACGTGTTTTTCAAAGGGCAGTCGCACAAAGCTATTTCGTTGGGCGGGCGACACCTACCCCAGTTGATGTTCTAATCAGCATTCTCAGTGAGAATAACAGCCACGCCGCCCATTTCTGTATGGAACATGGTATTACCAAAGAAGCTCTGAGTGAGCTGTTGGTTGAAAGTATTCGAGAACAAGAAGTCACACCAGATGGTGTGGCGGCAGCCGGTGGTAAACGAGGCCAGCGACAGAGTGCCTTGGACCAGTTTGCTGTAAATCTTAATAATCAAGCAAAAGATGGCAAAATTGACGACTTGATTGGACGCCAATGGGAAGTTGAAAGCTTGGTGCAGACACTTGCCCGCCGCAAGAAAAACAACGTCGTGTTGGTTGGTGACCCTGGGGTAGGAAAGACTGCAATTGCTGAAGGACTTGCCAAACGCATTGTGGACGAGAATGTTCCTGAAACAATCGAAGGCAAGACCATCTACAGTCTTGACGTTGGTTTGCTATTGGCAGGTAGCAAGTACCGTGGTGACTTTGAAGAACGCATGAAAGACGTTCTCAATGAGCTTGAAGACAAACCTGACTCAATCCTGTTCATCGACGAAATCCATATGATCATGGGTGCTGGTAGCGGCGGACAGAATGCAATGGACGTTGCAAACCTCATCAAGCCTGCGCTACAGCGTGGTAGCTTGCGTTGCATCGGATCAACCACTGTTGACGAGTACCAAGAAAAGTTCGAGAAAGATGCTGCACTCAAGCGTCGTTTCGAGCGTGTCAATGTCAACGAGCCAACTGTGGCTGAAGCCAAGGAAATCCTCAGAAGCAGCATGTCAGCATATGAAGAATTTCACGGTATGCGCATCACTGAGGAAGCGGTTGAGACTGCGGTTGATCTCAGCGTACAGTTCATGCATGACAAGCGTCTGCCTGACAAAGCATTTGATCTGGTTGACAGCGCGTTTGCCCGTGCTCGTACTTTTCCAGAGCGCGTAGCAATGAACGACGGTGAGGAAGTTGAAGTAAATGCTGAGTTTATTGACAAGGCTGAAATCGAGTATGAGTGTGCACGAATCGCTCGTGTCCCACTTGAAGTGATTGCGCGTGTTGACAAGGGTGCTAAAGATGTCGTTGATGTTGAAGCTGGGCTCAAGATCACTGTCTTTGGTCAGGATGACGCTATCACCACTGTGAGTGATGCTGTATACATGGCGCAAGCAGGACTCAAAGACAAAGATCGCCCAATGGGCAGCTATTTGTTTACTGGTCCAACTGGTGTTGGTAAAACAGAAACAGCTAAGGCACTCAGCAATTTGCTTGGCATGCCGCTTGTGCGATTCGATATGAGTGAGTTCATGGAAAAGCACACAGTGAGCCGTTTGATTGGTAGCCCTCCTGGTTATGTTGGCTATGGCGATGGCAAGGCTGGCAACGGACTACTGGTGACAGCAATCGAAAACAATCCCAATGCTGTGCTCTTGCTTGACGAGGTAGAGAAAGCTCACCCTGATGTGATGAACATCTGCTTGCAACTCATGGATGAAGGCACCGTGACCTCAAGCAGCGGCAAGAAGGTCAACGCACGTAACATCTTGTTGATCATGACCAGCAATGTTGGTGCTGCCGACGCTGCCAAGAACAAGATCGGTTTTGGTGACACGGACAACAGCAGCGCCGCGGATGATGCGCTCAACCGTTTCTTTACACCAGAATTCCGCAACCGTTTGGACGCTATTGTCAGGTTCCAAAAGCTTGGACAAGATCAGGTCAAACAGATTGCCGAAAAATTCCTCGCCGAATTGCGTGAAAACGCTGCTGAGCGTGAAGTTGAGCTCTCATGGGACGAGGATGTTCTAGAGTGGCTCAGCAAGAAAGGCTTTGATCCCACAATGGGAGCTCGCCCTATGAAAAGGGCAATAGCCGATCATATCAAAAAACCATTAGCACGTAAAATGCTTTTTGAAGATGTCGGATCGGCCATTGCATTGAAGGTGGCTGATGACAAAATTGAGTTCAGCTAACCTATGTGAGCGAGTCAAGGCAGCGGGCATACGTTATTTGTCCGCTGACCAGGTCTTCTACAAGATATATCCATACAAGGTCGAGCTCAGTCCGCGCTTCAAAGGCATGGGTGGGGTAAGTGGCAAACGCGGCTGTCAAATTGACATCAGTGACCCAATACGTGCCCGTCAAAAACTTGCTGAATTCAATGCAATGATGGATAAAGTCATCAGCAATGTTGAGTATCGTTTCAGTATACGTGAGTTCGTTGACCGACTGCCCGAAGTAGAGTACAAGTCTCGCATGGGCGGAGAGAACAATCTGTTCTACTTGCGCGATCCAGAAATTGTGATGATACTCATTGATCGCTATGGTGATGTGATTAACAGCGTCACCGGACCAGTAAGTGAAGATCACCAAGAAATCATGGATGATCGCAATATCGTGATGCGAGAGAAGCTCTATTACGATCAGTATCGCTATGTGCTAGAGTTTCCGTTCTGTGAAGATTTTGTGCCCGCAGCGACAATGATACTCGACTATTTGAATGATTTTGGCAGAGATCGTTGGAGAGCAAGCCGTCTAGATCTATGTGTTAAGCATTTCCAGCATCATGCAGCAAATGGCAATGCCAGTCCAATTTCCATTACCCCTCGTACTTTCGCAGGACGTCATGTACGCCGGAAACCTGTAGTTATTGGCGGGACAGGGTATCAGACAACACAATGGCGGCCACCGCCCCAGCAAAGAAAGATACATCTTTACCTGTCAGATCCCAATGATTACATTTATATCAAGATGATGGCCGCAGAACATGTGCTTAGTAACCATGAAGTTGTGTTGTTTGATGAGTTAACCTAGTGTTTAATGCTAAATAGATGTAGCATAGGAGAAACACAATGGCACAAATGGCAGAATCAATGGCAGTGATCAAGATCAGCAAGTTGGTCAAAGATGGTGAGGCTATGGCAGAGATGCTCGATGACGAGACTGTCGCACAGTTAGAAGCCGTCCTTGAAGAGCTTGTAGGCGATCCAAAAGCCATGGTTGAGGTTATCAAAGAGTAACTTTTTTGACCTGAATCGATAAATAAACATAAGCGCAACAGAGCGCTAACATTTTAAGGAGATACCACAATGGTAACTAAAGTAAATCCAGTAGTAGACTACTCAATCGGTCGCTCATTCAACGGTAAGTCACTCGAATTCCTCGAGGTTGACTTCATTGCAGATGCAAGCGCAGAGAATGGCCCAGAAGAAGCAATTGAATTTGCTCTTCAGCAGATCGCAACTGTCGCAACAATCGTTGGCTACAGCCCACTTTACGACTCAGACACCCGTATGGTTGTCATGGTTGAGGGTGAGTTCCCAGCAGACACATACGACGGTACCAACAGCGAAACACTTGTGGCACATGCTGAGGACCTAGTCCAGGCAGGTGGCTCAGCATTTGGTCCAAATAGCTTTGACCTTTCAAGCGCAACCGTTGCTGCACCAGCAGCAGGTGCACAGGCAGCATTTGCAAACCACTGGCAGGCAGACCAGACAAACGCATAATAGAGTTTCACACTTCGGAATTGGGCGGGCCGCAAGGCTCGCCTTTTTCTATCTTGGTAAATATTTGTATGTACTGGAATCAGCTAGGAATATACACTGTAGATATACCCAAGACAGCATGTGTTACACGTTGGCATGTTGCCAAGGAGTTATATGGAAGGCGTGGAATACCCGGGCATATGACGGTATCATTTGCAGTGGATCGTCTGGAAAAGAAGCTGGAAATTGATTATCGTGATGTCGAATTTTGGACTGTGATCCGTCATCCAGAAAAACGCCTGCTTAGCTCAGTAAACTACCATTACAAGCAAACTCGAAATTTTCTTCCTGCACACACAAACATTGACAACTATCTTGACATGGTTCGAAACAGTAGATATTGGGAAGGCACTGTGTATCGATCACAGAGCTCCTGGCTAGATCGTGACGATATTGATGTTCGCCTTTGGCCACTTGAGCATTATGATGATATGTTACGACAATTGGGCTGGGATCAACCACTACCACAAGAAAACAAAAGTCCAAAAACCTGGACAATGGATGATTTAAGATTATCAAAACATTATGATGTATTCATGGCCAAATACGATGACGACTGGCGTCTCTACCAAAAAGCATTGGATAAATTCCCCGAATCACCATAAATATCACTGGGGGCTTATATGGATAGGAGATGTCTATGTCTGAGGAGAAGACAAGCGGCGTAAACTTTAAAGGATGGATATGGTTGGCCCCGCAATACTTTAACCAGTGGAGAATCTTTCCACGAGCATTTATCATATTCTACTTTTGGCTCTGCATGGAGACAGCAATGTGGTTTATGGGATTACCAGCACCAGGTGCAGCACAAGCGGCATTTGCCAGCGCAATTATTTCAGCTGGTGCAGCATGGTTTGGTCTTTATGTAAATAGTGGACCGCGTCCTGTGCATGTTCCTGAAGCTGCAACACAACAAAATCAATACGTGCCGCCAGAAAACTACAACCCTGAACCAAGGGTACGCAATGAACCAAGTCTACAGCGGCGTCCAGAAACACCGCCTAGATACGAAGAACCACCACGAGGATAAACAATGACTGATCACTACATGAGATTGCTTACTGACGTAGAACTAAATCCAAAACAAAAACACGTTTGGTATCGTGTTGTTGAAAAATTCTTGGGTGCTGAGTATAGCCCACAGGAAGAAAACTTTCTCGACCAGCTAACGTCAGATCGAGCAGAATTTGAAGGCGATGAAGACTACCCGTATGTCTATGTCGTTTATCTCAGCGATGATATTGATACAGATATAGCTGAGCAAATTGTCATGTTGTGGAGTGAGGTATATCCTCGAGATTTTCAAATAGAATCCTCAGCAGAGTTTGATTCGTCATTTGGTTGCGGGGATGACGACGAATCATGCGAAGTCGAAATCGATGACGCTATGCATGAGGAGATCCAGCGACGTGCGAGTAAGTTCTTGCACAATCGCTGGGTCGAAGAACAGGTGCGTCAGGGCTGGCGCTATGGTATGACAGAGAATGCCAGCAAGCAGGTCAGCCCTCGCCTGCGTGACTGGGATAGTCTACGTGAAGAATATCGCCGTGAGCTTGAGATGGATCGTGACCAAGCAGTCAAATTCTTGACAACTTACCCACATCTTTTTGTTTGACAGGTAAAATATCTTGTCTTATGCTGGAGACAACATAGGAATATAGATCATGACACAAGAACGCATTTGTATGGAGCCTGGTTGCAATGAACTCGGCCAGCACATGGGACGATATTATCAATCCGGCAACCGTAAAGGAATGCCATACAGACGTGCTCGTTGTACAAAGCATCATCAAATTTTTTATGCCCGTAAAAAAGGACTGAGTGATGACAGGGCATCCCATGTATTTCATCCCTACCTTTTCCATCGAAAAAATTATTGTGAAAATCAAGATGGTCGTTTGGGATTCAAATGCACGACAACCATCTATTGGCCTGGCATGTTAGACGTTGACCACATAGACGGTAACCCGTTCAATGAAGATGTATCTAATTACCAAACCCTGTGCAAATGTTGTCATGCTTACAAAAGCTGGAAAGAAAAGGACTACTTGACACCTGGTCGTAAAACAGCTAAAGTGTAAACATGTTTGATCAATCCATCCAGCGAATTGGATTCGCCTGCAAATATATGCACCCTGATCAGTCTCTTCCTGCCAAGCGGTTGAAGGAGATTCAAGGTCGTTTGACCGAGAGCGTAACCACCAATGCCTGGATGGAACGCCAGACACACCGTGTCGCTTACGACAAGCTGTGGTCGCTTATACAGCACAACACGCAGGCAGTGTACAATCTGATCCAGTATGTGAGCGGTCTCCCGCACGGTCAACGCATGGTGCGTCTTGGCAGTGACCAGCTACCCTTCTACACACTTGATCCATGGCGTGAGTTCTACACACGCTCTGATGTTCGTGACTTCCTTGCCCGCCAATATCGTAT
>Ga0102941_1001239_pt1 | contig 11972 bp, 6 predicted proteins | sample SalPonR2_C_D2_MG_FD_79281 | JGI IMG/M metagenome (GOLD analysis project Ga0102941, IMG submission 79281) | Salt pond soil microbial communities from South San Francisco under conditions of wetland restoration - Salt Pond MetaG R2_C_D2_MG | ecosystem: Environmental > Aquatic > Marine > Intertidal... | reverse complement strand
CTCTTCGTCCGCAGCTCCTACCTGCAGCGCCGGGAGTACCTCATCTACGACGGCGATCCGCCGATGGACGACTTCTTCGAAGAAGAATTCCTCGACGAGGAATAATGCAGGAGGACCGGTAGGAGGGGCTGTAGGAGGGGCTGTAGGAGGGGCTTTAGCCCCGATTCCGCTAAAAAATCGGGCCTGAAGGCCCTCCTACATGGAGATTTACGCCGCTTGCGGTTTGTCTTCCGCGCCTTCCGGTTCCAGCGCCGCCTGCAGCGCCTGGTCCACGTTCTCCAGCCAGATGAACTCGAGCTGTTCGCGCGCCGATTCGGGCACATCCTCCAGGTCTTTCTTGTTGCGCGCGGGCAGCAGCACCGTGTTGATGCCGGCGCGCAGCGCCGCGAGTACCTTCTCCTTGATGCCGCCCACCGGCAGCACCAGTCCGCGCAGGCTGATCTCGCCGGTCATCGCCACGTCCTTGCGCACGTTGCGGCCGCTCAGCAGTGAGGCGACGGCGACGAACATGGCCACGCCGGCGCTGGGCCCGTCCTTCGGGATGGCGCCCGCGGGCACGTGGATGTGCACGTCGTTCTGCTCGAACTCCTTCACGGCGGCGTCGAGACGGTCCACCCGGCTCTTGTTCAGGCTGAGCGCGGCCTGGGCGCTCTCCTTCATGACGTCGCCGAGCTGGCCCGTGAGGATCAGCTTGCCCTGACCGGGGATGCGGCTCGCCTCGATGAAGAGGATGTCGCCGCCCACCGGCGTCCAGGCGAGACCGGTGGCGACGCCGGGCACGCTGGTGCGCAGCGCCACCTCGCTCTCGAACTTCGGGGCGCCGAGGATCGACTGCAGGTCGTCCGCGGTCACGTGCACAGAATCCGCCGTGCCTTCGGTGATCTTCATCGCGGCATGGCGCAGCACCGCGCCGATCTGGCGCTCGAGGTTACGCACGCCGGCCTCGCGGGTGTAGCCGTCGATCAGCTTTTCGATGGCGTCGTCGTCGACGGAAGCCTGTTCGGCTTTCAGACCATTCGCTTCGAGCTGACGGCCCACCAGGTAGCGCCGGGCGATCTCGAGCTTCTCCTCCTGGGTGTAGCCGGGCAGCTCGATCACCTCCATGCGGTCGCGCAGCGGCCCCGGGATGTTGTCCAGCACGTTGGCCGTGCCGACGAACAGCACCTTGCTGAGGTCGAAGGGCACGTCCAGGTAGTGGTCCTTGAAGGTGGAGTTCTGCTCCGGGTCCAGCACCTCCAGCAGCGCGGACGACGGGTCGCCGTGGAAGCCCACGCCGAGTTTGTCCATCTCGTCCAGCATGTACACCGGGTTGCGGGTCCCGGCCTTGACGATGCTCTGCACGACGGAGCCCGGCATGGAGCCGATGTAGGTGCGGCGATGGCCGCGTATCTCGGCCTCGTCGTGCACGCCGCCGAGGCTCGCGCGCACGAACTCGAGGCCCAGCGCACGGGCAATACTCTGGCCCAGCGAGGTCTTGCCGACACCCGGCGGTCCCACGAAGCACAGGATGGGGCTGCGCCCGGTCGGGTTCAGCTTGCGCACCGCGAGATACTCGAGGATGCGGCGCTTCACCTTGTCCAGGCCGTAGTGGTCTTCGTCCAGGATCTGCCGGGCCCGGGCGATGTCGATGTTCTCCTCGTCCTCCTTCGACCAGGGTACCGAGGTCAGCCAGTCGAGGTAGGTGCGGATCATGGAGTGCTCCGCGGCGGCCTCCGGCATGGCCTGCAGGCGCTTCAGCTCCTTGCGGGCCTGCTTCTCGGCCTCCGGCGGCATGCCGGCCTCGTCGATGGCCTTGCCGATCTCCTCCGCCTCGGGCGCGCCCTCGTCCTCGCCGAGCTCCTTCTGGATGGTCTTCAGCTGCTCGCGCAGCAGGTACTCGCGCTGGCGCTCGTCGATCTTGTCCTGGGTCTGCTCGTCTATCTCCTTCGAGAGCTTGAGCACCTTCAGGCGGTGGGTCAGGAATTCGGCCAGCCGCTCGAGGCGCTCGCGCACCTCGACGGTCTCCAGAATGAACTGCTTCTCAGCCGGCTTGATATCGATCAGGCCCGCGACCAGGTCGGCCAGCAGCCCCGGCGACTCGATGCTCTGCAGCGCCGTCGGCAGCTCCGGCGGCACCTGAGGCAGCAGCTGGATCAGCTCGCCGGATTTCTGCTTGACGTGATTCGCCAGCGCCTCGGCCTCCGGGCTGGTGCCCTTGGGTTCGGGGATGGTGTCGAATCGTGCCGCCATGAACGGCAGTCCGGGGACGAAGTCGAGCACCCGGAAGCGTTCCTCGCCCTGGCAGATGAGGTGGTGCATTCCGTTGGGCGCGGTGATGTAGCGCACCACGCTGACGATCGTGCCCACCTTGTAGAGATCTTCCGGACCGGGCTCGTCCACGGCGGGATCCCGCTGCAGCACCAGCCCGAGCTTGCGATCGTTCTTCACGGCCTCCTGGGCCGCGGCGATGGAGACCTCCCGGCCGAGCGCCACCTGAGTCACGGCGCCAGGGAAGACGATGAGATTGCGCACGGGCAGGACCAGCAGCACGTCCTCGGGGACGCGGGACTCGCCGTTTTCCTCCTCCGCGCGGGGTTCGATCTGTTCGTTGCGTTCGTTCACTGCGTTACGGGGATGATGGTTGCCTCTGGAACGCAGAGATGGTGCCGTGGGTACTCCCTTTCAATCCCCTGCGTCGTCCTCGGCGGCGGCGCCGGCGGAGCTTTTCCGCCCGGACGATGAGTCAGCCGCGGGGTCGCCAGCCGTGGTTCGGATGGCGGTCCACCAGGCGGCGGTCGCGGAACGCCAGGACGAGCAGCCCGCCTGCGACGAAGCCGCCCACGTGCGCCCAGAAGGCGACGCCCCCGCCCTGCGAGCCGATGGTGCTGAAGCCGCTGATGAGCTGGATCAGGAACCAGTAACCCAGCATGAACATGGCCGGTACGGCGATGGTGGTGATGTAGAAGCCGAACACGATCAGCATGTGCACCCGCACCTTCGGATACAGCAGGATGTAGGCACCCATGACGCCGCCGATGGCGCCGGAAGCGCCCACCATGGGGATGGTGGAGTCCGGGTCGAATACGGTCTGCAAGGCCGCCGCCGCGAGGCCGCACAGCAGGTAGAAGATCACGAAGCGGGTGTGGCCCATGGAGTCCTCGACGTTGTTGCCGAAGATGTAGAGGAACCACATATTGCCGATCAGGTGGAACCAGCCACCGTGCAGGAACATGGATGTGACGGCCGTGTACCAGGTTGAGGTGTCGCCCAGCACGCAGGTGATGCCCGGCCCCAGCGGCACCCGGGTGCCGGCTGACGCCGTCTGCAGCACCTCGCCGGGAATCAGCGCCAGGTTGCACATCGAGCGCGACAGCGCCGGCTCCGTGCCGAGGCCCTGCACCAGCGCCCAGGCGAGCACGTTGAGCCCGATCAGGCCCCAGGTCGCGTAGGGCGTCAGGAAATGCGGATTCTCGTCGCGTAGCGGAAACATCGATGGCTCTCATTGGTGCGGCGCCGGGCTATCATGTAGGAGGGCCTTCAGGCCCGATTTTTTAATGGATCGGGGCTAAAGCCCCTCCTACAGGCACATTGTAGGAGCGCCTTCAGGCGCGATACGCGGTCGGGCCTGAAGGCCCTCCTACACGGTATAACCAGACAGGATGGTGACGATGCCACAGCTTTTCAAAGTGATCACTGCGATATTCCTCGTTGCGGGTGCGCCCGTCCAGGCCGCCACCGTTGCCGTCATAGGCACCGGAGACGTCGGCGGCACGCTGGGACCGCGGCTCGGCGCGCTCGGCCATACGGTGGTCTACGGCTCGCGGACGCCGGAGGCGGAACGGGTGCGCGAACTGGTCGAGAGCACGCCGGGCGAGGCTGCCGCGGCAACTCCGGCCGAGGCAGCGGGGGCAGCGGAGATCGTGATCCTGGCCGTGCCCGCCGCGGTGGCGGTCGAGCTGACGCAGAGCCTGGGCGATCTGGCCGGCAAGCTCGTCATCGATCCCACCAATCCGTTCCGCTTCACCGACGACCGGCTGGCGGTGCGGACCATCGACGACTCCATCACGGAGCGCGTCCAGGCGGCCGCCCCGGGTGCGCGGGTGGTAAAGGCGTTCAACACGCTCTCCTGGCAGACCATGGCGGATCCCTCCGTCGCGGGCGGGCCGGTGACCATCCCGCTGGCAGGCGACGACGTGAAGGCGAAAGCGCGGGTCGCCGAACTCGTCCGGGAGCTCGGTTTCGAGGCGCTGGACGTGGGCCCGGCGCGCTACGCGCGTGAGATCGAGGGTATGCTGATACTCTGGATGAACGCGCGGCTGAACGGCCGTGGTTTCGACTACCATCTGCGTCCGACACCCGGACGCCTGTGATCAACGGAGTGCGGACATGAAGCGCAGCGGCGCCTGGCTCGCGGCGAGAGCCCTGGAGAATATCGGTGTGCGTTACACCTTCGGCGTGCCGGGGGTGCACAACACCGAGATCTACGACGAGCTGAACCGCAGCGAACAGATCACGCCGGTGCTGGTCACCCACGAGCAGGGCGGTAGCTTCATGGCCGAGGCCTGGAGCCGGGTCTCGGACTCCATCGGCTGCCTGGTGATCGTGCCGGCCGCCGGCATGACTCACGCCATGAGCGGCATCGGCGAGGCGTATCTCGACGGCGTGCCGCTGCTGGTGATCTCCGGCGGCATCCGCCGCGACTCGGGCCGTCACTACCAGCTGCACGAGCTGGACCAGCAGCAGGTGCTGGACGGCATCACCAAGGCGGCCTTCCTGGTGGATAGGCACGAGGACGTGGTGGCGAAAATCTACGAGGCGGCGGAGATCGCCACTTCGGGGTTGCCCGGGCCGGTATTCGTGGAGATCGCGAGCAACGTGCAGATGTTCACCGCCGACGTCGACGAGCCGCAGCCCTACCGGCCCTCGTACGAGCCGCCAGGACCCGATGCCGGTCTGGTGGAGCGGGCGGCGGAGATGCTGCTGGCGGCGGAGCGCCCCGGGCTCTACCTCGGCTGGGGCGCGCGCGAGGCCACGGAATACAGCGTGGAGATCGCGGACCTGCTGGGCGCGCCCGTCGCGACGACGATGCAGGGCATCAGCGTGTTCCCTCACGACCACGCCCTGCATACCGGCATGGGTTTCGGGCCCTCGGCGGTGCCGGCGGCCCGCAACGCCTTCGCGAAGGTGGATTGCCTGCTCGCCGTGGGGGTGCGTTTCGCCGAGCTCGCCACCGGCAGCTACGGCATGGAGATACCCGAGCAGCTGATCCATGCCGACATCGACCCCCGGGTGTTCGACAAGAACTACCCGGCCACCGTCGCCATTGAGGCGGACGGCGCGAAATTCATGCGCGCGCTGCGCGACGAGCTGAAGAAGCGGCGCGGGACGCCCGTGGCGCACAACGAGCTGCGCCAGAGCATCCGCGAAGACAAGGAGGCCTTCTTCGCCAGCTGGCGGGAGAAGACCAGCACCGAGAAGGTGAGCCCCGGCATCTTCTTCCGCTCGCTGCGCGAGCAGCTGGACCGGGATTGCTACGTGGTGGTGGACGACGGCAACCACACCTTCCTGACGGCCGAGCAGTTCCCGGTGTACGAGTCGAGGCACCTCATTTCACCCACCGACTTCAACTGCATGGGCTACTGCGTGCCCGGCACCATCGGCGTGAAACTGGCGCATCCGGACAAGCAGGTCTGCGCCATCGTCGGCGACGGCGCCTTCATGATGACGGCGCTGGAGATACTGACCGCAGCCAGCAACAAGCTCGGCGCCATCTTCTTCGTCTTCCACGACGGCGAGCTGGCGCAGATCTCCCAGTTCCAGTCGCTGCCGCTGAAGGAGAAGACTTGCACCGTCATCGGCGATCTGAAGGTTGAGGGCGTGGCGACGGCAACCGGGGCGGCCTATCTGCCCATGGCGAACGACGGCGACGTGGATCGGGTCATCGGCGAGGCACTGGCCATCGCTGCCGACGGGCGGCCGGTCATCGTGGACGTGAACATCGACTACTCCCGCAAGAGCGTGTTCACCGAGGGCGTGGTGAAGGTCAACCTGGGCCGCTTCCCGTTCCGCCAGAAGGTGCGCTACATCGGCCGGGCGCTGAAGCGCCACACCATCGGCTAGACTCCCGGCCAGCCCTGCTGTCAGGCGGCGCGGCCGGCGAGCCTGCCGCCGAGCAGGCAGCCGCCGAGGAAGGTGCCCTCCAGGCCGCGCTTGCCGTTCATGCCGCCGCCGCCGAAGCCGGCAGCCTCGCCGGCGGCGAACAGGCCGGGGATCGGTTGCCCCGCGGCGTCCAGCACGCGGGAATCGAGGTCCGTCTGCAGGCCGCCCATGCTCTTGCGCGAGATGATGAATTCCCTGATCACGACGAACGGGCCGGCCTTCGGGTCGGCGATCTTCTGCGCGTTGCAGGTGCGCAGCCGGTCGCCGGTCCAGCGGCGGGCGAAGGCGATGCGGCGCAGCTGATCGTCGTTGTGGAAGCGCGGCCCGAGGTCGATCAGGCGGTCGTAACGGGTCACCGCGTCCGCGACCGCATCGAGTTCCACCGAGCCGTCGCCGACCAGATCGTTCATCTGCGCCACCAGCTCTTCGAGCGTGTCGGCGACGAGGAAGTCCGGGGAGTTCGCGGCCAGCTCGTCGAACAGCCAGCGGTTGCCCCGCAGCAGGTCGCGGGCCACGGCGAGCCGCTTCTTGTCGCGGAACGACGGATTGAACTCGGCACCCGAGATGGCCAGCTCCTTCAGCGCGATCTTCCGGTTCAGGAGTTGCCAGGAATAGGCCCGCTCCTGGCGGCAGATCTGCGCGACCAGGTCGTGGGTGTCGTAGCCGGTCACCAGCGGCTGCGGGCCGATGCGCTCGCCCCGCCAGTTCAGCCACAGGGCGGATTTCGGCGGCACCAGCGACAGGCCGTGGTGGGGCTTGCGTGGCTTCCAGTGCGGGATGCCGGCCGCATAGTTCCACTGCCAGTCCAGGTGGGTGATGGCCGCGCCGTGGGCGGCGGCCGCATCGTGCAGCATGCCGTCGGCGTACTTGTGGGAACCGTTCAGAAGGACCTCGGGCGGGTCGCTCCAGTCCGTGTGCCAGTTCTGGCGTACCCGTTCCAGGTCGCCGTTGATGCCGCCGGCCGCGATGATCACGGACTCCGCCGTGGCCTCGAACGCCTCACCGCCATCCTCCGTGCGGCCGCGGCAGCCGGTGATGCGCTCTTCATGCGTCGTCAGGGTACCCACCCGATGGCCGAACCGGCACTCCAGGAGTTCCTTGCGCGGGTGGTCCAGCAAGCGTTGCGCCAGCACTACGGCGAGTTCGTAGCCGGTCCCCCAGACGATGTGCCAGCGGGGCACCGAGTTGCCCGGCACATACAGACCGCGTTCCACCCACAGCGGCATCGGCATGAAATCGACGCCCAGGCCGGTGAGCCACTCGTAGACGTCGGGCACCGAGCGTTCCACGTAGGCCTCGGCCCAGGCGCGGGGCCAGTGATCGTCGGTGCCCAATTCGCCGAATGCCAGCCAGTCGTCCAGACCGAGGGCCTGGCTGTCGCGGATGCGGTGCTTGCGCTGCAGGGGCGAGTCGGCGAACCAGATGCCGCCGAAACTCTCCTTCGCCAGGCCGCCGAAGTTCTCCTCCGCATCCCGGTCCAGGATCAGCACGCGCCGGCCACGTTCCAGTGCCTCCCACGCCGCGGCGATGCCCGCGATGCCGCCGCCGATCACGATGACGTCTGCCTGGTAGCGGTGCATGTGCTCCCCTCCTGCCGGCGTGACCGCCGGCTCTGGATTTCTACCGAATGGCCCCAATTATGGCGCGCTGCGGCCGGGCCGTCTTGCGGGCTGCCCGGATTCCCCCGCCGGCCCCGGACGCGATGTAATGAACGATTCGCCTCCGCCGGCATCGAATTCCCGGCCGGATGCGCGAGGGGCCTTGACTGATTTGGTGATATAGTTGACTATAACACCATGTCCGACGATCTTTGCGAGCATGATCGCCGATGCACCCGTGGAACCCGCGAAACGACGGTTACCAATGAAACGAAAGATACTCCGCTTTACTGTAATCATCGCCATCCTCGCCACGGCGGTGGGCGGCACGATGTTCATGTCCCGTATGAAGCCGCCGCCGCAGACCCGGGAGGTCGCGGAGATCGATCCGCTGGTGGAAGTGATGCCGCTGGAGGAGACCGTGGTGGACTTCCGCGTCACCACCCAGGGCACCGTCCGGCCGCGCACGGAGACGGTGCTGAGCGCCGAGGTGTCCGGCCCCATCGTCTGGATCTCGCCGAAGTTCGTCGCCGGCGGCGTCTTCGAGAAGGGCGAGGCGCTGCTGCGCATCGACCCGACCAACTACCGGGTGGCCGTGGAGCAGGCGGAAGCGCTGCTGAAGCAGCGTGAGATCGAGTACGAAGGGTCGAAGAAGCTGCGGCTGAGCGGATACCGGGCCGAGGCGGACCTCGCCTCTGCGGCGGCCGCGCTGGCCACCGCCCGGGCAGAGCTGACCCGGGCGAAGCGGGACCTGGAGCGCACCCGCATCACGCTGCCCTACGACGGCATGGTGCGGGCGAAGGAGGCCGACCTCGGTCAGTACGTGAACCCTGGCACGCGCCTGGCCGTCACCTTCGCTACGGATTACGCGGAGATACGCCTGCCGCTCACCGACCAGGATCTGGCGTTCGTGGACCTGCCCGAGCCCGGAGAGCTTACCGAAGGCGGCGCGGTCGAGGGCCCGCCCGTGCGGCTGAGCGCCGTGCGCGAGGGCCGGGCGGGCACCTGGCAGGCGCGCATCGTGCGCACCGAGGGCGTGGTGGACGAGACCAACCGGGTGACCTACGCCGTGGCCCGGATTCAGGATCCTTACGGCCTGGAGGCCGGCAACGACGCGCGCACGCCGCTGCCCATGGGCACATTCGTGGCGGCGGAGATCGACGGCGTCACCATGGACGACATCATCCGCGTGCCCCGGCGGGCGCTGCGAGCGAACAATCAGCTGCTGTTCGTGGATGAGGACAGCCGCCTGCGCATTCGCTCGGTCGACATCATCCGTGCCGACGCGGAGTACGCCTACCTGCACAGCGACTCGGTGAAGGGCCAGCGCATCACCCTGACGGCGCTCGAGGCGCCCATCAACGGGATGCGGGTGCGGACCGAGGCCGGAGACCGCGCCGAAAGGGAGCGTCTCGCCGCCGGCGCGGAGCAGCAGGGCGGCGCGCAATGAGCAGGCCGAAGCAGACCACGGACCAGAAGGGCATCATCGCCTGGTTCGCCAGTAACCACGTCGCGGCGAATCTGCTGATGTTCCTGATCATCGCCTTTGGCGTCGTCTCCACGTTCACCATCCGCAAGCAGACCACACCGGACTTCGAAGTGGACACCGTGGTGGTGCGCGTGCCGTACCTCGGCGCCGCTCCCCAGGAGGTCGAGGAAGGGGTGGTGATCAAGGTCGAGGAGGCCATCCAGGATATCGACGGCATCATCGAGATCCGCTCGACCGCCACCGAGGGCATGGGCACCGTGCGCGCCGAGGTCGCCCAGGGCGAGGACCTCAACGAGGTGCTGAGCGAGGTCAAGACCAACGTCGACGCCATCGCCACGTTCCCCGCTCTCGCCGAGAAGCCGGTTATCTACAAGGAAGAGTTCCCCATCCACGTGGTCTTCCTCTCGATCTTCGGTGACATGGACGCCTACATGCGCAAGGAGGTCGCGCAGGAGGTCCGCGACGAACTCATGCGCCTGCCGGCGGTGAACCAGATCCAGATCCTCGGCGACCGGGACTACGAGATCAGCGTCGAGGTATCCGAGTTCGTGCTGCGCAAGTACGGGCTCACCATGAGCGAGATCTCCCAGGCGATACGGGATTCCTCCGTGGACATGCCCGGCGGCGCCATCCGCTCCGAGGGCGGCGACATCCTCCTGCGCACGGAGGGCCAGGTGTATACGGGGCAGGAGTTCGCGCAGCTCGTCCTGCGCACCTATCCGGACGGCACTCGCCTCATGCTCGGCGACATTGCCAATATCGACGACGGTTTCGTCGAGACGGACGGCTTCGCCCACTTCAACGGCGAGCGCACTGCTGTGCTGCGGGTACTGGCCAGCGGCAACCCGAACGAGCTGGAGACCGCGGCAGCGGTGAAGCGCTACGTCGCGGAGAAACGCTCGTCTCTGCCGGACGGCGTGGACATGGAAGTCTGGGTGGACCGGGCCTACTACCTGCAGGACCGGCTCGACCTGATGCTGAAGAACATGCTGCAGGGCGCGATCCTGGTCTGCCTGATCCTGTCCCTGTTCCTGCGCATGAAAGTGGCAGGCTGGGTCATCGTCGGCATACCGGTCACGTTCTTCGGCGCGCTGTGGCTGATGCCCCACATGCCGTGGCCGGTCACCGTGAACGTCATCAGTCTGTTCGGCTTCATCCTCGTGCTCGGCATCGTCGTGGACGACGCCATCATCATCGGCGAGAGCATCTACACCAAGACGCGGGCGGACGGTCACACGCTGGACAACGTCATCGCCGGCGCCAGACGGGTGGCCGTGCCGGCGACCTTCGGCGTGCTGACCACCATCGCCGCCTTCGCGCCGATGCTCTTCGTCGGCGGCTTCGCCGGCCCGTTTTTCGAGGCCATGTCCGTGGTGGTGATTCTCTGCCTGTTGTTCTCGCTGGTGGAGTCCAAGCTGATCCTGCCGGCGCATCTGGCGAACGCGAATATCAAGCCCATCGACGAGGACGACCTGTTCCGGCCCCAGCGCCACGTCCACTGGCGCGAACGGGTGCCGCGCTTCTTCCAGAAGCTGCAGCGCCATACCCAGCACGGCCTGCGCTGGCTGGTCGATACGAAATATCTGCCATTCCTGGATCGGGCGGTACGCAACCGCGGTATCAGCACCACCGTATTCGTCGCCATCCTCATCCTGACCTTCGGCGTCATGCAGAGCGGTATCGTGCGCACGGTGCTGTTCCCCGAGGTACCGGGCGACTTCGTCCAGTCCAGCCTGCAGATGCAGCAGGGGACGTCTTCGGAGGTGCGCAATGCCGCGCTGTACCGCCTCGAGAACGCCGTCTTCGAGATCAATCGCGAATACACGGCCGCGAACCCCGGGGCGCCGGAACCGGTGGAACGGGTCGGCATGTTCACGAGTGGCGAAGTAGGAGGACAGGCCATCGTGGAGCTGCACCGCGGCGAGAACCGGCCGCTGGAGGGCGAGGAGTTCGCCGACCTCTGGCGCGAGAAGGTCGGCGACATCGCGGGCATCAAGGAACTGGATTTCCGCGCGGGCGACCACATGGGCGGCGGTGCGCCGCTCAGCTTCGGCCTGTCAGGCAACAATTACGAGACGCTGGAGGAGGCGGCCGGGGAGCTGCAGGCGAAACTGGCCGAGTACGAGGGCGTCTTCGACATCCGCAACTCCGCCAGCTCCGGCGGCAAGGAGATCCGGCTGTCCATCCGGCCCGAGGCCGAGGCGCTCGGGCTGAACATGGCATCTCTCGGCCGCCAGGTCCGCCAGGCCTTCTACGGCGAGGAGGCCCAGCGCATCCAGCGCGGCACCGACGAACTCAAGGTCATGGTGCGCTATCCCGAGCAGGAGCGCCGCTCAGTCGCCGACCTGGAGAACATGCGCATCCGCACCCCGGACGGCGCCGAGGTGCCGTTCCGTTCGGTGGCGGAGATCGAGTTCGACGAGGCGTACTCGAGCATCACCCGGCTGAACAGGAAGCGCACCATCACGGTGTCGGCGGACATCGACGCGAGCCGGGTCGAACCCGGCCCGATCATCAGTGAGATCAGCGAGCAGTACATCCCGGACCTGCTCGCACGCTATCCCGGTGTCAGCTACGGCCTGGAGGGTGCGAGCCAGGAGGAGCGAGACTTCGTCCGCAACATTTCGGTGGCATCCATCGCGGCCCTGTTCCTGATCTATGCGCTGATCGCCATCCCGCTGCGTTCCTACGCCCAGCCGCTGATCATCATGTCGGTGATCCCGTTCGGCCTCATCGGCGCGGTGCTG
>Ga0102941_1001232_pt1 | contig 12016 bp, 9 predicted proteins | sample SalPonR2_C_D2_MG_FD_79281 | JGI IMG/M metagenome (GOLD analysis project Ga0102941, IMG submission 79281) | Salt pond soil microbial communities from South San Francisco under conditions of wetland restoration - Salt Pond MetaG R2_C_D2_MG | ecosystem: Environmental > Aquatic > Marine > Intertidal... | reverse complement strand
GACAGTTTCTTAACAGGAAAAGGAGCCATAGAGCTTTTGATTAGTATGTTTCTATTTTATTTTATTATAAAGTATATAATGAAAAAGAGTAGGTAGTGAAGAATACAATTAAAATACAGCGAGCCACAAGGGACTTAACTCAAGAAGCTTTAGCTAAGAAAATTGGTGTCTCACGACAAACTATCAATTCCATTGAAAAAAGTAGATATGTACCCTCAACAGTGCTCGCTTTGAAAATTTCTAAGGTGTTTAATAAAACTGTAAATGAAATATTTGAATTAGAGGAGGACGATTAAAAACGATTCAAAAAGATGTGCTTTAGCTATAAAGAGATCTTCCATAGTTTTCGGGCGTTGTAAAGCTGATGCCAATAAATTGAATCTAAGTTCTCTTCCTAAAGGGCGATATCTAATTAAAATGGCAACCCATCAGGGGACCTATTTAGAAAAAATTATAAAAGAATAAATAAGCCCCACGCTAAACGATAGCTTGACCTAGACTTGCACCTCAACTCAAGACGACGAAATGGCCAGCGAATAAGAATAAGACTTGGAAAGAGCAGTCATTTGTATGCTTCAATTGCCCGTTTGCCACCAACGCATTCAATATTTAAACAGTCCCAAATCTGGAAGCAACTCATCAAAAGCCTGCCACACCCCATCAGCCGGCAAAGGAGCCCGAACATCGACCGACTCACCACTCACCGGATGCGTCAGCTTAAGCGTTCGCGCATGCAGACGAATACTCCGATCCTTATGTCCACGTCGCGCTCCATACTTCACATCACCCTTGATGGGAAATCCCGCATGACTGAGTTGCGCGCGAATTTGATGATGACGTCCCGTGATCAGTTGGATATTCAAAAGCCGATATCGGTCGATCTCACCCAGCACCTCCACATCCATCTGCGCCAGTTGCGCCCCGTCATCCATATGATCCACGATGTACGACTTATTATTTTTCCGATTATGCCAAAGCAGATCTTCCCACCGACCCGTTTTGATCTTTCCCGTATTCGCCACCGCAGCGAGATAGAATTTTGAGATTTCACGATCCTTCCACTGTCGACTCAAATCAATAGCCGCCTTCTTATTCTTTGCAAAAACCACCAATCCCGAACTCGGCCGATCGATGCGATGCACCACCTTTACCGGATGCTTACAGTAGATTTCCGCCAATTGATGCAAAGACGAATCTTTGGTCCCGTCGTTCTGCACAGGCATCCCACCCGGCTTATTCATCACTAAAAACTGAGAATTATTCAGTAGAATATAATCCGTAATTGGGCCTTCTTGGGCTCCGGGCTCACTCTTCATCATCTTCGATTTCTTCGTAATCAATATAGGTCGTTCCATCATCGGGCCCGGACTTGATTTCAGGGCTGGCCCGCACGTAAAAGCGATACACCAAGTACACGATCGCGATCAGGAGAATATATTTCATGAATTCACTTTCCCACAAAGGTACGCAGCCGAAAATAATATCCCCACTCTTTCGCTCTATTCTTAATGAGTTTTTGGGCGCCTACCGGCTCTTTCGCTTCCGAAAGAGCCGGCACCGCGTGCTTTCGGGGTTCCGTCCTCGAGATCGCCTGCGGCGATTCTCCGGACCCGTTCGCTCCGCTCCGGCCCTGCCGCCCCCTGGCGCGGGGTGCAGTGGAAGGCTCTTCCGAAGTACTTTTTTTGACCTTTCCCGGCGTCCCCTTATATTAAAAGATACTCCAGCAGGATATTTTTAGCCGTTTTCTACCTCAAATCATCAAAACTTGCTTTTTTTGCAAGTTTTGATAATCTAACCCAGACTTTTTAGGTGTAACATTACACAATACAGGAACGATGGCTTGGAAATATAAAATAACACCAATGACTTTAGAATAAAGACGATCCTAAAGGCCCTAGATGCCAAAATCAAACTTCGTGGCGAATCTGGCCAGGATCAGCACATCGTAGCCAAGTAAGATATAATGTCAAGCCGTTTCAGACTGTCGGAGGAGGTCTTTGAAGCCTGTCAAGATCACCCCATTCCGCCAAATTTCGATTAATCCGCCCGAATCATAGACTAACCGAAGCACCTATCGTTTTATAGCTCAGATAAAAGTTGTTACTTGCAGATACAGTCCGAAAAGCGAACCATGAACAGCCTGGAAAATATCAAAATGGCTATCCGTGCACTGCGTGGCAATATGCTGCGAGCAGGTTTGACCATGCTCATTATCAGCTTTGGTATTCTGGCTTTGGTCGGCATTCTCACCGCCATTGATGCCATTTTGTACTCTATGGGCGACAGTTTTACCAGTCTGGGGGCAAATTCGTTTAGTATTCGTCCCAGCAATACCGAAATCACGACCCGATCCCGCGGCAAAGTCAGCAAACGAGCCGAGCCGATCAGTTTCCGAGAAGCCCTGAGGTTCAAAAACGAATTTAAGGGGAACGGTCATGTAGCCCTCTCATTTACCGGACGAAGTGGTATTGTGGCTCGGTACAAAGATCAGGAAAGCAATCCCACATTGCGCATCATTGGAGCCGACGAAAATCAACTTCTCCTGTATGGAATGGAAATTGAGCGCGGTCGATACTTCAGCCCAATAGAAGTCGACGATGGTCGGCCAGTAGCCGTAATTGGAGAAAGTGTAGTTCGAGTCCTATTTAAAGGGAAAGCCGAAAAAGCCATCGGATCCTACATCCGGGCTGATGGAAATAAATTTTTAGTGGTAGGCACCATAGAAGCTCAGGGCGGAGGACTCAATCCCGGCTCCAATGCCGATGCCAGTATTTACGTTCCCTTACCCCGTGTCCGTCAGCTCTATGGCAGTTCACGCACCAATTACAGTATTGCTGTAGCCGCTCCGCAGGCAGGACTTCGGGATGGCCTCATCTCCGAAGCGATTGGGACTATGCGTAATGTCCGGGGTCTGCGCAGTTTCGAGAGCAATGATTTTGAAATTCGCCAGAGCGATGACCTCATCAATGCCATCAGAGATAACACTGTGAAGATTCGCCTGGGAACCATAGCCATAGGAATTATGACCATATTGGGCGCAGCCATCGGACTCATGAATATCATGCTGGTATCGGTGACAGAGCGGACCAAAGAAATTGGAATTTCAAAAGCCATTGGGGCCAATCGGAAGCATATTTTAGTCCAATTTCTAACCGAGGCGATCGTAATTTGCGTTTTGGGGGGAGTTCTAGGTATTATTTTAGGTGTTTTAGCAGGTAATATCGTGACCCTCTTTCTCGGCACCCCTTTTATCATTCCCTGGCTATGGATCATGATGTCCCTAATGGTGTGTGTCATCGTGGGCCTCATTTCAGGTTTATACCCTGCCATAAAAGCGGCGCGCCTCGATCCCATTGACGCTCTCAGATACGAATAATATATAAGCCGGTCACAAGGAAAGCCTACTTCATTTATATTTGTCTACCTTTGTGCCCTCATTTAAATACCATTGTATTGACAACATTCAAACAGTTAGGTCTTTCTGGACCTATTCTTAAAGCGGTGGCCGAGCTCGGTTTTGAATCCGCTACCGAAATTCAAGAACAAAGCATTCCCGCCTTACTTGCACACCCCCGCAATTTTATCGGACTTGCTCAGACCGGCACCGGAAAAACGGCTGCCTTTGGACTTCCTCTTATTGAGCATCTGGACAGTAACTTGCCACACACGCAAGCACTTATCCTGGCACCCACCCGTGAACTGGGTAAGCAGATTGCAGACCAATTGCAACAATTCAGCAAATACAAAAAAGGACTTCGCGTCCTACCCGTATATGGCGGAGCACCTATAGGAAAACAGATTCAGGCCCTAAAAAAACCTGTACATATCATCATCGCCACTCCCGGACGATTGCTCGACCTGATCAAACGACGAGCGATTCATTTAGATCAAATCCAATGGGTCGTTCTGGATGAAGCCGATGAAATGCTAAACATGGGATTCAAGGAAGATCTGGATAAAATCCTGAGCTTCACTCCTGCTGAAAAACACACCTGGCTATTTTCAGCTACCATGGCCAAAGACATTCGACAAATCGTCAAAAAGTACATGCACGATCCGCTGGAAGTGCAAGTGAATGCCGATCAGGAAGGAAATGTGAATATAGAACATCGATATATCATTGTCGATCGAAGGGATAAAACGGAAGCTCTGACTCGCTTCTTGGATGCCTATCCAGATATGCGATCCCTGGTTTTTTGCCGGACCCGCCGTGATACTCAGCAATTAGCTGAGGAGTTAACCGAGCGTGGGCATGCTGCAGAAGCCATCCACGGCGACTTGTCTCAAAGTCAACGCGATCGCGTGATGAATAGCTTTCGCAAAAAAACAGTAGATACTTTAGTGGCTACTGATGTTGCAGCCAGAGGAATCGATGTGGATGATATCAGCCACGTGTTCCACCACAGTTTATCTGATGAGTCTGCGTATTACACCCATCGAAGTGGGCGAACAGCGCGGGCCGGAAAAGAAGGGATGTCTATTGCTTTGGTTGGGCAGCGAGAAAAAAATCGATTATTGCAATTGGAAAGAGCCCTGGACATTAACTTTTCTCCCCTGACTATACCCGGAGCTGACCATGTGATTAAGTCGCGTATTACCCAGTGGGCACAAGATGTTCTGGAAGCCAAACCGAAACAAACTGTACCGGAAGAATGGCAGGATTATGTCAATACACTCTTCGCATCGCTGACGAAAGAAGAACTCACGGCTAAGCTCCTGGCTATCGAGATGGCCCAGATCAAGGATCGTAAGAACAACAGAGATCTCAATACCGATTTTCAATCCGGAGGCGGTGGCGGAAGAGGTCGCGGTCGCGGTCGCGGCGGCTCCTCCCGAGGCAAAAAGTACGGGCGTTCCGGTGGAGGAAGAAACAACAGAGGTAAAAACAAGTACGGAGGGAAAAAATCACACCGAAAAGGCGGGAGGAATAAACAACGGAAATAAAAGGTTTACTCCTTTTATTTCTTCTCCTTCGAAGAAGAGGATTCCGGAATAGACTGCACCCACAGGTCGCGCTGAGGGAATGGAATGGTAACTTCGTTTTCACGAAACAGCCGATCGACTTCAAAACGCAAGTCACTTTTTATGCGTTCGATGAACATAAAGTTTCTCGACCAAAAATGTAAGGTAAAGTCCAGAGAGGAGTCTCCAAAATCAACAAAATTCACCGTTGGTGAGGGTTGATCCAGTACAAAGGCATTCTGCTTAGCAACTGAAATCAAAATATCCCGAACTTTCTCTGTGTCTGAACCATAAGCAACCCCTACATCCATTTGAAATCGAGCCTTGTCATCAAAAGTGCTCCAGTTCGTGACCTCATCGACAATAAATTTCGAGTTGGGAACCAGGATAATAACATTATCCCGGGTTTCCACCTGGGAAGTTCGGAGTCCAATCTTTCGAACAATCCCAATGGTTCCGTGCAGATCTACTACATTTCCTACCTCAATAGTGCGCTCGAAAAGCAATAGGATCCCCGAAGTCAAATCGTTGAACGTCTGCTGTAATCCCAGTCCCACACCCACTAATAAAGCAGCGGCGCTACCCCAAATCAGAGCGAAACGAACACCAATACTTTCAATAGCGAAGAAAAAGGCAACCACAAAGGTCACATAGGTGATAAGTTGATTAATAGCATACTGCGTCCCTACATCAACCGACCGGTTTTTGTAATAGGGGGCCATAATAATCCGCGTAACCACCCAGGAGAAAAGGCGGGCGAAAATGAAGATTAATACCAGGAACAGTACATCGGTGAGAAAAAATTGAAAGTTGCCATCCTGGAAACTGAATAAACGAATATCCCAATTGAAGTTACGCAGGATGAAAATCAAAACGAGGATATACACTGCTGTTTGAATGGTTCGGTTTGGTTTGCTACCGGAGTCATAGCTTACGTTTTCCAGGGTTTTGACATCCTGATCCTTATTAAACGCCATTTCAAAAACTTCAGAAAGAATGCTATCCAGTATTCTGGCAAAAAGAATGAGGAGAATCAGCTGAAGTAATGTGGTAATATTTAGGTCAGACATAGATCCGGGAATCAGATCGTAGTCGAGGTTTAAACTCCATAAAACCCCGTATACTGCCAACAAAATGAATAGCCAGGCAAGCATGAAACGAATCTTCCTTCGCATTTGCTGTTTAATCTCTTGATGATAAAACAGCAGAGGAAGCAAATAGCTAAAAACAATTTGTCTAAAGGAAAATAATGCTATTAGGATAAATGCCATGGCAAAAACACCACGCAACGCGATGGTGATTGATGACCACTGAATAATGGTGATATCTAAAATTTCCTCCATAACAATTATTCTACTCTTCTAATATAAGTAGAAATATCCAGACAAATAGAAAAACCTGAGGGGCTGCTCAATCCAAAACGCGGTTTTCTTTAGGGTGCCCCTCTGAAAATACGATCCGAACAGAATCCCCAATGCGGTGCATGGGATTAATCTGACTCTGCATCCCCATGTACCGATTGCCCTCAAACTCAAAAGTGTAGTAGATCTTTCGACTCTTCCGATAGCCCTCTGGGTCCACTCGATAAATTCGGGCATGAACTACTTTCGGGTCCAACATGATCCTATCTTCACTCGTCAACTGATGATAAGTGAATGCCAAAAACAGCAAAAATAAAAGAAGGGTAATACCATTGGCTATCATAAACCAGAACTTTCTTTCCCGGCCCACGGCAGGACCTTGAAGGGGAAAAACCCGACTAAACAATATGAAAGTCAGGCAAAAAGAGATAAAAAAGGATAGGTACAGAATTTGCTCAATACCCGATAACCCCCAATCCCCCGCAAAGACGACAATACTTATTCCTCCCCCTAAAGCCAGTAGAAGAAATAGGTAATTTAAGGGGCGCAGAATTCGCGTAGGTATCATTATTCGACTTTCCATACATAGATACAAGAAATAATTGATATTTTTAGGGCTCAATTAGAACGATATCGAATTCAACCTTTCTATGCATAGTTCATTTTTATTTCATACTTTTAAATTACATTTTATATATGACTTCTCTATCTAGAATTGAGCAAAAACGTATTTATATCCAGGGAATATCCGGAGCCCGGCCACCTATCCCCCTTTCTTATCAGGCCATGAAATCGGCGGCCCACCAAAAACTCAGCCCTGAAGCTTATACCTATGTAGCCGGCGGAGCGGGACGCGAGGAAACGATGAAAGCCAATCGAAGCGCATTTACCCGATGGGAAATCAAACCCACTGTGCTAACCGGAAAGGAATCCGTAGACCTCTCTGTGGAATTTTTTGGCCAAAAGCGCAAATCCCCTTTTTTTCTTGCGCCTATTGGCGTGCTGGATATGGCGCATGCGAAAGGTGACCTGGTGGTATCGCGGGCAGCCGCAGCTGAAAAAGTCCCTTTCCTGTTTTCAAATCAAGCCAGCGAACCCATGGAACGGTGTGCAAATGAGATGGGAAATGCGGACCGCTGGTTTCAATTGTACTACAGTAAGTCCCAGGAGCTTGTGAAAAGTCTGGTCCACCGCGCAGAGAAATGTGGCTGTTCTGCCATTGTCGCTACATTGGATACAACGAGACTCGGATGGCGGCGTCGAGATTTAGACTTAGGGTTTCTACCTTTCCTGCGTGGACAGGGCATTGCTCAGTATACATCGGATCCCGTTTTCCAAAAACTATTGGATGAAATTAAGCCGGATAAGTCATCCGCCGATTTCCGTCCTACACTCACACTTTCCACCTTAAAGACCCTGTGGCGGCAAAAGAAAAATTATCCCGGCTCCTGGAAAAAATGGTTCTCCAAACGACCAACTCTAGCTGTGCAGACCTTTATAGATATTTTTTCTCGGTCTGATTTGTCCTGGGACGATATCCTTCTTTTGCGGGAATATACCGACTTACCCATTATTTTAAAGGGCATTCAATCGACGGTTGATGCAAAAAAAGCACTGGATTTGGGGATAGACGGACTGTATATTTCTAATCACGGGGGTCGGCAGGTCGATGGTGCACATGCCTCTCTTGAGGCCTTATCTGATATTCGAGCCCTCGCAGGTCCCGGCTACCCGCTCTTTTTTGATAGCGGTGTTCGATCGGGCGCAGATGCGATGAAAGCACTCTGTTTGGGTGCTACGGCCGTAGGCATTGGTCGACCATATGTGTTTGCTCTGGCGCTGGCGGGACAACGAGGCGTTCAGTCTCTCCTTCGGTACTATCAGGCTGAACTCGAACAGAATATGTTTTTGTCCGGCTGCATGTCGATTTCAGATCTAAATCGGGATCGATTGCGCACGAGCTAAACCCGTTTAGGTATTTATTGAATGTTTTGCCCCTTGTATCGGGAACGCTTTAAGACTTCCTGGGCATCGGTAAGCGACAGCAATTCTTCCAGCGAGATATCCGTATTCTCTACAAATTGATCAATAATCTGATATCCTATAAAATCGGAGGTCCGTCCCGGCGATTGGGGGGGCATCCCCATTGTGGTTGGCGCCGGGGTAATCATCGTGCTAATGAGCTTCATTTTCCGCTCATAAAGTAGCTCTTTGTCTAGAATGTGAGCCCACATAGCCAATTCATTGTCTCGACACCACTGCGTCTGCTCTGTGGAGTACTCAAACAATATGCTATCGGGCATGGAAGGCACCAACTGCTTGACAATGTATAAGGTACGCCCCCGATCTACCATATAATCCAAAAGCCGCTCATCTCCAGACTTTTTTACCTTATCTTCAATAAGGACTTCGAGGGCCTTTCTCACCATGTGCTCAGATGTGAATGTCCGAATCAAATATTGAGAAAAACTCGTTTCTCTCTGAGCCAGTAAGCCATAGGGAAAGGTGGGGCCTAAAAACATATCCAGACTCAAGCCCAATGCATCCTTACCCTCCGCTGACTCAAATAAAAACGTGCCTACGGCAAACTCCGTGAAACAAAAATATACGGCAGGAGTAGGAAATTCCGGAAAGTAATACTGATAAAATTGGAAGGCCCGACGAAAATCAGATTTAATGGCGCCCAAATTATCATATTACGGGAAATAGAATCGCTGAGAGATTGGATAGCAGGCGCACGGGCTATGTCTACCAACTTACTATGCATGAGCGTATCATTCTGCCGCGGTAGTCCCAAAATGCGGTGGAGATACAACTCTGAAAAGGCCGGATAATCCCTTTTTATATGAGTGTAGTCACTGACCTGTTCTGAGGATTCCAGAGAGAACAACAAACTATCAAAACGCACAAAGTCTGTATTCACCTCAATATGGGATACCTCCGGGGCCGGATCTTCTGAATCACACCCCACACTTAACAGTAGAAAAATGATCATGAAAAACCCGAGCCGAAATGAGAGCCGGTTTTGATAGAAATTATAACATTCTTGCATATCTACGGGATTAGTTTTCTAATTTCACGCCCTCAAAGCGAGTAAAAAGTACTATATTTAAATGCAACCCTTAAACGGGCTGTGGCGTTACATAAAAAAAAGAGCTTAGAATCATCAAAACTATGAAACATCAACTTTTTATTGTCATCATCAGTCTTATTTTCGCCGGAGGGCCCCTCATGGCGCAGGATAGTTTTAAGAATATCCGTTTCGGGCCTGAGGTATCACCTCAAATTTCCTGGATGTATACGAACAACAACCAGATAAACTCAGCCGGGAACAACTTCGGACTCAAACTTGGCCTAATGGGCGAATACTATTTTACTGAAAATTATGCTCTGACGGGCGGATTGGGGCTGGCATTTAATACAGGAGGCACTTTGAACCACGATATTGGAGGCCAGTTATTGGGTCGATCAGAATTATCCATGCCCAATCTCAATACTTTGGACGACGGTGCTGAAATCAAATACAGCATGCAATTTGTAGAGTTGCCTATCGGGCTAAAAATGAAAACCCGACAGTTTGGATACATAAGCTATTATGCGCACTTACCCGTCTTTACATTGAGTATTCTCACTCGCTCCCGCGGTGATATCATGGCGAGCAATGCCTCAGCCACGAACGAAAATATTTCGCGTGACACCCGATTCTTCAATTTTTCATGGGGCTTTGGTGGTGGAGCTGAATACAGTGTGAGCCCGGAAACGAGCTTGGTATTTGGTTTGTATTATCAGCAAAGTATGATTGATATTACCAGAGATAAGGGGACCCTGCGGACCGGTGAAGAAGAGGACTCTAAAGGGTCTTTTGGAATTATTACGCTGCGATTGGGCGTCCTTTTCTAATCATTGAGAAATTATAAGCTATGGATACTGTTGATTCCGATTTATTAGATGAGTTTCTGCAACGCGGTCTCGCTGAAGATGAAGGCAGCGGGGACCACACTTCACTGGCGTGCATCGATGATGATAGTCAAACGATGGCTGAACTTCTGATCAAAGATGTGGGAGTGCTGTCAGGCACGTTTATCGCAGAATATTGCCTGAACAAACTCGATCCCGACTCCTATTTTGAATCTTTGATCTCGGATGGGACAGATGTGGAACCGGGACAAATTGCCTATCGATTGCGCGCGAATACTCAAACGCTTTTACTCACTGAACGACTATTACTCAACACTATTCAGCGCATGAGCGGCATTGCAACGCTCACCAGTCGTTTTGTAGCTGAAGTCGAGGATCTTCCCGTCAAAATTTTAGATACGCGAAAAACCACCCCATTGCTCCGGTTTCTCGATAAATGTGCTGTGCGACAGGGGGGAGGATATAACTACCGAGATGGACTGTACGACTGGATCATGATCAAAGATAACCACATTGAAGCCTGTGGAAGCATAACTCAGGCTATCGATCGAGTCAATAGCTACCTAGAAACCAAGGATCTCGATCTGGGCATCACTGTAGAGGTTCGAAATCTGGTCGAACTCCATGAAACTTTAGAGCGCGGCGGCGTAGACCGGATTATGTTAGACAACTTTGAACTACCTATTCTTAAAGAAGCTGTAAAAACCATAAACGGGAAGTTTGAGACGGAAGCTTCCGGAGGAATCGTTCTTCACAACGTTCGAGAAGTAGCTTTGGCCGGCGTGGACTTTATCTCGATTGGAGCACTAACACATTCCGCGGGGAGTCTGGACTTGAGTCTGAATTTTATTGAGTAGAAAGCGGATGCCTTTTTCCGTCCTTGCTAAGAGGGATCAGAAACCTTCGATCAAAGGTGAAACCCGATGAGTCGATGATATTGAATATTTAATGTTTCCGATAACAGCGCAGTGTAGGAAGAGATATGAATTCATGTCTCTTCCCTAGGTATGCCCATAGCGAGTATTGCATCGCAGCCGGGTTTGCCGATCATCTTTTTGGAATGGAGTTTTGGTATTTCGTTCTATTCGAATTGATGCTTAGAGAGAGCATTACGGATAGCGAACGACTAAAAACAATAGGAATAATAACATAAATGTACAAGCCATCCAAAACCGTACATCTCGGAATATCTCTGCCTGGTCTTTTTTCATGTGGTTGGTTTATGGTTGTATCCTATACTAAGGCAAAAAGAATGCCAACAGGATTTTTCATAATATGTCTTTACAAACCAAGATACCCTTCACATGTATGCCTGGCGGGATGCCCGGACTAGCGATGTGAAGCCGGTCCGGCCCTGGCCGGAAGTCCGAGGCCTGTGCCGCTTGCGGGATCAGGCCGAAGGACCGAGTGAGGCTCCGGAATCCCGAAGAAGGTCTCCCCGGAGACCTTCTCGAGGATGGAGGAGGTGATCTGAACGAGCGGCGAAACGTAGCGACCCCTTCCCGTGAAATCGGGAAGGGGTAGGCCAAAAAAGATTAGATGATGGTATTAAAACTGCCAGGTCGCCCCTGCGATGATAAAGCCGGGGAAGATTTGGTAGCGTTGGATTTGAGAGATATTAATGTTGAAACTGGAGCGCACCCGTTCGCGGGGATCCAAATTGAGGATGTTATTAGCCTGCAACTTGAGAGTCAGTGGCAAGTCATTGAAGTCGTAAAAAATATCGAAATCCAATAAATACAGGTCACTACTTTCATTCCGGCCTGTGGCTCGAT
>Ga0102941_1001231_pt1 | contig 12018 bp, 13 predicted proteins | sample SalPonR2_C_D2_MG_FD_79281 | JGI IMG/M metagenome (GOLD analysis project Ga0102941, IMG submission 79281) | Salt pond soil microbial communities from South San Francisco under conditions of wetland restoration - Salt Pond MetaG R2_C_D2_MG | ecosystem: Environmental > Aquatic > Marine > Intertidal... | reverse complement strand
TGAACAATGGACAAGTAAAGGATTACCTATTGTTTTTTTTGACCGGGTTATAGACGCTATGCAGGTAAGCAAGGTTGTGATTGATGATTATTACGGCGGATGTTTGGCGATGGAACATTTGATTGAAGCGGGAGCAAGGAAAATTGTTCATTTTGCCGGACCCCAGCACATTAACGTATACCGCAACAGAACAAGAGCTTATAAAGATATTTTAATCAAAAACAGCATACCTTTCGATGAAAATTTAGTTTTTGAAAATACCATTACACGTGAAACGGGTTGTAAATCAATGAACCAAATTGCAAAATGGGAAAAACTGCCCGATGCATTGTTTTCTTCGGGTGACTACTCTGCATTAGGCGCAATCCTTTGCGCGAAAAACCATAATATTTCGGTTCCGGAGGATTTAATTATTACTGGCTTTGCCAACGAACCATGGAATTCTTTTTTTGATCCACCACTTACTTCTATAGACCAACATGCTTTTGATATTGGTCGCCAGGCAGCAAAACTCCTTATTGAACAAATTGAGATAGAGAACGTTGAATTTTTACCGCGAACCATCGTTTTAAATCCTGAGCTCATTATAAGAAAATCCTCAAAAAAAAGAATTTAATTCTTTTGGTTTTAACCATTAAACTTTTATTTTTGTACAATCGATTGTATCATTTTAAAACAATAAATTTAATCAATATGGTAAATTACACATTAAGATACGCAACAAACCCCACAGATTTTGTAACATATGATACACAGCGGATCAGAGATGAATTCCTGGTAACTGACTTTATGAAGAAGGACGAGATCAACCTGGTTTACAGCATGTACGATCGCTATATAGTAGGCGGAACAGTTCCTGTTGACAAAAGTGTTGTCCTCGAAACCATTGATCCAATTAAGGCAGATCACTTTTTGCACCGAAGAGAATTGGGTATTATCAATGTAGGTAATACCGGACAAGTTATCGTTGATGGAAAGTCATATGAATTGAAATACCAGGAAGCACTGTACGTTGGAATGGGAGACAAAAATGTATCCTTTGCCAGTAAGGATAGTTCAAAACCTGCCATTTTTTACTTTAACAGCGCCCCTGCACATAAAAATTACCCTGATAAACACATAACCCTCGCTGATGCCAAAAGAATCAACCTGGGTTCGCTGGAGTCTTCCAATGACCGCACCATAAACAAACTCATTGTAAATGAAATCGTTGAAACCTGTCAGTTACAGATGGGTATGACCATGTTAAAACCAGGTAGTGTTTGGAATACAATGCCACCACACGTTCATTCAAGACGGATGGAAGCCTACTTCTATTTTGAAGTGCCCGATGATCAGGCAATTTGTCATTTTATGGGGCAACCCCATGAAACACGTCCTATATGGATGAAAAATCATGATGCTGTGCTATCACCTTCATGGTCTATTCATGCCGCTGCCGGAACATCCAACTACATTTTTATCTGGGGAATGGCAGGAGAAAATCTGGACTATGCTGACATGGACAAAGCAGACATAAGAGATATCCGGTAATTTTATCCCTTCAATGAACAGCATTTTCCTGATTAATTTCAAAACTGGAAAATGCTGTTCACTATCTTTTAAACCAATCATGATCATTTATAAAGAAATAAAATTAAAATACTATGTCGTTGAAATTATTTGACTTATCAGGAAAAACTGCACTCGTAACGGGTGCTACACACGGATTAGGAATGGCCATTGCCAAAGGATTAGGCGCTGCAGGGGCAAGAATAGTAATCAATGACCGAACGGATAAAAGAGTAGATGATGCGCTGAAAGAATACAAAAAAGCAGGTATAGACGCAACGGGTTATGTTTTTGATGTAACAGATGAAAAAGCGGTGTCAGATCACATAGATCGGATTGAAAAAGAAGTTGCACCATTAGATATTTTGGTGAATAATGCAGGTATTATCAAAAGAATACCTATACTAGAAATGGGTGTTGAAGAATTCAGGGATGTTGTTGATGTTGACCTTGTAGGACCATTTATAATGGGAAAAGCATTTGCGTCAAGAGTGATAAAAAGAAAATCTAAAGGTAAAATTATTAATATGTGCTCAATGATGAGCGAACTGGGCCGCAACTCGGTATCAGCCTATGCTTCCGCAAAAGGTGGACTCAAGATGCTTACCCGAAGTATGGCCACCGAATGGGCAAAGTACGGAATTCAAAGCAATGGCATTGGACCCGGTTATTTTGCTACAGCACAAACAGAACCTATCAGGGTTGACGGGCATCCGTTTAATGATTTTATTATAAACCGAACACCGGAAGGGCGCTGGGGTGAACCCGAAGAACTTCAGGGTGCTGCTATTTTCCTATCTTCTTCTGCTTCTGACTTTGTAAACGGACATGTGGTATATGTTGATGGAGGAATACTGGCAACGATAGGAAAACCCTATGGAGAATAATTATTGTCTGTCCTTAATGTCCGATTTTCAGATAATGCTTGTTTTCAGGACAGTTATTTACAATCGGAAAAACCTTGGCTTTCAGAATAGCGCAAGCAATGAATTAGAGCATTATTGAACAGATACTTGACTTTGCTTACAGTCACTAATTATAAAAATCATCCCTTATGAAATCAGTTTTTTGGATTATTTCAGCCCTCCTATTAATGTGGAGTTGTGCCACCGAACCCACGAATCAAATCGTGATTGAGAATGAATCTTCGCTAACACGTGTAGATGCACCCGTAACAATAAAGAGAGCATCTCTCGAAAAGAAAATGGGTGCTATTCCTGAGGATAAATATCCTGTTTTGTATTCAGAAACATTTGGCAATATTTCCCCGCAAACCGATGACATTACTGGCGATGGTACATGGGATGAATTATTCTTTCTGGTTGATATGGAACCTGAAAGTGAGAGAATATATGACATCATGCTGGTTTCTGCAGAAAATATTCCTGTACTGGACCCAAGAAGCAATGCGCGTTTGGCTTCCATTGATGAGAATGGCAATCATATGGCGTTAAAAGAATCCAAACGGATGGATCAGGAACAGGGCCAAGCCGGGGGGAAATTCCAAATGGAAGGGCCTGCATGGGAAAATGACCTTGTAGGATTTAGAAACTACCTGGATTACCGCAATGGTATTGATATTTTTGGCAAGACTACCGCCCTTATGTCTCTTGACAGTGTGGGTATTGATGAAGACTATCATCAATTGCAAACATGGGGTATGGATATATTAAAAGTAGGCACTTCACTCGGTGCAGGATCCTTGGCTATAAAAACAGAGGAAGGGATTTATCCTGTAGGACCTGACTCTGAAGGGCGCGTTGAAATTATCGCCGACGGACCACTAAGGTCTATTGTGAGGTTTTATTTTGACAACTGGGAGTTAGAAGGAAAAAATATTTCACTGATACACACTGTCACCATCTATGGTGGTGCATGGTACTACGTCAGTGAGGTGGAAATATCGGGTGACAAGAATGGCCTCAACCTGGTAACAGGTATTACCACCATAGACCTGGATAACCAAAAAGTAAAATTCCAGAATTTTGATAACGGATATGTGGCTATGTCAACATTCGGAAGACAATCTATTGAAAAAGAACACCTTGGAATGGGACTGCTTATTCCTGAAGAATACTTCAGGGAGTATGCACATACGGATACCCTCCCGGGTGTAATAACCGATACGTTTTTAGCTGAAATGAGCATACCCGAATCTGATCCTTTGCAATTCAGATTTTATGCCACCTGGGAATTATCAAACAAGGATTTTGCCTCCGAAAATGCTTTACCGGAGCTCCTGGAGAATGATGCCGAGGCACTGTCAAACCCACTAATATCGAATATCTATTAAACATAGGTAACATAATTCTGATCCCTTAACAATGATGTTTATGAATAGATTTTTTCTCGTGATATCCACCTTGACAGTGATGCTATCCGGTTGTGGAGAATCATCAAATGATAATGAGATTTTTTCAGTAGCAAAAGCTGAGGCTTCTCTTGAAAGAGCTGGTGAGCAATACATAAGGATGATCAACACCTTACCAGATAGCGTTTTACCCCGTACATTCCAGGGCGATACAATGGTATATAGTAACATATACTGGTGGACCAGCGGTTTTTATCCTGGTACTTTATGGTATTTGTATGAACATACCGGCGATGAAACTTTTCTCAACGAAGCCCGCAAACGTACCTTACTTCTGGATCCCATAAAAAATGTCACCAACGATCATGACGTAGGTTTCATGCTTTATTGTAGCTATGGGAATGGATTGCGCATTACAGGAAATGAAGACTATGCTAACGTTTTGCTGCAGGGAGCAGCATCTCTGTCTACGAGATACAATCCGGTTGTAGGTTGCATAAAATCATGGGATTGGAGCGATAAATGGCAATACCCAGTCATTATTGATAACATGATGAATCTCGAACTTTTAATGTGGGCACATCAGGCATCATCAAATAATCAATACAAGAAGATCTCCATTGATCATTCTTTCACTACACTTGAAAATCACTATCGTGAAGATCATAGCTGTTATCATGTTGTAGATTATGATCCAATGACCGGTGAGGTGCGGGAAAAGGTTACACACCAAGGCTACTCAGATGAATCTGCTTGGGCACGTGGTCAGTCATGGGGTTTTTATGGATTTACCATGATGTACAGGGAGGCAAAAGATCCTGCCTTTCTTGAAAAAGCGAAAAATATTGCCAACTTTCTCCTCAATCATCCTAATATGCCAGAAGACAATATACCTTATTGGGATTTTGATGCACCCAATATACCAGATGCATTGAGAGATGCATCAGCATCAGCTATTATGGCATCTGCACTACTTGAGCTCAGCACATTTACTGAAGGAGAATCCTCAGATCTTTATTTCCGCTCGGCAGAAAAAATACTTGCCGCACTTTCTGAAGATCAATATCTTGCAAAACCTGGTGAAAACGGAAATTTCATTCTTAAACATAGCGTAGGCCACCTTCCCGGAGACTCAGAGGTAGATGTACCTCTTACCTATGCAGATTATTATTTTATTGAATCTTTGATGAGATACATTCGGTTAAAAAAGCAAACAGACATCTGATGGTTTCCCTTCTTGCGGTTATTTTATGAGTGGATTGTTTAAGAATATAAATTAGTACAAGATCATCTTCAGAATACAAATAGTATGAAAATACATTTTGCTTCAATGATCTTTAAATAAAAAACAAATTGCAATACTCATAATAATTTACATGGGTACATATTTGTCAATAGTAAAATAAAACAGGACTTAAAATACACCTTTATTTTAAGTCCTGTTTTTATGAAAAAAAGTTCAGAAAAATCAGGTATTGTCAAACAGAAGGGAAATTAAAATACTAATTTTGCAATCAACTATTGAAGCAGTTCAGAAATATCAAATTCATTTTTATAAAGGCTCAAAATTTCGTCGGTAGTTAGCACTTCCACCTTTTCAATTTTATTGCTGTTGGGTACATACCATACTTCCGCAAAAAAACCAAACAAGGTATACAATTTGATATTAAAATACAGAAACTGCCTGGATGCAAGTTCGTTACCATGCTCAAAAAGCAGGTATACTTTTTCTTTCAAAGGATAATTATTAAACTGTATAGCGTCCATATCGAAGGTTTTCAAATTCAAAAATAAGAAGTTAAATTGAGAAAATAAAGCTATCTGAATAAAAAAACGAATTTATGCAGATTAAAAAAAATATTCCGAATTTTATTACCAGCATGAACCTGTTTTGTGGCTCATTGGCAGTGGTGCAGGTTTTTTCCGAATTGTATGTTTGGGCTGCCATATTTGCTGCTCTTGCCGCTGTTTTTGACTTTCTTGATGGTTTTACAGCACGATTACTTCATTCTTACAGCAAAATAGGAAAAGATCTTGATTCACTGGCAGACATGGTAAGCTTCGGTTTTTTACCTTCCACCATCGTTTTTCAATATTTAAATAATTCTGTTTCCAATTTCACCATAAACGATGACAGCATTCTGCAGTTTTATCCATACCTGGCATTCTCTATCGCCGTTTTTTCTGCTCTAAGATTATCAATCTTTAATGTGGACAATCAACAGGAAGAAAAGTTCATTGGGCTACCAACACCGGCAAATGCCATATTTATTTTATCTATACCCCTGGTATTGGAAACCGGGCAACCGGATACGGTTCTTTTTTCCATTTATCACACCATGTTTCATTCACCCCTATTGTTGTTAACGATCACAGCATTTTCAAGTTTTCTGCTGGTATCTAATATTCCGATGATTTCTCTGAAGTTCAAAGATTTCTCTTTGAAGAAAAATCTTTACCGCTATATACTTCTTTTCGTATCCATTCTACTAATTTTATTTTTAGGATTTTTCGGACTGCCTATGATTATTTTGTTTTACATTCTTTTATCAGTGACTGAAAACTTGCTTTCTAAACAAATTTTTACTGTAAAAAAGAATTAAAGAAAATACCTGTGTCCACTCTAAAAAGTCAATTATCCACAGATTACACAGATTTACGCAGATGCTAAATACTGATAATCTGTGTGTTTGAAAACAGAAAATGAACACAGATTTCCCGAAAACAAGTTTTCGGAGTGGACTCATACCTGATTTTATCTTTTGCAGAAAATAACGATTAAAAATAATCACTTATATTTGTACGAAAGATGGAATACTCAAATGAAATGCATCAATTTTAACAAATATAACGATAAAGGGAATTAAGAAATGGCTGATTTTCATGAATTGGGTAAATCAGGAGAAAAACTGGCAGTAAAATACCTTACCCAAAAAAAATACACAATACTTGAGCAAAACTGGCGTGCCGGGTCGCTTGAAATAGACATTATTGCACGAATAGATGATATACTTGTAATTACTGAAGTGAAATCGCGTGCAACAAATTATTTTGGAGAACCTGAAGAGTTTGTAACGAAAGCCAAGCAAAGAAATCTGATTGTTGCTGCCAACAAGTATATTATGAAAAATAACCTGGAAGTAGAAACCCGTTTTGATATTATTTCAGTCTTGTTCAATAATTCCAATCACAAGATATATCATATAGAAGATGCCTTTTACCCTACTCTTTAAAGACCCTGATAATGGGGATCAGACTGCGGACTGAGGACAATTTTTCAATAATCAAAGAGAACAATTTCTATTTGTAGGTTGTTTACCTTTATTATTTTATTTATATAATCAATTTATCAACACTTATTTTTTTATAATTATGGAAAACATTCAGAATCAAGAAAAAGAACAGGAAGTAGTAAGATTACCTTTAATTGGTGATGCAGCACCTTCTTTCAAGGCAAAAACAACATCGGGGAATATTAGTTTTCCGGAAGACTATAAAGGAAAATGGGTGATTTTATTCAGCCATCCGGCAGATTTTACCCCTGTATGCACAACCGAGTTTATGACTTTTGCCACCATGCAGGAAGATTTCAGAAAACTCAATACAGAGCTTATAGGTTTATCTATCGACAGCATATATGCTCACATAGCGTGGTTAAGAACCATCAAAGAAAAAATTGAGTTTAAGGGCATGAAAGACGTGGAAGTGAACTTCCCGGTTATTGAAGACCTGAAGATGGATGTATCAAGAAAGTTTGGCATGGTGCAACCCAACGCATCAACAACTCAGGCAGTGAGAGCTGTATTCATTATGGATCCTGAAGCAAAGGTACGTGCTATTTTATACTATCCATTAAGTACAGGTAGAAATATGGATGAGATCAAAAGGATGATCATTGCGATGCAAAAAGCCGACAAAGAACAAATTGCTACCCCGGCAAACTGGCAGCCCGGCGACGATGTGATCGTGCCACCTCCCGGATCATGCGGAACTGCAAAAGAAAGAGTAGAAACCCAAAATGATGACACCTATTGCCTTGATTGGTTTATGTGTTTTAAAAAGGAAAAAAAATAATTTCCGGAAAATCAAATTAAAGAGGGTAGAACTCACAGGGGTTTTACCCTCTTTTTCGTTATAAAAAACAAATTCAAATCAGGGCGAATACTTAAATTCATTTTTATCAAAAAAAAACTTTTTTTTATCATTGAATTTTCTATTTTTGTTGTGCTCAAATCAAAACAGTGTTTATTTAAACTTATATTTTTATGAAACAAATTCTGACATTATTCTCCATCGTTCTCCTCGGTGTGTTTTCACTTCAGGCAGGCAACAGCAGCTATCAAATTGATGATGCATCTGTAGATGCCCTCTTTGAATCTGCTGAAACAGTTGATTTCAACTCCTTTGAAAATAACACTGCCCCACTTGGCATCGCCAATACCCATAGTGAGGCATATTTTCAACAGGAGAAAGATCCGCTTGTAGCATTTTTGTTGTCCTGGTTTCTGGGATACCTCGGAATTCACAGAGCTTATCTCGGAACATCAACAGGCACCATTGTAGGATACATTCTTACTTTAGGAGGGTGTGGTATTATCGCTACTATTGACTGGGTTATGCTTCTAATCGGGTTAATCAATGATGATATTAGTCAATATGTTGACAATCCGAAGTTTTTTATGTGGTAATGGAAGTACCTGCAAAAAAAGAATTATTCCTTTTAAAACCTTGTCTTTACCGACAAGGTTTTTTTATAAGTGCTTCTTTTTGGTTTCTTTAATTTGTCACCGAAATCCTTTCTTATCTTTTTTAAATCAAAATTTAACCAACAAGCTTTCCAGGTATTCTTTTTGTTTAATTGATAGTTGATCATTAGATGCCAGTGCATTCTTAAACTTTCTTTTCACCAAATCCTCAAGCAATTTATCTTCAAATTTTTCAATAATTTTTAGGTTTTCAAACAAAAAAATAAGATTATTGGGATACATCTCCGACAATTTAGAGGCATAGCGATAAGCCTGTGGCAAATTCTGATCCAATTCAAAAAATATTTTCATTAAAAAATAATTTGCATCGGTAAGAACCAACTTATTTTTCATTTTTGATGCTGTTTTTAATTGGTCAATACCTTTCTCCATATCGCCGGGTGGGAACATATAGGCATAGAAAGAAATCACCGGATAGCGTGTTATGCCATAATCAGACAAATAATTGTAAACGCCCATGGCAACTAAGACACCTGGAATTTGATCTTGTTTTTCAGAGAATGATCCAATGAGAGGTGAATACTTTCTTAAATAGTTGAACGATTTTAAGTAATTCCCATTCATTAATTCTATTCTTACCCTTAATGCATAAATATTTGCCAGATGATAATCAGTAAAAACCCGATTATTATCCTGAGAATATTCAGAGATCAATAAATCCTCGGCTTTCTCCAGCGATTTATAATACTCTTTTAGCACCAGGGGATCATGCTTTTGACTGATCAACTGCCACCAGAGAAAATTAGCTTTGCTTAGGTATGTAAGAAAATGTTGAGGATAATGCAAATGCATATGACCTATCAGCGAATCAGCTTTGCTAAATTCAAAGTTATATAAAGCCAAAAAGGATTTTTCATGGTAGCTTTCTACTTCTGGTATTTTTGCCTTCAATGATGCATTGAACACTAAAATGAAAAGAAAAAAAAACAATGTCATGCTAACTCGTGAGAATATCTTCATCTGCTTACTCCTGGAAATTTTCAATACTAAAGATAAACAAAGATAATCTTTCTTTATAATCAGCAAAGTCAACCAAATTCGACTGGTGGGTAAGAAAGTTTGCCTGCCTGATCCCCCCAAAATAAAATGATTGAAATAATCCCAAACCAACAGTAAAACCAGTAATGTACAATCCCTGCCACATCATGACACCAGCAAATGAGAGCGACAGCAGTTGCGAACCTGCATTTAAAATGCCCTTTCCTGGATATCCCGCATAAACATGACCAGTACCTGGCAAAAAAGTAGATAGCATTCCCGCTTTTTTCTCAGATTTTTCTACCGGCCAGTTGCAACTGCAAAAGAGGTTGTCGGTTTCTTCACTCAAACTATCTTTCAACAATTGAGAAGACAAACTTTTTTCTATTAAGGATAATGTGTGCAGACTAGCCTGTTCCCATTGACCAAGCATAACATTGACAAGTGCTAATAATCTCTCAACCTCATTTGATTCTCGCAATACAGGATAATAATGCTCAATTTGTAAAAGAAAAACACGACTGGAAACATAATTTCCATCCATATAATCACAAAAGGCCATCTGGTAAAGAACTTCCTGATGCAAATCTGCATAGGTGTTTACATGAACAGATCTTTGTAAATCATTGCGTGCTTTGGAATATTCACCTAATTGCTTTAAAGCTTCTGTTCTTTTCAGATTGGCTATTATTTTACTTTGTGAATCTTCGGATGTAAAATATATTCGCTCAAAAGACACAGCTGCCTCAAAATATTTTCCTTCTTCCAATAATTTATCTGCATCTTCAAAAATAGTTAATTCTGATGCTGATGTAACATTAGTTAGGGAATAATTTGCGCAAAGGAATATGCATATCCAATAAAATACGTTGATCAATCTCATCATTAAATTCATTTTTCACCCTTTTAACAGCTACCATACTACCCCATATATTGCCAGTATAAAAAACACCTGAGATAATAGCAGAAATAATAAAAAAGGGATTTTTGACACCAAAACTGGTGTATAAATCATAGGTTGTGGCTAGTAGAGCTCCTGTATAGAGAAAATTCGCAATCCCTTCAGAGGTTTTACCGGCGTAAATTTTGCCTGCACCCGGAACCAGCATAGACATCAAACCAGCCAAATAAACCGATTTTTGCGGATGGTTTTTAATTTGCCCATAATAAGACACAAAGTTTGTTTCCTCGGATTGGGTAAGGATAAAATCATTGTTTAACTTTTTGTTTAACATTTGAAACTTTTCAAGATCTCTATCCAGTAAAGCAAGACCCGCATATTGAAAGTTACGCATATAAAAAAGTCTTGAATCAGAAGATAGGTCAAAGGAAGACAACAACTCATCAGAAATATTGGTATGATTCAGATAAGCATGATTATAAGCCGCAAAAAACAAGGATTGATGGAAGAAAGGACTATCATTACTCACTTTAGTAAGATACTTTGCAGAAGTTTCCAGGTCTTTCTGTCCATATAATATCCACCCCAACAGAAAATTCAAAGAATCTTTTTGCGAATTCCTTCCGGGTTCCAAATCTTCAAGAACAAAAAGAGCCTCTTTATAATGGCCACGACCCATCAAATGTCTGGCAAAACTTATTTCATGATCAAACTGCCCTTTATTCTGAGAGATAACATAATTAAAACCAACCAACCAGAAAAGGAGAAAATAGAAAATAAAAATCCGTAAAATCAACATCAGCGATTTATTTTATATATATCGGTAGATTCCATTATCTTTCCGTTTTCGGGATTGAGCAATAACGGGTGGACATCAAGAGCAGAAATGCGATTACATCTCATCAACCGGTCAGAGGTGGAGAAAATGCCCTTTATCAAACCATATTCAATGATAAGTTGCTGACTGAAATTTGAACAGGAAGTGTGATAAAGGCATTCAGATGGCAATTGGGGTGAGATATAACCCTGATAAACAAACATAAGACCACCAAACAAAAGGCGTACAGGATTATATTTCATAATCCATTTATCAGAACGGGATCTCATAAACTTAACAGAATGCTTATGCATATGTTGTTTTTCTTCTACTACTTTTGATTTTAAAAGATCAACATCTTTTTGCGGTTTTTGAGCATTTAGTTGCTCAAAAGCAAAGGTGGCAAAAAAAAGGATGATCATTAAAAAACTAAGGACGTGTTTTTGCATTTTCAGGAATTTCAAATTGAAACCATGGACTATTGGCTTGCCTGTTTGTTTTAATATCTTTAAAAAGAATCCTGTTGATGATACTATCATTAGCCACATACTCAAATTCTGTGATTCTTGTAGGAATAGACACATCAGAAAAATCCTGATAATTTGAGTAATAAACCTTTTTTACCAGGTTGCGCTGAGCATCAAAGTAGGCCACATGCACAGGTAAATAATTTTCGTGAACAATTTTAATTTTG
>Ga0102941_1001230_pt1 | contig 12020 bp, 11 predicted proteins | sample SalPonR2_C_D2_MG_FD_79281 | JGI IMG/M metagenome (GOLD analysis project Ga0102941, IMG submission 79281) | Salt pond soil microbial communities from South San Francisco under conditions of wetland restoration - Salt Pond MetaG R2_C_D2_MG | ecosystem: Environmental > Aquatic > Marine > Intertidal... | reverse complement strand
TTTGAAATCAAAAAAGACGGTTCAATATCAACATGACTTCCCGGGTATAAAATGGATTCAACATTATATTTCTCGATCACATTTTTATAGAGTTCTCTTCGATTACCAATTTTGTTCCTATAGTCTTCAAATATTTTAATAATGTTTTCTTCTTTCAATATTAGCCTCCATTTTTATTAAAACTTCTGTTTATTCTATTTTCTTTAAAATAATTATATGAAACTCTGAATTGGCTTCTGGATAATCAGTATAAGTATCATGAATAACTTCCCAATGAACTGGTAATTTATTTAGTATATTTTTTAGATGCTTTTCTCTTTTGAGGCCTTTTAACATACAGTTTATAAGTATACCACCAACTTTTAATTCAGTTGCGACTCTTTTAATAAGATTAGTTTCTTTTGTTATATCATTCTTATAAAAATGTACCATTGAATCCAGTAGAACAACATCATAGGCGTCAGTTATTGGATACTCATATATATCTGATATCTCCCCAATTACATTCAAGTTTTCTTCTTTAGCCTTTTGGTTCATTTGACGAATGCCAACTTTAGAGATGTCAATACCTTTGACTTGATAACCCAACCTGCCTAAAAACAATGCGTCCCTTCCTTGACCGCAACCTAAATCTAATACTTTATAATTTTTATCATACGCTTTAAAAAACTCTACAAGTTTAGGATATGTACTCCCAAAATAGTTTGTTTCTTTATAATGTTTATCATAAATTGTTTTTCTCATGGTTTTCTCCTTTATGATTATTATTTTCTTTGAATGAGAATCTGAATTTCATAAATAAATGTTCCCTCCGCTGAGAAAAATGACAGTTCAGGGTGCTCAATCTCAATTACTCGATGATCCTTTATTTTGTAATTATTCTCTTTTAAATATTCATCTACTTCTATTTTTAGAAATCTTAGTCCTGCAAAATCTTCTCTTTTAAACTCATAAAAAACAGATAGATACTCCCCAGATGAGAAGGTGGTATAAGAAATATTGTTACCTTCTTGCTTACTAATCTTGCCTTCTTTTAATACTTCAAAGCAAATTTTTGAAGATATTTGATTCCCTAAATTCAGGTCTTCATAGTCATAAAGTATATGCAATGATTTTTCAGAATAATGCATTCCTTTAATAACACTTTTATACTTCTCAAAGTATTTTTTTGGAGATGACATGATGTTTGAATCTATAGAACTGATCGCATAGAAGACCCGCTCAGAAATATGCTTAATTTCAAAAGTGTAGTTCAACTCTTTACTACTGACTAACTTTAATAATTGATCAACATTTTGGGAGGTTTCTTCTAAATTTTTGATTTTAACTTTTAGTTCTTCTTGATGTTTAGTTAGTAAATCAATATATTCTTTCTCAGATATTTCTTCTGCCATAATCTTTTGAATTGATTCAATAGAAATACCTAAACTCCTAAATAAAAATATCTGTCTTAATTTTTGTAAATCAAAAAAATCATAGTATCTATAATTATTCTCCTGAATATCTGGGTTAATTAAGCCTTTCTGCTCATAATATCTTAGGGTTTCAGAAGTTGTATTGAAGAGTTTATTTACCTCACTTTTTATCAACTTATCTCGATGCATAAAGACTCCTCTCATGATTCATATAGTTCTAATGTACTTAAATCTATTCGTTGCATAAATATTTTAACACTAATAATCATCAATATATCAGACACCATATAACCTAGTGCAACACCAATAGGCCCAAAGAGTCGAATAAAACTAAAGGTCAACACCGGAATTAAGACGAGTGTTCTGAAGATAGAAATTGCTGATGACTCTAACGGTCTATTAATAGCCGTAAAAAACATACTCATTTGCAAAGGGTAATTCGACAATATAGTTGAAAAACCGATTGTTATATAGAAGAATCTTGCGAACTCAATGGTAGTTGTGTTTCTAATAAACATTGATAATAAATCATCTATAATAAATATACCCAAGAGATAAGCTATCAATCCATAGATTGCTGTCTTTTTAACGGAATGCTCAATTAGTTTTCTTAGTGTCTCATACTTTTTCTGTCCCATTTTTTTAGAAAGAATTGGTTGCAGTCCATAAGAAGCACCCATATAAATACTATAAAATATTGTGAATATTATTGTTGTTGTCGCATAAGCTTCAAAATGCTCTGGAGATAAATATCGTATAAAAGCTATATTTATTACGTAAATCATTACCGATTCTACAATTGTCATAGCAAAATCACTAAAACCATTATACATTATTCTAAAAGTTATCTTAAAACTAAAAGTAGGCATCATTAATTTCAATGTTTGATTCTTAAAAGCAAAATAAGCAAGACCTCCAATCATTTGAACACCTGAGCTAACGACTGTTGCCAATGCAAGTCCTTTGATGCCCATTCCTAAAATTACAACAGTATAGATATTAAAGCACAAATTCAAAATAGTTGTTATCATATTTAACGCAAAACTATAACTCGGATCACCATCATTTAATATTAAAACATCTAAACCTCTTCCCACTAGGAGTAGAGGAAAAGCTAGAGAGAATATTCTTAAATATTCCACAGAAAGTTTAAAGAATACACCTCTTGCGCCAAGAAAATAAGCTAATTTCTCTGTGAAGAAAAATCCAGGTATCGTTAGCAAAATCCCAACAACTGCCATTAGGATCAATATACCACTGGATACCTTATTTGCTTTATCTACTTTTTCTAAGCCAATAAGTAATCCAATATATGCTGCTAATCCACTAATAAAAAACATTGCTATAGAGCCAACAAGGAACATAAGCGGACTAATAAGTGTTGTTGCTACTAAAGCAGGTGCGCCAATAAATAAAGCGGCCACCAACTTGTCCGCTATATTCATAATTGATTGAAAAATCGAACGAATAATCATAGGCTTGGCATATTCATTAAACTGATCTTTTATTTTATTCTTTCCTTTCATAATATCACCTCAACTATAGAATAATCTATGTTCCAGCAACAGAGTCAAGGTAAATGTAAAAATAATTCTATAGTTTAAGATTCATCGTTTTCATGGGATAGAACATTTTCTAAGAGTATACGACTTTTATCACAGTAAATAGATTGAACACAGATTGTAATTTCAAATAAATTCTCTAATAAACACCTTGTTAAAGCATCATACCTTTGATAAATTTGAGTAAAATTTTATACTCTATGCATTAAAAATCCTCCCCATCAGATCATTGCTATTATTGTTATGCTTGTTTTAACTACTGTCCTACACAAGCCATTTATGTCAAGTACTATAGTAAGAAAGAAGGTCGTTACCATTATCCAGGAATTAATTGGCAAGAAATTTCAAACCAAAAAAGTCCTATTTAAAAAATAGGACTAGAATATTTAGCTATAAATATATGACTATAGTTTTTCGATCAATTCTAAAATTTCATCATTCTCTGGGATATCTTTCATTGAATGTCCGTAATGTATGTATCTCAAAACACCATTTTTATCAATAAGCATTTGTGCTGGCATACGTCCTAACTTCAATAATTTTATTTGCTGCCCATATAACTTTAATACCGTCTTATCTGGATCAGGTAGTCCTTGAAAATCAAAATTGTTTTCATCGAAATACTCCCTAAATTTTTCTGGTTTTTCAGGACCAATAACTACAATTTCTGTTTCTTTATCTATAAATCTCTTATGATCTTGATGCAACTGCATCATATGCTTTTGGCAAAATGGTCATACAAATCCTCTGTTAAGGACAATCAGAACATTACTTTTTTCTTTAAAATCAGATAGTTTAAAATTATTACCTTTATAATTGACTAAACTAAAATCTGGTGCTTTCTCATTAATCGCTAAGTTACCCATCAGTCACACTCCTTCATAGTTATTCTTTCCATTTGTATTGTGCACAATTTAATTTAGCTCAATTATACATCTCAGTTGATTAACTGTCAAATTAATTTTTGCTAGAGACATTGAAATCTGTTTCTATTAATTCAATTTGGGTATTATGATATTAGTATAAAGCCTATATTGGAGAAGATAATGATGATTTCTTATTTATTTCGAACAGGAGTTGAAAACAATAAATTTCCATTGTTTAGCCCGATTCATCTTTTAATGCTTATGAGTGTTTTTATGATTATTTTATTATTGATACTCGGGAAAAATAAAATAAAAAATGATAAGCAGCTTGAAAAAAAAGTTTCCATGACACTAGTATTTTTAATTATCATTGAAAACTCACTTTTTTATGGTTGGAATCTATTCACCCATCCAGAGCCTTTAACAGAAATTTTCCCATTATATACTTGTCGATTAGTAGAAGTCTTAATCATTTTCATGTTAATTACAAAGAAAAGTAAATACTTTATAATGCCTTATTTCTGGGGAATTTTAGGTGGCATTTCATCTTTTATACTCCCTGATATTGGCGGTTATTATTGGCCACATATTACTTATTTATCATTTTATATTGGTCATTTAGCAATAATTGTAGGTCCTTTATATGGCATAATTATATACAATTTTAAAATAGAAAAAAGAGAATTCTTTTACTTTTTAAAATTTTCGTATGTTTTTTACTTTTTCACATTTGCAGTTAATATTTTAGTTAATGGGAATTATGCTTTTTTGATGGCACCACCTATTGCCGCACAAGAAGCTGGTTATGTCCCAAAACTAATCCCACACTTTATTGCGTATACTACTATATATACATTCGTTTCTAGCCTATTTTACTTCATACCATCGCTTTATCGAAAACATTTCAAAATTCAATCTTAAGTGATTTCAGATATTGTTGATAAAAAATTAATAAACTCTAAGTATTATTCATTAGACTGAATGATTTCAGCTAGACTTACATTTTCATTCCTAAATCTCTCTTTACTTTTCTCACCTTTTAATCGAATGGCATTTTCAGGACAATTATGAGTACAAGCCAAACATCCAATGCACTTCTCATCAAAGGATACTTTATTCTTTAGTTTTATATTGTTTACAGGACAGACTTTTACACAAACGCCACACTTAGTGCAATGATCTTCTACAGTAAGTTTCTTTTTAGCATAAAATTTCTGTGACTCTCTATTGATCATTAAGCTTCCAAAATTAGACATAGTCTTTTTTAAAAAAGAACTCCTCAATATAAAATTTCTCTTTGAACTGATGTCAGATGTAATTTTTTCAATATTTTCATTAATTTTTCTATTAGGGATATCTTTCTTTTGTTCAATAATATCAAACATCGGAAGATAATTATCTACCATAAGAATTTGATTAGTATATGTTAACTTAACTCCATTTTTTTCACAATGCTTTTTAAAATGATCTATCCCGCCGCCTGCCATATTTCCATAAGACATAATTCCAAAAATATAAGATGATTTAAATGTTACCTTTTCAATAAACTCCATAACTATTTTAGGCGTTGATAATGAATAACAAGGAAATATTATTCCAATTTGATCATCTTCAAATTCTAACTTACTCTCATTTAAAACTTGTGGTATGGAGTATAACTGTCCACCTATTCTTTTCGCAATAGCAAGTCCATTACCTGTAGCTGTAAAATAAAAAATTTTCATTCTTTTTCTCCTCACTTAAAACACTATAATTCTACAATATTTACTCATTATTTCTTACTGTAGTCTTCTATAAAACTTTATTTAATAACCATCTTAAAGGCTTATCCATTGGCCCTTCCATATAATCGGCTACTTTTTTTAACTCTTTTGGTATATCAATATGCTGAGGACAATGTTCAACACATTTATTGCAACTAATACACTGTGAGGCAAGGGCTAATTCCTCATTCATAATCCCACCTAACTGTGTTTGATAAAATATTTTCCCACCGATGCCTGCATCAAATAAAAACATATTATTATAGTTTTGAAAAGCTAAAGGAATATTAACCTTTGCTGGGCATGGCAAACAATAGCTACAACCAGTACAAGGGACTTTTGTTGATTCCTGATAAACTTTCTTCACTCGGTCAAACTTTTCTAACGTATCATTATTAAACATATTGATTGAAGATTCATTAGCTGATTCAATATTCTCTTGAATATGTTTATCATCGTTCATACCTGAAAGAACACAGGTTACTTCTTTTTGGTTCCAAAGCCATTGCAATGCTAGACGAGCGGCTGAAGGGTTACCTGATACTTCGTCCCAAATACTCTGTGCATTCTTAGGTACTTCTCCAGCTAATGATCCACCTCTTAAGGGTTCCATAATAAAAACTGAAATCCCTTTATCATAAGCGTATTCTAAACCTTCAGTACCTGCTTGTATTGTTTCATCAAGAAAATTATACTGAATCTGACACATATCCCAATCATAGGCATCTACCATCTCTTTAAATAAATTTATATGACTATGAAATGAAAAACCAATATGCTTTGCACGACCTTCATCTTTTATCCTATCAAAAAAATCCAATACGCCTAACTCTAGCATTCGATGCCATCCAGCCGAATCAGTTATACCGTGAAGTAGATAATAATCTACATACTCTGTTTTTAATCTCTTCAATTGCTCTTGAAATATTTTTTCCATATCTTCTTTAGTTTTTACTGAAAAAGGGGGCAATTTAGTTGTTATGTAATTTTCATCTCTTTTTATAGTACCTTTACTAATCAATTTGCCTAAAAACTTTTCACTAGCACCAGCATGATAAGGATAAGCAGTATCAAAGTAATTAACACCGTGATTTAAAGCATATTTAATTTGTGCTTCGGCCTTTTCCTCATTAATCATACCGAATTTTGTTGGAAAACGCATACATCCGTATCCCAAAATTGAAATCTCATCACCATTCTTTTTAACTTTTCTGTATTTCATCGTCACCCTCCCTTTAAATTACACTCTGTTAATTAAATCTATTATAAATAACACTCTGTAATTTGTCAAGATTAAAAATATATATTATAATACTACTAGAAAGGATGATTTCATGACATTTGAACGCGCCCGTAGTGAAAAACAAAAGAATGAAAGAATTGAACAAATAAAAGTAGCAACATTAAAAGAGTATGAAAACAAAGGTTACCATAATATATCATTAAGTAGCATTGCAAAAGAGCTCAATTTTACTAGAGCTAATTTATATCGATATATATCTTCCAAAGAAGATATATTCTTAAAAATTATAATAGATGAAGTCAATTTATGGATAGATGACTTAGAAAAAAGAACTATGACTGTTAGTGTTAATGCTATTCATACTTTTTCTAAAGAATGGGTTAATAGCTTACTAAGTAACAAACGACATTTAGAGTTACTTTCTTTATTATCTACCGTCATTGAGCAAAATGCAACTTTAGATAATCTAATTACTTTTAAAAACCAATTGGCTAATAGTAATAAGCGATTGGTTAATATAATAAAAATCAAATTTCCATGTTTAAGTGAAGAGGATATCTTTAAATTTCTAACCTATTACGTAGCAATGGCAACTGGTTTGAATCCAATTTGCCACCCAACAAAAAAACAAATTAAAGCAATGCATAGTAGCGACTACCCAACAGTCATCCCTGAATTTAAAGACATGATTTTGAATTTTTTAAAAGACACATTGAGTAGATTTCTTAATCAAAAATAATCAGCATTATATTTTAAAAGAGCAATATAGATTACAGCCATCTATTAATTATAATCTGATAAAATTCTTAATAATAGAGCTTAAAAAGAACCTAATCAATCATTAGATTCTATTTTTGCTAGTTTATTTTATTTTTAAAAACTGAACTGATTTACATCATCAGGTGTTTTGCGTTGACAAAATATTGTTTTATAATAATATGATGCAGTTATAACACATTTATTACATAATATTATTGAAAACATAAAAAAAAGCCTCAATCCAACTAGATCATGGCTTTAGATAAAGATGGATTGAGTAAAACTTGATAATTTATCAGAGTTTAGAAAGCTAAAAATCATTTATAACGATTAAAATATTTTTGATTTTTGTTTTTAATAAACTTATATTAAATTAAGTTCTTTCAACTTATCTTCTGTTGGAACACCTGTTTTCTTATCCCATCCCATGCTGTCATAAAATTCATCCAGCATAATATCTACATTAGCTACATTACCTTTCCCTAGTCCATCTGGTGCCGGTTCAGTAGTCAATCTTACTGGAAGTCTGTCATCTTTTCTATCAAACCCTTCTCTATGATTGAATAGTCTTTCTAGATTAATTACTCTTTCAGCGCATTTCATTATTTCTTCAGCTGTTAGTTTTTCACCAGTTGCAGCATTGTAAATTTTTGTCCAAGTACTTAGTTTAACTGCTAGAGTAATGCTTGTAAATAAACATACTCCTAGAAGGTTTGTAAGCATAGAAAGCTCCATAAAAGGTTTTACCCATGCTTTATTCTCATCAATAAATGGTGATACCTTTTCTCTGATTCCTAATTCAGGTTCTAAATAACCAAAAGAATCTATAACGGAAGCATAAGGTCTCAAGTGGTCTGCTCCCCTAGGAGAAATGATATGAGATAAAGATTCTCCCTTGCTTGCTCTTACGCCACAAGCAGCTAGTTCCATACCTTTCACTTCAAAAGTGTAATCAGATGCATTCTTTCCTATTTTTTGTGCAGCTCTTTTTGAACCTTCAGCAAGTATATCGCCATAACCTTCTCTCATGGCAATTTTTTCTACCATTTCAATTACTGCATCTCCATTTCCAAATTTCAAATCTACACCTTCAGTTGTATCTTTATCTATCAATCCTTTTTCAAACCATTCCATAGCAGTTGCTATTATTTGACCTGTTGAAATTGTATCTAACCCAAGTCTGTTACAAAGATAATTTGCCATTGTGATTGAATTTAGATCATCTACATAGCATTTCGCACCAAAAGCCCCTAATGTTTCATACTCAGGACCTCCGCCAGATTCACCTTTGTACTTACCTTCTGTGATTTCTGTATGTCTTCCACATGCTACAGGACATCCATAACAAGCCCAGGATTTTACATTAAGATTTTCATGATAAGCCTTATGTCCAATTTTATCCATAGCGTCGAAGGTAGTAAATTGCCAATTTTTAGTTGGCAAAAGACCTAAGGCATTTATTGAATCCATAAATGAAGGTGTCCCGAATGGCTTTAATTCCTCTCTTGCAAACTCTTCATCATTTAATTCCTTTCGCGCTTGTTTACTGAGATTCTTCATTGCTTCTTTATCCGAAACTTCAATTTTGATACTTCCTGAACATGCAAAAGCTTTAAGTTGCTTGCCACCCATTACAGCACCTGCACCACCTCTACCGGCAGCTCTGTGACTGTCGACCATTATAGAAGAAAACTTAACCAGATTTTCTCCTGCAGGTCCTATTTCAGCTATTCTAACTTTTTTATCATTAAGTTCTTCTCTTATCTTGTCTTCAGTTTCTTCTGTATTCAAGCCCCAAAGTGGTTTTGCATCTTTAAAATATACTTCGTCATCTTTAACGTATAAATAGACAGGGGTTTTGCTTTTTCCTTCAATTATAACTATTTCATATCCTGCTTTTTTTATCTGCGGCGCTAAGTGACCACCTACATTTGAAAGACCAATGGTTCCAGTTAAGGGTGATTTGTAGCCGATACAAAGTCTTCCTGAACACGGTGCACTAGTACCTGTTAGTGGACCTGTAGCAAAAACTAGAGGATTTTCACTGTCCTGTGGGTTTGTATTCGATGAAACTGTATCATATAGTATTTTTGCTGCAAATCCTTCACCTCCCAGATACATATGGTACCATTCATCAGGAATATCCTTTGAACTCCATGTTTGGTCTGTTAAATTGATTTTTAAAATTTTCCTCTTAATACTCATAAATTTCTCCCTTCTTTAAACTATTAACAAAAAAAACAAAGGAGCGTATTCAAAACTGAATACACTCCTTTGCAAACACGGCAGGCTGAAAAATTACTTTCCCAACCCTTTTGTTCTATCTTACCTATTTCAGGACATTTGTACTGGTAAAATAGACTCGGAGTACAATATCTTGTTAATTCTATTATAAACCTTATAGTAACTATAATGTCAAGAATAAATATCACTTCACCGGGACTTGAATTCTAATGAACATTTCCCTGCTCTTATTACAAAAAAGTGGAAGTTCTGTAATTTCTTCACAGATATAGTCTCCAATAATTTCCAGACCTTTTTGATTAACAAAATCTATCAAAATTTCTGCTTTCTTTTCTTCATTTTTGAACCCTTCTTCTCCAGTAAACGAAAGGCACGCATATCTATTTGCAGGAATGACCTCAATGTTTTCATCATTATCTAGATCTTCATCAACGAAAACAAAAATTTCTGAAGAATAAAAATTATTATTAAGTAATTTATTCTTTCTTACTATAGAGCCTACGTTGCAAAAATATACTACTGGCATATTCTTACTTAAGACTTGCTTTTTTAATTCTCTAAGTAATAATTCATAAGTTTCCATATCTTCATCATATATATTTACTTTACAGTCATAATAGAATATTTTTCTTTCTGGAAAATTACGAAAGAAAATTCCCTTTCTTTGAGATTCTATCGAGTATTCATTCAAACTTCTTTTAAATTTGTTAACTGCTTTTTCCATTATATTGAGCCGTTTTTTCTCTTCTTCTATCCATATAATCTGTTCCTCAATATTGTTTTTAATAAGATTAAGATCATTTTTTTCAAATAGATTTTTTATTTTTTTCAGTGACATTCCAAGCTGCTTCATATGATTAATCAAATCAAGTTTTGCACTTTGGTTTATATGATAGTATCTATATCCAGTTTTTTCATCTATTTGACTTGGTTTTAATAAATTTATCTTATCATAGTATCTTAGGGCCTGAGCAGACATATTGTTTAACTTGGCCATTTCTCCTACAGTTAGTTTTCGCATAGCATCACTCTCCTATATACCTAGGTAGTGTCAAGTATATAATCAATATCTATTTTCCTAAATTAATTATTATTATCTTTTATTGTCAAACATTTTCCCGGTAAAGAATATACATTTAATGGTTCTCAATCTCCAAAGTATCAAAGGCTTAAACGTAATAGTTTTCCTATTGTTGTGAAACTTGAAAAACTGGATTATAAGCTCATAATTGAGGATTATTTTATCTAGTTGTCTAAAGAAAATTCCACCGAAGCTAGGTATTGGGGGGAGATGAGTTTAGATGGTTTAATAAACGAACTTTTGTTTTTGTGAGGAATATCTAGTATAGTGCTGTTAACAAGGTAAAATATTCAAAGCATCAACTTCTAAACCTAGTGTATAAGGGTTGCTTAAATAGGTGCAAAACTTAATTACCAAACTACACTTAAATCAAGCTAGTACTATACTGATGCAACGTATAAGAAGTCTTGAAAAAGAAGCAGTATCCACAATATTTTATTTGGTTATTGAGGTTCACGAAGTCTACGTTTTATTCATCAATTTTACTCTCCCTTAACATAGTCCACATGGGTTGATTAATAACTGGTAAGCTCATTTTTTCAAGTATATCAAACCCAAATCTCTCATATAAGCGAACATTACTTTCTGTTTCTGTTTCCAAATATATTGGAAGTTTGGCTTCATTTGTCATAGCTATGAGTTCTTTAAGTAAATTCCCGCCATGTCCTTTTCCTTGATTCTCGGAAGCTACGCCAATAATTTGCAAATAGACAAAAGACTTATTTTTCATATGCTTTCTTCTTACCTCATCCATAGGACTGAGTGCACTGGCTACCTTCATAAAAGATTTCATGCCAATTGAAAGAAATGGAAAAATACTACCACTTCTGATCATGCGCCATAAACTCATATAGGTATATTCGTCTTGAGTAATTGCCATAATGCCTTCAAACTTTTCTGAAGATGCATAGACATCACCGTATTTATAACAATATTTAATCATAAACTTAGCAACCAAGGTATACTTATAGGAATTTTGAACAGCATCCCCAAATAATGATTTAAACAGAGGATCTTCTTTAAATGCATCTGCTAAAACTAAGGTTGCTTCTCGAATTTCACTCTTATTAATTTTATGAAGATTTTT
>Ga0102941_1001228_pt1 | contig 12037 bp, 9 predicted proteins | sample SalPonR2_C_D2_MG_FD_79281 | JGI IMG/M metagenome (GOLD analysis project Ga0102941, IMG submission 79281) | Salt pond soil microbial communities from South San Francisco under conditions of wetland restoration - Salt Pond MetaG R2_C_D2_MG | ecosystem: Environmental > Aquatic > Marine > Intertidal... | reverse complement strand
GCCCGAAACAAATTTGTTTACCTGCTCCGAAGTCAGTTCCGGCAATTTATGAATATTGTTTTTTGACTCGTCCGAAAACAATCCTTCATCTGCTGCTGCTTTCAAAACCACGGTGCACAAGCCTCCGAAATAACCGCCGGCAAACATTTTTTCAAACGAGTAGCGACCCGGATTTTTAGTGGTATTATCAAATTTAATGTCGAGGTCGGTGCGCGGAACTTTTCCAAAATTTCCCGACTCGATATTAATAATCTGGCTGCCTGCCATATCCAGATCGGGTGTTTTTGTGATGTTTTTGTTCGGCTCGATGTAGCTCGTGTTTGTTCCGGTTCCCAAAATAAAACCGATGTATGTATCGTAGGTTTTTCCTGCTGTTGCGGCTTTCCCGGCAAGCAAAGTGGAAACGGTGTCGTTCATCAACACAAGTTGCTTGTTGGGCGTGCCCATAGCTTTCAGCAGGTTTTCACCCACCATTTCGCCAATCACTTCGGGCGCTTTTACTTCTTTGCTCCATTCGAGCAGCTTCCCGTCTTTGTTCGGAAATATTTCGGCAGCATACGAAAAACAAAAGCCGATTTTGTCCGAAACATTTTTATAATCTTCCAGGTATTTAGCAAACGTATTGAAGAATTCATTTTTTGAAAGTTCTTCATCTACCGCGGGCATTTTATTCAACTGAATATTTTCTGTTTGCAGGTTTAACTTTTCGTCAAAATAAACTTTTGCCGCCCTGAAATTGGTTCCTCCCGCATCAATGGCAACTACCGGCTCGTTAGCTTTTACTTCGCCTTCAGCTTCGATGTAGGTTGGCAGCATCATCAGCGAGCTGTCTTTCCCTTCAAGGCCTTTTGTCATTTCCTGCATAAATTCATTTACCAGCTCCTCCAGGTTTACATCGGAGGCCGATAATTTGTGTTCTTTTAAAAATTGTTGTGCTTTATCCATTTTTAACTGTTTTAAATTTTACAATACATTTTCAATTTTGAATACCCATGCATAAGGGCTTGGATTGTTTGCCGGATTTATTTCCGGAGTTGAAATCACCAATGCTGAACCTGATTTTTTTGTTTTTACCGCAAAATCGAGCCCGAGCATTTTTACATCTCCACGGTTACTGATTCCGTTCACAGTAACCGATTCTCCCGGCCATTCGGTGCAAATAACATATAAATCATTTCCTTTTTGGGTGAAGAAAATATTTTCCTGCTTGTTTTCGGCTGTGCCATTCCATTTGCGGGTTCCGTAAATGGCTTCTCCGTTAATATCGAGCCAGCTTCCGATGTCGAGTAAACGTTGCTGCTGAATAACCGGAATGCGGCCGTCGGCTGTGGGGCCAACATCGAGCAGCAGGTTACCACCGCCAGCCACTTTTTCTACCAGCAAATCAACCAGCGCATCCGAAGTCATGTAATTATTCAAATCTTCCACCTGGTTGTAACCAAACGAAGTCCCGATTCCGCGGCATTCTTCCCACGGACGCTCAACTTCGCCAACACCTTCCTGTTCGTGCACCAAATCATATTCAGTAGTAAAATAGCCACCATGAACTCCGCGGGTCTCTTTTCCCCATCGGTCGTTCACAGCCACGCGGTCTTTCACCGGCGACTCGTTGTAAAGCCATGCCAGAAATTCAGTGCTTTTCCATTTTTCGCTCGGATGGTCCCATTCTCCGTCGGTCCACAAAATGTCTGGTTCGTAGCGCGTTACCAAATCTTTCATCTGCGGAATCATGTGATCATCAACATATTTTTCCAGGTTGTTGTGGTAAAGCGGATTGAACCATTCATACAGCGAATAATAAAAACCCATGTGCAATCCGGCATCTTTTACTGCTTTGCTCAGGTCGCCGCACAAATCGCGGTGCGGACCGATGTCAACACTGTTCCAGTTCCAGCTTTGCTCGCTGGGCCAGAGTGTAAAACCTTCATGGTGTTTAGAGGTGAGCACCACATATTTGGCGCCTGCCCGTTTAAAAATATCTGCCCACTGTTCCGGCTCAAAATGACGGGCGTTAAAATCAGGAGCAAAATCCTGGTATTTAAAATCTTCGCCGTAGGTTTTGTTGTGGTAATCGCGAAAGAGCTGGCCGGCTTTGCTGTCGTCCTGTTTTCTTTTCCAGTACCACTCAGAGTATTTTGCATAAATCCCAATATCGGCATCAGCCGGTGCCCAGGCCGGAACAGAGTATACTCCCCAGTGAATGAAAATTCCAAACTTCACATCTTCGAACCACTCCGGAACCGGGCGGCTGTCGATTGACTCCCAGTTGGGTTGGTAATTTTGTGCGCTCAAATGAAATGTAAAAAACAGGGTCAGAATTGGAATTACTAATTTTTTCATTTTATATGGTTTTATTATGTGTACAATTTTTTTGTTATTTCACTATCGACTGTGACTGTCAATTGCGGCTGACAACTTTTTCACTTTCCGTTAAACTCCCAAATGGCTTCAAGCATAGCCACTACATTTTCAACAGGAACATTTGCCTGAATGTTGTGAACGGTATTAAAAACAAAACCACCATTTTTTGAAAAAATTTCGCAATTGCGAAGTACCTGTTCACGCACTTCTTCGGGTTTGCCAAACGGAAGCATTTTTTGGGTGTCGATTCCCCCGCCCCAGAAAACCAGGTTACGACCATATTTTTCTTTCAGTTTTTTCGGATCCATTCCCACAGCATTTATTTGTACCGGGTTGATGATATCGAATCCGGCGCGGATGAAGCCGTCTAAAAACGGTTCAACAGCTCCACACGAGTGTTTGAAAGTTTTCCACTGGGTATTTTCATGAATCCAGTCGTTCATTCGCTTATAGTAGGGGAGCCAGAGATCTTCAAATTGCTCGAGCGAGCAGAAAGTGGAATCCTGGGTGCCAAAATCGGTGCCGCACAAAAAGATGGCCTGTACTTTATTTCCGACCACCTCGTAAATTCTGCGCAGGTTTTCGATGGCAATTTCCACCTGCCGGTCATAAATTTTTTTGATATAATCGGGGCGGCTGATGGTGCTCATGTACCACTCTGCCACATCGCGGATTCCTTTCGGATGCCGCAGTTGCATTCCCGGAACCAGTGCAATATCTCCGAGCGCGGTTCCTCCGAATGCCGCAATTACGGCTTTCCCCGAAAAATAGGCTTTATCTACTTCTACGCGCCAGTGTTCCAGGTCGGCTTCCGAAATCAATCCAAATTCTTCCAGGTTGTCTTCCTCAGTTAGTTTTTCGTCGTCAATTTCTTCCTGACGAATAATGGCGTCGAAAAAATAACCCGATTTTGGCATTCTTGCGGAGGGCGGAATCGAGGTGTCTCCCTCGGGATGCATCAGAATGTCTCCCTTTTCGTCGGTAGTAACATTAAATCCAACCGGGACCATCACCCGTTGCCCCCAGGGAGTTTTCCATTCTTTAAAAGGAGCATGATTATCAAAGCCAAACATGTTGTTTTTTCCCCAGGCGCCAATCACGTCAATGCCTATGGAATCAATAAGTTCCCAGCCCACTTCGCCGAGCATTTGAAACGGTTCAATTACCCGGACAGGTTTCCGCTGAAGGCCAAAATGCCTGCGTAAGTTGGAAACGGTTTTTACGTGAATACCGGTCACTGCGGTAGATCCCAAATCAAGTACTACGCGATCGGTTTGACGGTGATTTATCGCTTTTAAAAATTGATCTCTTGAGTTCATCGTTTTTTTATTGTTTTAGATAACAGGTAATTTTTCAGATTCCTGAAATATACATATTTTGAAATTGATTATTCTTTTACCAGTATTTTTTCGAGTTTCTCAAGCGAAACTCCTTTTGTTTCGGGAAGATATTTAGAAATTACCGCAAAACCAATGATGCAAATTACTGCATAAATCCAAAAAGTGATCCCGGCACTTAATATTTCTACAAAAATGGGGAAGGTGAGTGTTAGCAGATAACTTGCTACCCAAAGTGCCAAAGTGGCTACTGACATGGCAGCCCCCCGGATTTTATTCGGGAAAATTTCGGATAATACCACCCAAACGGTTGGGCCGAGACCAAATGCAAAAAAGGCAGGTGTCAATAAAATAAAAGTGAGCAGTAACCAATTGTCTGCCTGGTTGGTGTAAAAAAGATACCCGATTGCAGTGTAACAAACAACCATTCCCGCACTGCCAATCAGCATCAACTTTTTTCGCCCCATTTTATCGATTACACGCATGGCAAGTATCGTGAACAGTACATTCATTATTCCGATTAATGTAGTTTGGAAAAGTGCATCATCAACGCCCAGGTTTGTTTTTGCGAAAATATCGGGCGCATAAAAAAAGATGACATTGATGCCCGACCATTGCTGAAAAACTGCCAGAAAAATTCCGAGAAAAAGAATTACGGAATATTTTTTTTGGAATGCATCTTTTAAAGTTCCCCGTTTTTCTGATCCTTTCAGCGATTCCCTGATTTCTGCCAACTCAAAACGTGCAAAATCGGCACCTGCAACTTTCTGCAAAACTTCAACGCCTTTTTCTTCCTGGTGCCGCGCAATTAGCCAGCGCGGACTTTCGGGAACAATAAACAGGGCCACGAAAAAAATCAACGCCGGAACAGCTTCGGCTGCAAACATCCAGCGCCATGCGTTTTCACCAACCTGTAGCAAAAACCAGTTGGAATAGTAGGCCAGCGAAATACCAATTACAATGGTGAGCTGATTGATCGAAACCATTCGTCCCCTGTAAGTTGCAGGTGAAACTTCGGCAATGTACATCGGCGCCAAAACCGATGCACCTCCAACTGCGATTCCACCCAGCACCCGGTAAAAAATAAATGTGGGAATGGAATTGGACAACCCGCTGCCAATGGCCGAAATAGCAAACAGTATACTAACAATCAACAATATATTTTTACGGCCAAATTTGTCTCCTAACCGGCCTGAAAAACTTGCGCCGAGAATGCAACCGATGAGTGCGCTGCTCACTACCCAGCCTTTCATCGTTTCATTCAATTCAAAAAAATCCTGGAGAAATGGAATGGTACCTGATATTACAGAAATATCGAATCCGAAAAGCAGTCCGCCCAGAGCGGTAACGAGCGAAATGGTAAGTAAATACCTGAAGTTAACCTTCATTTTACAAATTGGTTTAGCTGATGATTTCCCGAAAATACAAAATTGAGGCATTTCATATCTTAATCATGAATAAAAATATGTGAAATATTTCCAGTTAATCACGAAATTGATTTTTAATTGAAGTTGGTATTTATTTCAAAAAGGGGATTGTTGAATTACATCCAGCTTTTTTTGGAAATTTCAGTATGGTACAAAAGGTAATTATAGATTTTTTTAGCCACTTTTTCGTCGATGTACGGAATTGTAATTGTACCTGAAGCATTCATTAAATCGAGACTGGCAAGCGATCTTCTTTTCTGGAAAATGGATTGCCTGAATTCCACTGCCTGAATTTTGTGCAGTTTCATCTGTTCCCATTTGTGTGAAATGGCACCTTTCGAAATCCGTATTTGCTGGTTGTTCATCCTGAAATAGCGTTTTTTGATTATCAGGTAACTGTAGCCTGCCGAACTTAGAAGCCAGATTGCAGCACCGCCCCAGAATATCCATTCGGAATAAAAAAACGGAGTGGTTAGCAAAACAGGAATCCAGCCAAACAGCAACCACAGTCTTCTGAAATAGAAATTGTCTGAATAGATTCGCGGCACTTCCGAAAGCCGGTCTTCTCCAAACAAATCGGTTTTCAGTTTTTCCAGATGTTGGGTCAGGCAGCCGGGCGCATCTACCAGTTGTTGCTGTTGTTGCCGGTTTTGCCCGCTTACTGCCTGCTTGAAAACGAGGTGGTAAATTCCGAATATCTTTTTCAGCGGCCCGGTTTCCCAATTCAGTTGCTGCACCTTTTGGTGCGGTATAATCATATTTCTTTTATTGAACAGGCCGGATTCAATCCGGTACGATTTTTCTTTTTTCAGCAATTTAAAATTGAAATATTTAAATACCGTGCGGAAAAGTGAAAACAAGATGGAAACCAGGAGAAAAAATATCACAAGAAAAGTTAGAAGCGCCGAATTGGAATTCGAAATAAACTCAATAAACTCGCTGGAATACTGCTCGGCTTTTTCTTCAAAAACGTCTTGTATTTGATTGAAAATCTGAAGTCCGAAAGCCAGAATAATCAACCCGGCGCGAATATGGTTCTGGCTGATGCCAATTTTCAGCAAGTCGGCAGGAGTGAGTTGCAGCAAGAGTTTTTCTTTTTCGGTTTTTGGTTGTTGTGTTTGTGGCTCTTGAGATGTTTGATCTGACTTTTTTACTGCCTGAAGCTGTTCCTGAATTTCATTGGAAACGGATGAATCGAGTGCGTGAATTTTTAATTCTTTGGCAGCAGTTCCTGCGGTATCTATTTCAAGTGTCACAACATTTAACAGTTGCTGAATAAGGTTTTGCTTTGTATTCACACTTTGAATCCGGTCGAATGGTATGGACAAGGTTTGTTTTCGCAGATAGCCTTTTTTCAGAATGAATTCGTCACCTTCCAAATAAAAAAAGAAGTTGAGGTAAAAAAGAATTGAGTGGATGATAAGTAAAATTAGGAAAATCAGGACGGCGATTAAAATCGTGCGGTTGTTTCTGAAAATTTCATTCTGAAAAACAAGTACAAGCAGGATTGGCCAGAACGCCCGGATGAATTTTTGGGCACTGAACAGAAATATGAGAATCAGGCCGCGCGGAGACTGGCGGGTTGGTTTGGATAAATCGATGCTACTCATGCTCACTGATTTTTCCGGATAAGAAAGATTTCAGTTTTTGGGCTTCGTTTTCAGTAATTCCGGGAATGGATAAATCGCTGGAAGTGCCGCCGGCAGTGTAAATATTTACCGACGATAATCCGAGCATTTTTGCCAAAACACCCTGGCTCACCTCAACATGCTGAATGCGGTTGAGCGGGACAGAAGTTACTTTGTAGGTGATTAAACCGCGTTGAAAAGAAACATCTTTTTCGCGCACCAGGTAACCTTTTCGCGGAAATCCCAGCCGGGTAACCACCGAAACGAAAATGATGATTAGAAGAATTGCTGCTGCAATTGAAAATAAAATTGATTGCGGAATATTTTGTTCGGACAAAATCATGAAAACTGCAAAACCACCGGCCAGAAAAAGAAACACAATCAAAATCCGGACAAAAAGGACAATTAAGTATTTTCTGTTTAGTCCTGTAAATGTTTCAGGTTCAATTTCAGGCAGGTTATCAGGAATTAAAACTGAATTGGAAAAGTTCTCCATAATGTTTTAGTTATTTTCATTAAATCTGCTCCCAACCCTGACGGTAGGTATGCCGAAGCCATTCTTCAGCGGTTTGGAAGGCCGGCAATGTTGCAAATTGTTCATTGAATTTTGGGTTGCCGTATTCCACTTCAAATTCTTTTTCTGTAAGAATAGTTAACATGTCGTTTGGTGATATATTGGTGAAACGCATGTTTGGCCCGTCCCATTTCAGTTTTCGGTTCAAACTTTTTAAACGCACTGCCAACACTCCCACCAAAATCATTTCGGTAAGCGGCCCGGCATACCGGAAATTGGAAGATGTTTCCAGCCTTCTTTCCTGCGGTTCTTTGCAGGCACGAATCCAGTCCTGCTCGTGGCCGCTTTCGCCTGCATTAAAAACACGCCGGATGGTTTTCTCCGGTTCTTCAAAATTTTCCATTTCTGAAACCGGCAGGAGGGTCGGATTATTTGCATAAGCTCCGCACATAATTTTTCCGCGGGTTCCGTGAAAAATACATCCGCCGTCATTGTCTCCCATTTGTTCGCCGGGCAGCAATTCATCGGGTCGCGGAGGCATCATTCCGCCATCGTACCAGCGCACGGTCATTTCGGGCATGGCAACTTTAGGCAGGTTGTCTCTTCGCGGAAATTCATATTGTACAAACTCTGCTTTTGGGGGAGAATCAATGTTGAAAACAGAAGAGCTTGCTTCAACCGTTTTCGGATGTTCCAGTTTCAGGGCTTTGAAAACAGGGTCGAGTATGTGGGTGCCCATATTTCCGAGTGCGCCGGTTCCAAAATCCCACCAGGCGCGCCAGTTCCACGGATGATAAACAGGATTGTAATCGCGCCAGGAGGCCGGCCCGACAAAAAGTTCCCAATCCAAATCACGGGGGACGCGTCTGCTTCTTTCCGGTTTTTGCTGTGGTTGCGGCCATTTCGGGTGGGTTGCCCAGGCATCTACGTGTGTTATTTCCCCGATTGCGCCGGCCCAAATCCATTCACAAATACGCCGGATTCCTTCGCCCGAGCTTCCCTGGTTTCCCATTTGGGTAGCTACTCTGTATCGTTCCGACAAATCATTTAAAACTCTCGATTCAAATACCGAGTGGGTTAGCGGAGCCTGCAGAAAAACATGTTTTCCGGCGCGCATTGCCAGAACTGCCGGCAATGCATGCGAATGATCGGGGTTGGCAATCATCACCGCATCAATGTCGTTTTGTTGTTCAAGCATCACCCGGTAATCTTTGTAGGTTGTTGCTTTGGGCCAGCGTTTAAATGTATTTTCAGCATAATCCCAGTCCACATCGCAAAGCGCCACAATGTTTTCAGATTCCATATTTCGCAGGTTGTTGTAGCCCTGACCTCCAACACCGATTCCTGCGATGTTCAGTTTGTCGCTGGGAGCCTTATGTCCCAGGCCGGCAATTACATTCGATGGTAAAACAGTTAATCCAATTGCCGCTGAAGTTGTACTTCCAAGAAACGCACGACGCGTAATATTTTTAGCTTCTTTCATTTTTACATTCTTAAATTATCCGAAGACAATCAGTGCGTGCAAATTAGAAAAAATATCAGGTTTTACCTACATATTATTTTTTTTGAATTGGAATTTTGGCTTGTTAACAAACCTTCAGTTTAAAAATATGTTATGCATAGAAACTTTTTGGAATGAAAGATTTTTTGAACGTGGGTTTTTATTTAATCATTTGAGTTATGAAACGATTTACACTAATAGTTCTGGTTTCTTTATTTTCATTGTCAGCCTGGTCAAAAAAGAAAGAATTTCCGCTTATCGGGGAGAAAGCACCTTCATTTAGTGAGAGTTCAACAAATGGAGTTTTGAATTTCCCGGAAGATTTTGGCGATAACTGGAAGATTTTATTCAGCCATCCGCTCGATTTTACTGCAGTTTGTACTTCGGAATTGTGCGGACTGGCTTATAATCAGGAAAAATTTGATTCATTGGGAGTGAAAATCGCTGTTGTTTCAATTGATGAAATTGACAGGCATTTATTGTGGAAAGAATTTATGGAACGAACGATGAGTGAAGACGGAGAAGCGATTGAAATTGCTTATCCGATTGTGGCCGATCTTTCGGGGGAAGTCTCTGAAAAATACGGAATGCTGCATGCATCGGCCAATGAAAAAAGAAATGTGAGAGGTGTATTCATTATCGATCCGGACAATATTATTCAGAGCATTTCATTTTATCCCATAAATGTTGGCAGAAATATCGATGAACTTTTGAGAACAGTGGCGGCCCTGCAATTAACTCAAAAAGAAAATGTGCTCACTCCATACAACTGGCAGCCGGGTGACGATGTCCTCGTGCCACATAAACCCTATACCGAAGATGAATTAAAAGAAAATCCCGAACTTAAAAATCAGTATTACAATAAAGGTGAATTTATGTGGTATAAAAAAATGAATAAATCCGGCAAAAAATAGTGGTCTGTATGGACTAGTGTCAAGTCAGGCATAGGTGGTTTGGTGCTGTTATTTTGTGTGCTCACCCAAAACTTTTGGGCATAATTAGTAAATGATAGAGATGCTGAATTCGCCGATTGGCGGACAGCATGACGTTCTAAAGTTATTGGCTCCTTTCATCAGCTACGTCACCCTGAACTTGTTTCAGGGGCTTATTTGAAAATTTGTCATTGGCAATCTAAGGCACGAAGATGAGAAATCGTAATATTTAAGCAGATTTCTCCCAGAGGTCGAAATGACATTTCAAAGTTGACACGACACCAGAAAAAATAGTTTTTGCAGATTCCCAATAAAAAAAAGGATGTTCGATTTCGAACATCCTTTTTGCATTTATACAATTTGTTTTGATTATGCCGGCATATCAGGCAATTTCCATGGAGCACGGTAAGTGTGGTTAACCAGTTCAGCAGCAAATTCTTTTGCTGAAACAGGATCAGTCCATGTTTTCCTGAATGTCGGGTGACCATCTTTAATTTCGAAACCGTCTTTAACAACTGTGCGAATTGTTTCGTCATCTTTCAGGTTTGTGAATTTCATGTTCTCACCATCCCATTCGAGTGTTTTGTTTAATGACTGCAGGCGAACTGCCATAACACCCATCACAACCATTTCGTTGAATGGTCCTGCTTCGCTGAAATCTGATTCAGTAGGCACACGGTTTTCCGGGCTTTCTTTACATGCACGTGCCCAGTCCATTTCGTGGCTGGTTTCAACTCTTCTGCGGAATTTCGGTGCATTCGGCTCACGTCCTGAAAGCAACCATGGATTTACTCCGTAGCAACCGCAAATAAGTTTGTCTTTTGTTCCGTGGAAAATAACACCGCCGCCGCTGTCATTCGGATTTTTACCGGCTGGCCAGCCTTCGGGCAAATCCCATTTGATTCCACCGTCGTACCAGTGAACATCAACTTCGGGAAGATCGATTTTCCATGGTCCTTTTGCTCTTCTCTGTGGGTAGGTCAGTTTAACCGACTGTGCATTCGGTGCACAATCCTGAAGCAGCAGGGTTGAACTTGCCTGGGCTTTGGTCGGATATCCGAGTTGCAATCCAACAAAAACAGGGTGCAGAATATGGCAGGCCATATCGCCAAGGGCGCCTGTGCCGTAGTCCCACCAACCGCGCCAGTTCCACGGATGATAAATCTCGTTAAATGGTTTCATTTTGGCCGGTCCTGTAAACAGGTCCCAGTCCAGTGAGTCAGGCACCCAGTGTCCCTGTTCCGGTGTATTCAAACCTTGCGGCCAAATCGGGCGGTCAGTAAAAGCTTCCACTTTTGTTACTTCGCCAATTTCGCCGTTCGCAATCCACTCAGTGGTCAGGTCAACACCTTCGCCTGAAGAACCCTGGTTCCCCATTGAGGTGGCAACTTTGTATTTATCGGCCAGTTTGGTTAACAAACGTGATTCATAAACCGAGTGGGTCAATGGTTTCTGCACATAAACGTGCTTGCCCATTGTAATCGCATCTGCAGCAATAATACCATGGGTATGGTCGGCGGTAGCAACTACTACTGCATCGAAATCGTCGCCCATTTCATCGTACATTTTGCGATAGTCTTTGTACTTTTTGGCATTCGGATAACGATCGAATACGCCATTGCCGGCGGTGTATCCCCAGTCAACATCGCACAAACCAACGATGTTTTCCGATTCGAGGTTTTTCAGGTTAGCAAAACCCATACCTCCAACACCAACACCAACAATGTTGAGTTTGTCACTCGGCGCTTTGTGTCCCAGCCCGCCAACTACGTGGCTCGGAACAATGGTAAATCCCGCTGCTGCCGCAGCCGTAGTTCCAATGAAAGCTCTCCTTGAAACTGCACTCTTTTTTGAACTCTTTTCCATAATAATTAACAAATTAAAGTTTTAATTGGATAGGTAATATTTATTCCTAATTTATCTTACAAAAAATCGGTTAAATATAACGATAATCGGGGTTCCTTCAAATAGTTGAAAATCTTTAACTTTTTTTTCGAAAAAAAACTGTGGTTTTTTTTGAAAAATATTCGGCGGCTTTTTCATCCGGAATAATTTGAAATCAATTCATTAAGCTGCATTTTTATTGGTTTTATCTATTCTGAATAAATAAAGTCAATTTGATTCCTGGTTATTGACAACTTACTTTTGCTGCTGAATTTTTAATGAGTCTAAATTATAATTAAAAACAGAAAAGTATGTTGACAGTTGGATATAAATTTCCGGAATTTGAAAAATGCTTTCTCAGTAGTTTGTTTTATCGGGTTTCTCTTTCCATATTTTGAACAGCGGCAGCGCCTCACTGCGCATCCGTTCCTCAAAATTAATTTTCCGGTGCTC
>Ga0102941_1001226_pt1 | contig 12043 bp, 5 predicted proteins | sample SalPonR2_C_D2_MG_FD_79281 | JGI IMG/M metagenome (GOLD analysis project Ga0102941, IMG submission 79281) | Salt pond soil microbial communities from South San Francisco under conditions of wetland restoration - Salt Pond MetaG R2_C_D2_MG | ecosystem: Environmental > Aquatic > Marine > Intertidal... | reverse complement strand
GGCAATAATAGCATCCGGTTCTGCTGCCCTTACTGCGGGAAAAAGATTCAGTTCGCCAATGGCCATGCTTATTTGGTAATGTTCTTTTTCATACCCAAAAGCACCTGCCATGCCGCAGCATCCGCATTCAATGTTTTCAACCTTGTGCCCGCCGGGGAGTGTCAGCATTTTTTTGGTATAGTCTGTTTTTGATAGTGCTTTTTGGTGGCAATGCCCATGCAGGTAGATCTTTTTTGCGTCGGTTCTGAACTGTTCTTTTTTGATATGACCATTTTCTGCTTCCCTGCTAATGAATTCATCAATAATGAAAGTATTTTCAGATAATTCAAGTGCTTTTCCGGATAATTCTTCATTGCAAAGATCCTTGTACTCATCGCGCAGGCACAAAATAGCAGAAGGTTCAATGCCAATAACCGGAATCCCTTTTTCTGCATAAGGGTGTAACTTTTCAATGTTTTTATCCGCCAGTTTTTTTACTTTTTTGAGCAATCCTTTCGATAGTCCCGCCCTTCCACTTTCAGCATGTTGCGGCATTTCAACAAAATATCCCAGTCTGATAAGCAGTCTGGTGGCGTTGATACCGGTTTGCGCATCGTTGTGGTTGGTAAATTCGTCGCAGAAAAGCACGACTTTTTTTTCCGGATTGGCATTTTTATTGAGTTCTGCCAGGTTTTTGCGGGCCCAACTTCTCCAACTGGTAACACTGAGTTTGGGTAAACTCCTTTCCCGGGCAAATCCACTTATTTTTTTGGTGATGGGTGCTAAAACCGGCGACTGGGAAAAAAGATTGAAAACCAAGGGCGACAAACCTCTTCCTATTTGGTTGAGCGTGTTGTAGTTGGCAATGAGTTTGCTTCTGAAAGGAACCCCATTGGCATCATAATAATTTTGCAGAAATTCCGCTTTGTATTTGCCCATGTCTACATTGGAAGGGCACTCTGATTTGCAACCTTTGCAAGACAAGCAAAGATCAAGTATTTCTTTGATTTCCTGATGGTTGAAAGGGTTCTTTTCTGGTGACTGGGTAATGAATTCGCGCAAAATATTTGCCCTTGCCCGAGTGGTGTCTTTCTCATCGGTGGTAGCCTGATAGGAAGGGCACATGACGCCGCTTCTGGTATGGGGTTTTCGACAATCACCAGAACCGTTGCATTTTTCAACGCCCCTCAGAAAACCATCTGATTCGGGATAGCGAAAATAAGTTTTGATCTCTTTGGAAGGCAGACCTGGCTGGTATCTAAGGTTCGACTTCATGGAAGGAGTGTCTGTTATTTTTCCGGGATTGAAGATACCTCCCGGATCCCAGGTCCGCTTTATATCTCTTAAGATGTTATAGATCTTGTCTCCAAACATCAGCGGAATAAACTCACCTCTCAATCGGCCGTCGCCATGTTCGCCACTGAGTGATCCTCTGTATTTTTTTACCAGGTGGGCTGTTTGGTTGGCGATCTCATAAAATTTCTCAACATCAGCCGGATTCTTTAAATTGAGGATCGGACGGAGATGTATTTCGCCTGTTCCGATATGAGCATAATATACACAGGTGATCTTTAAACGTTCAAGTTGTTTTTTTAGTTCCGATACAAAATCGGGCAATACATCCGTATGTACGGCAGTATCTTCAATTACCGCAACAGGTTTGGCATCGCCGGGTATGTTGCTCAGCAAACCAAGTCCTGCTTTTCTTACTGCCCACACTTTGCCCATATCTTTCCCCCGCAAAACAGGATAATGGTATCCCATGTTTTGCTCCTGCATCTGTTGTATAAGGGCATCAACTTTTTGCTGCAAAGCACCGGGGGTATGCTCAGCAAATTCTACTACCAGAATTGCATCCGGATCGCCCTTAATAAAGATTCTGTTTTGAGCCTGAGCAATATTGGTTTTGGTACAATCCAGTACGATTTTGTCGATCAGCTCCACAGCTGCGGGTTCGTGTTTCAGCGCTATAAGGTTGGCCTGTAATGCTTCTTCAATGGAATTTACATGCACACAAACCAATGCTGTGTTTACAGGTGGCAGGTCTACCAGTTTTAGCTTTATTTCGTGAAACAACGCCAGACTACCTTCACTACCTGCCAGAAGGGTGCAAAAATTAAAGGGTTTTTCTGAATCAGAGAAAATTTCATTGTCAAGCATCAAATCCAGTGCATAACCCATATTCCTTCTGTGAATGCGGGGATCAGGATAATTGGCTTTGACTTCCTCTTGCAATTTTTCATTAGAAAGAAGGTTAAATATCTGGTCATAGATCTTATTTTCAAGAGAATTACCGATGCATTTTCTTCGAAACTCCTCTTTGTTTAGCGGTTGAAAAACAGTCTCGCTTCCATCGCTCAGCAAAGCATGTACTTCCTGTGTATGGTCGCGGGTGCTGCCATAGATCAGTGAATGCGATCCGCATGAGTTATTGGCCACCATGCCTCCCATCATGCAGCGGTTAGAGGTGGAGGTCTCAGGTCCGAAAAACAAACCGTGGGGCTTCAAAAAATCGTTCAGATCATCCAGGATCACACCTGGTTGTATCCTTACCCAACGTTCTTCTGCATTGAGTTCCAGAATACGGTTCATATATTTGGAAAAGTCAACAACAATACCATGCCCTACTACCTGTCCTGCCAAAGAGGTTCCTGCTGTTCGGGGCACAAGCGGCATGTCGTTTTTGTTGGCAAACTCCAGGATCTTTTTAAGGTCGTTCAGGTGCCTTGGTCTGCATACGGCAGTGGGCAATTCTCTGTAAACAGAGGCGTCTGTAGCATATTGCACACGTGAAGATACGTCGAAAAAAACATCTCCTTCAATACTTTTTTGAAGGGTTTCAAGGGTAGCGGGAACTTTGGTTTCAGGATTCATGGTAATTATTTTAACTTATGGCGTAAAAGTACGAAAAACAACGCAACTCCTCATCGGATTTTTTGTCGAAAGTGTGATGCAAGGTCATGTGTCTTGGTACTTTTGATGCTCATAATTTTTTGCATTATAAATAGTGCCTGCAAAAAAACACCAGTTGCTGCGTTGTGCTCGTCCTCAAAATGGTTTTTTCGGTAAACTCCACACAATCCATCTGCGAAAAGCAGACCTCTGCTTTCCATCCATCGCAAACCTTTCGCTTCATGATTTTTAATTATTCACACACAAAAGGATACGTTTTCTTGCTAACACAAGGCAAAGAATGGATCACTACATCATATCCGCCTCTTTTTTATAATAATTTGTACTTTCAAAAATTTTATCGGCATTGGCGGCTATGAATCCACTGTATTGTTTTCCTTTTTCATCGTTGTATCTAAGGGTGAATTCGTAAAAGCAGGAGGGGATTTCGAAAGTTCCGTCGGTAAAACCAAAGGGAAGTATTTCTGCTTTAGTTGCTGATTGTTCGAGCAGCTCTTCCGGTGTGCCGTAGATCTCGCCGGCAGCGGTATTCATTGTGTAACCATGACTTTTCACAAAGGCGTTGATCTCCTGCAATGATCGAAAGTTCTTCAACTCGTTTACTTTTATGGCAAAATGGTTTGCCCTGAAGCCATAGACCAGCAGCCACGCTGCATATTCAGATTCTTCGCGAAGTTTATTGTAGGTTTCAAAAGGTATCTTTCCCCAAATACTGCCTTTGTAGACCAATTCAGGATTCTGATAGTCTTCTTCATTTAAACTATCCAGGTAGAGGCGAACAGTGTTTTTTAAATAATCACTGAATTGATCCAGCAGTAGTTCACTGATAAATGCTTTGGGTGCAAGCGGATCTGTTTTGTGCTCAAAATGGCGTCCGAAGACTTTTTTCTTTTTAAAATCGTAGGTACCTTTTGCTTCATATCCATTATCGGTAAATATTTTTGAGATTACGTCTATGTTCATGCGTGGATCATCGAAGGTGCGAAGGGCAATATGATCATGAATCACATTTTCACCTTCAGAGGTAAGCAGGTCGTAAATTTTTCTGGCATTTGGGTTTTGAGTAGAATAAGGTTTCCAGAAACGGTCGAAAATTTGTGCTGTTTGCATAAAGTAGAATTTAAGGGTTTTGTATTTGTGTGTTGAATTTTTTGCATCTCAATAGATCAGGATAGAAAAAATCATGACAGAAACTCTTCTGGCTATCTTTTATCCTTTCTTATTATTTATTGTTGTCGGTGTCTTTTTGCTGCTTTTCTTCTTTTTCTTTTTCTTGTTCTTTTTCTTTTTCATGTTTTTCTTTCAATGCTTTTAATTTCCTGCTTAATTCCTCTTCCCGGTTTGCCTGCTCATAGGCTTCGCGTATATCATCCTGCTCTGTTCTTTCATTTTCTTCATTATTAGAAGGAAATGGGTAAATGATCAGATTGCGAAGCATGGAAAGGGTTAAAACAGGAAAGACCATGGTAAACATTGCTTTCAACCAAAAAGGTTCGTACCATCCCGAAAGGATGATTGTCCAGATAAGACCCAGAAAAATAACATCTAATATGATCACCAGCGAATTTCCGGGATTGGTTCGCATCCATTTGGGAAAAGGAAGGCGTTTGTTTTTTTGGGACTTGTAATATAGATATCTGTATGTGATAATTAACCAAAGAACAGGCATGAAAAATCCTAAAATAAAACCTGCAATTTTGGAACTGAAATAACCAAATGAATATAAAAAACCCAGGATAATCTGACCCCAGAAACTGATCTGGAATTGCCGGAAATTTCCTGCACTGGCTTCTATCAAAAGAAAAAGGAGTCTGTCGGAAGCTTTATCGTTGGAGTTCATTTATGATCTTTGGTTTTTATGCGGCATTGAAATGGATTGCTAAGATAGTTGTATATTTTTAAAATCCCTTACATCGATAAGTTAAAATGCATATATTTTTATCCATTGAAATCGTGGGGGATATGTATTGTTTTTTGGGTTCAACTAACAATTTTGTGGAAGAAGCAATCCTTTTTCAACATATGTTTGTGCTAAATTATGGGATTTCGCATTGAATACCATCCTTATATTTTGATTTTATGAACATCACTGGCATTTAAATCTAATCTTTCCACTGAAATGGTAGTAGAATAATATTTATTTTCTGAGAGATGCTTGCTTTTAATTGATCATGCTTACTAACAGTTGGCTTTTCCCAAAAAGAAGCATGACACAGAATTTCTTGTTAATTTGTGGGAATCAATTGTTTCAATCTGTGAATAAATCCTTTCTTTTCTGAACTCAATAGTATTGAACAAGAAGAATACCGGACGCGTCGATTAGATTCTAATGGAAATCTGAAAATCTTCAGTCTTCCCTCTAAAAAAAACTAGGTCGTTATCCTGTAACAATACAATTATACATTGGATTTGAGATGATTTTCGTACCTTTTTGATCCCGATTTTCTTAATTTTACCAGCAAAATTTATTAGAAAAACTTTTGTATTTAGTGACCTAAAGATAACCGCAACCTTCTTTATTGTAAATGAACCGAGCCATAACAATACTATTGGCAGACATGGATGATTATAATTCGCAAAACGGCGAAAACAACAAAACCGGTATTTTGGCGAGCTCCCCCGTAAGAAAAGAACGGGGTATGCATTCTGACCGACTTAATCAAATTATAAACAGATCAAACTGCTATATTCTCCAAAAATGAATTTCACAAAAAAAATTTCTATCCGTCTGCTCCCCATCATTTTTCTTTTGGTTTTTCTTCAATGCAACACACCTGACAAAAATCATGATTCCGGCTATGATCAGGCACTTATGAAAAGACATACTTTGCTTATAGATAAAATCGCAGATGAATATAATCCTCCGTCCATGCAAATTGGCGATCCTCAAAAGTATTACTGGCCGAAGGTGATGGCAAGATTTGAAAAATATGGTACTACTGATTCCCTTGCAAATCAATGGATTGATCAGATGGCTCACCGCGATCCATTTCATTTTACCTATGTGGGGATGGCCCGCATTATGTCGCTATACCCCGATGCACCTGCTTTGAAAAAGAACAGAAATCTTTTATTGCGAAAAGTCTTTGAACGAAGCGATGCACATAATCCGTGGACCTCGGAAGGTACCGAAAACCATATTAATATGGATAGGACATCGGGATATCTTTACGCACAACATGCACTTGAATATCCGGATGATTTCCCATGCGCACAGGACAGAATGTCACAGATGAAGGTATGGATAAAACTATGGTCACAAAGAGTTTACAAATATGGTACAGGGGAGTGGAATTCGAGTATTTATCAGGCATACAATATAATTGGATGGCTTAACCTTTATGATTTTGCCCATGATGAGCAGGTAAAACAAATGGCAAGAGCAGTTTTGGATTATTATGCTGCCGAAATGGCTTTGCACTATTCATGGGGGTCGTATGGTGGAAGTGAGAAGCGAAGCAGTGGTGCCAAAAACAGATCCAATACGGCCTCAGATTATTTGTGTTGGTATTGGTTTGGTAATCAATTGTCTGGTGACCCGATGGTGAAAGAAGGGACGGAATATATTCAAAGCATTCATGCCGCTACCAGTATATATAAACCTCCCTCACCATTTGTTGAACTGGCGTGGAAACAGGATCATGAAAATCAGTGGTATCAAAACAGCAAGCCTTCTTATTTGTATGATAATCAGTCCTTTGTGAAGCAGTTTTTTTATATCGGTAAAAACTACACCCTGGGAACTGCTGTAAGCCCTTATGGTGGATATACAGGATCAACTTACCAGTATTTGAACTGGAAACTTTCTGTACGATCAGACCAAAACCCCTCTGGATATGAAATATCGGGCAATGGAAGGTTTCTGGATAACTGGTCTGGTGCCAATGCCAATCCCTGGACGCAGTTCTTTCAACATAGAAACGTACTGATGCAGCTTACTCAAACCCCTGAAAACTATGATGAGATCTTAGAAGAAGTGAGAAAAACTGTTGACCAATGGGGGCAAAAATGGCAACGGGATTTCTCTATCCGGTTTCCTGATGACCCGAAAGGAAATGTAGTGAATTTTGCCCGTAACATTGTCGCAGAAAATCGTGGTTTCATTACTTTGCCTCAGAAGAGTCAAATGGTTTTTCAAAATAACAGAGCGTTTGTTTCGCTGGAAAACATCTTTTTCGTTCTGCATTTTATTTCCTCCTCCAATCCTGATCAAAAGAATAATTTGATGGAAATGGAAGGGGGACGAATCGTTTTTACCGATCAGGCTGATCCTGGTAAAATCTGTGGGTTTGTGTTGGAGGTTTTTGATGATGATACATTTGAAGGGTTTGACCATTTTCAAAATTCTTTTGCCGGGCAAATGGATCTAACCGCTATTTCTTCCGGTATGGTCCTATATACATCCCATACAACACAACAAATACAGATGAAATACAACACGAAAGGAACTTTTACAGAGGCTACATATGATTGGGGTTTTGGTGCCAGAGAACCTCAGTCATTGATTACTTCACCGCCATTCCGCCAACCTCAATGGCATTCAGGTGAAGGATATGGAATGCTTCCGGAAGTGTTTGTAAACGGTTCTTCGGTTAACTTTGAAAGTGTAGCACCCGTTTTTGATGGGCCTGATCTGAAACTCAATTATAATGTATTGATGGTTTCCGCTGCTGATCAAATATATACTGTTGATTACAGAGGATATCTGCCCGGATTTACCCTGTCTGATTTTAAAAGATAACTAAACTGGTTTAGCATTATTTTAAAATCTACTGTTGATTTCCTATGTCTTTGGTAAATAATGTCTTTAAATAATTTTTAAAAAAGCCATAACCAAAAGAAATGTTTGTTGCTGATAAATAGTCTTTGCAAGAAAACACCAAATACTGCGTTATTCTCGTTTTTTGAACCGAGCCATGACAATACTATTGACACACACGCGGATGATTATAATTCGCAGCCTGGACAAAAATACAAAACCGGAGTTTTGGCGAGCTCCATCTGACCGAATTAATCAAATTATAAACAGATGAACCAGTCATTTACGAAAAGTAAACTATTTAGATTCAAAAACTTCGAAAGCCTTGTCTTTGACGATTTCTTATCAAAGACACAAAAAATATGTGTTTTCTTGCTGACACAAAATAGATTTCGTTCCTTGTAATAAAAGTTTAAACAATTGAATTACTCATATATAGACATTTCATTAAAAAAAGAAAAAAGAAATGATAAGAATATTTTTATTGATTTATCTGATTCTAATCGCACATTTGGGATTTGCCAGCGATCATCAGCACCCAAGAGCACTTATCGACAGTGCAGATGTTGAAAAAATGCGTGAAAGGATAAAGCGCCAACCCTGGTTGCCGGCTTTTGAAAACCTGAAAACAAGCCTGGCTTCTTTTGAAAGCAATACCGGTGAGCAAAGTGATTATGATCTTGAAAATCTGGCGCTTTCACATGCCATGATGCATGTGCTTACCGGAGAAAAGCACCATGCCGAACAGTCCTATAAATTTATCAAACAACTACAATCCACCACCGATGTATTTACCAATGTGCTTTACCGTGGATTGAACAAGGCATACGTCTTACGAGGTATAGCATTGAGTTACGATTTTTGTTACAATGCCTGGAGTAACGAACAACGAAAAGAAGTAAATCAGATGATCTGGGATTTGATGGTGTCTGTTTCAAGTACCATGGGATTTCAGGCCAATACACACACCGAAAGCAATTGGATGGGTGTTCGCTGGGCTAGCGTGATGTTGGCTGCCATTGTATGGGATGATTTTGAGAATGAACGCAATTCGGCATTACCTTTTTTATGGGATAACTCCAAAAGGCTCCAGGATCATATCCGAATAAATATTCATGACAATGGATGGAATGGTGAAAGCATGAATTATTTTGGATATAACTGGAGTTTTATTGCTCCTGCCATCATTGCGATGCAGAACAGATATAGAGATAATGAAGAGAATCCAGCTTCTTTATCAGAATTTGCTCCCAACGCCCAGAACGCATTCTGGGCAAAATCGGTAATAGCGGTGCCTGTTCTGGGCAACCAGGTGCCATGTATTCAAAACGATTTTTCTGTTGATGATGTGAGATGCTCTCAGGGATTAACTCTTCTGGCGCTTAAATTATTGCCTGAAGACCAGAAAAGATATATGCAGTGGCTCACCGATTTCTTTTTCGATTTCCAGGAATACCAGCACAATTTCCGGGATGCTTTCTATTTTATTGCCTGGTACGATGATCAGATAACGCCCGAAAACCCAACAAAGGCAGGTTGGAATACTTACCACGACCCTGATATGGGGATTGTGATCTTCAGAAATCATTTTAAAAATGAGAAGGACATTGTGGCAGGTTTCAATGCGGTAAGCAAAAGAATAAGAGGGCATGGTTCCTACGATAACCTGGGTTTCCGGATTGTAGGATTGGGAAATATCTGGGCTATTGGTGCCGGGCGCACGGGTAAGGTGGCAGGGCAAACCAGTTTGTTTCCCAGGGCTGATATTGATACATTGCAAGGCATTTCAAAATTTGTAAGTTCGCTGGATGACTATCGGTTTGAACCGGATGGATCTGGTTTTGCCAAAGGAAGAGGAAACTGCATGGGCATTGAAAATCACCATCGCTTTTTCCAGGTTGATTATTCGGGTGAAAGTGGGGCAGAAGGGGTCTTTGTAGTAAAAGAGGATTTTGACGGAGAAGCTATTTGGCGAATGAATACTCCGGAATTCAATGATTTTGAGAAAACGTCAGATGGTTTTATGCTTACTGCTCCCAATGGTTCAACACTGAAGGTGCATGCCTACTCAGAAAAACCGCTTTATCTATCAGAAACAACATTGGTGAGATATGGCAGCCAAGCAGGTCGATTGAATCCTGGTATTTGTTTCATGGGCGAATGCTATGAGAATAGCATGGCAATAGATTTCATGTGTGAAGAAAAAATTGTGGTTGTCATGAGCCTTCAACCAGCAGGAAAGGATCATCCTGAGATCCGCTTTTCTCCAGCAGGTTTTACCATGGGTGGAAAAAATTATATCTGGGATTGAGGATTTTTAGTCAATTATGAAAATAAATGGCAAATGCTGCTAATCCACGATACTCAAATTCAATGCTATCTGTTGGTTTTCTGATTGTGTAACTGGCACTGAAAGACATAAAAAAACCCGGCATTGCCGGGTTTTTTATTCAGATCGGGAGAAATCTATTCTTTGATGAATTTTTTCATAACCTTATACTTATCCATACTGATCTCCAGGTAATAAATTCCTGGGTTTAATGAGTGAATATCAATCATACGTGTCATGTCAGAGGTTTTTTTATCGAATTCATAATTTCCGATAGTCCGTCCCAATAAGTCTGCAAGGCGAATGTTCACAATTCCGGTCAATTGATTTTTAATACTCATCCAAACAACCTCTTTTCCCGGATTGGGGTAAAGGTTAATAGTGTTGCTCCAATATTCCAAATTGATTCCGGTGGTGAATGCATATGTAGCAGATACAATATCGCTGGGTTCATTGCAGGCTTTATATGTCCTGGATTTCAGTATAATGTTTGAGTCGATCACAATGGGTCCACTATATAGTTCAGCCGTCTCATCCGGGTCTTCACCATTGATGGTATAACGGATCTCGGCACCCTCATCTTCGCTTGTGATTTTTACACTTTGCGCCTCGGTATATTCACCGGATGAAGGAGAGAAGACTGGATTTGACATTTTAACAGGGAAACATGCAGTGAGAATTTCACTTGCACCTTCATCTGAATCATCACAATTCACTGCTACAACTCTGTATTCGAGCATTTCGCCGGCAGGAGCCATATAGTCGATCCATTTTTGCTCGTTCATTTCATGTCCTGCGCTATTTCTGGGGCGATAGGCAATGGTAGTCCAGGAGTCGATCCCTTCTAACCTGCGATCAATACGATATCCGATCTCTTCCTCAGTGGCATCTGTCCAGGATATAATAAATCTGTAATTTTCCTCATCCAGTGTAACGGAAGCAATGGAAGGGGGTGTAAGATCACCTGTCGGGCAGTCGGCAATGTAGTCACACTCACCACCGCATTCGGTTGTTATGCCTGAACTGATATTGTCAACAAAAGATACATCTATCAGACTGTTTGATCCGGCTTTGATGTGACCAACCGTTCCTTCTGTATTGTTCCAGGAGATTAGGCAACCAAAATTATGTACATCATATCCACCAATATACCCGGGTCTGTAACCTCCTGTTCCCAGGTTATTGGTAATAGCCCAGCTCATTATATCGGTGCCACCGTGTCGCTGTGCCAGAATGCCTTCACCATCGTTGGAAGGATAGGCTGTACCCACATTTTCATAATAATTCCCATCTATCCACATGTTTTTGCCTGCCATATCGTAGGCACGGTTTTGAAATGCATCGCTGGATCCTATCGTAGCATGTGTGGCGTATCCATCACCTGTAAGTGTCCAGTCATCACCCAGTCCGTAAGTATCTTCACCAGGACTCAGCAAATCACGGGCGCCATAATTATTTTTAACTGTCACCCAGTTTCCAGAACCGTCCATGGTTTTAAATCCATGGTTATAGATATAGTTATCCTGCACCACAACCCCTTCTTCATAATAACCACTTTCGGGTTCCAGACGATTTCCGGTGACATTGATATTATTTTTGTTTACATCAATACCAGTGTTAAATGCATAATCGAAAATGATCATTTTTTGCCCTTCGGAAGTCAATTGCTGATAAAGAAAGTTTTTATCGGATTTGGTAATGGCGTTGTTGGCAATAAACACCTGCGATCCATAGACGGCGATTCTTCCGCCATATTTAAATTCAGAGAACCCTGTTGCACCAAAACCTCTGTCGTATGTATCATTGAGCCATACGGCATTGTCCATCTGACAACCAAACACAAAACGACCTTTTCCAGCCCCTTCGTAAGGACTAACATATTTTTCTGCCTGTCCGCAAAAGATATCCATAATATAAGTACCATCCGGTACACGTGGTTTCCAGGTAGCTTTTATCCTGCTGGTAAGCCATGCATCAGAAGTGCCGTAGGTATCTCCCATATCCATCTGGAATCCCCAGTACACAGTGGCACCGTTGAGGTGTACCCAGGCAATGCCAACATC